>Ga0209824_10000020_pt1 | contig 147573 bp, 131 predicted proteins | sample VDWuncwatermetaG_FD_184124 | JGI IMG/M metagenome (GOLD analysis project Ga0209824, IMG submission 184124) | Wastewater microbial communities from Netherlands to study Microbial Dark Matter (Phase II) - VDW unchlorinated drinking water (SPAdes)... ... | reverse complement strand
GAGTGGGGGAGGTGGTGGGGGCACCACAACGACACCCGTGTCTGTTGTTGCTGAAACTATAGCGCCTGATGAATAATTTAGTACAGCGTCGCGGGCAAACAAAGTATAGAAATATGTTGTACCAGTAGCGAGTCCCGTATTGATGATTGATTGTGCCCCACCATCGTACACCAGCACTCCATCACTCGGTGAAGCTGGGTAGCCACTCGTACGGCGCATGAGACGTACTGCCTGGAAGTCTGCGTCACTGGGATTTGCCCAAGAGAGGCTTATTGAAGTGAGCGCCGGCACCGCCGCGAGCCCCGAGGGATTTGCGGGAGGTGTTGTGTCTGGGGGTGGCGGAGGACTCAGCGTACTGAATGTGCCCGTAAATGGAGAGCTTGAATTGAGCGAACTATCTTGTGAAACAATGCGAAAATAATAAAGCGTATTAGTTGCCAGTCCGACAATTCCCATGGTGTGCGATGTGGAATAGACTACCTCACTAGCACTACCCATGCCGTACGCAGTTGAGGTTCCCCACGACAGAGTGGAGATTGCATTTTCACTTGTTGTAAAATTAATCGTGCCTGTTGTGTATGTAGAAGTTGAGGTCACGGCAGAAATAGTTGGTGCGAGTGAGTCTGTTGTTGTAAACGACCAAGTTCCACTACCGGAAATTCCTGCGTACGGATTACTTGATTGATCAACAAATGAACCACCAGATATCTCTACATAATATTGTGTATTTGAGAGGAGAGGATTGGTGAGACTTATTGTTGCAACTGCACCAAGTACTGACACTTGTGCGCTGGCTACTGAAATTGTGTCCACGGTTGCAGTGTCTGAAAAACGACGAATCAAGATGTTCCCCGTCACCTTGCTCACCAACTCATTAAAAGTGAGCGTGAGTTGGGTCGTTGATGATACGCCGGTTGCACCACCAAGTGGCGAGTAACTTAACACTGATGGTGGCGTTGTGTCGCCACCTCCTCCTCCCCCTCCCCCCGCAGTGGTGGTTGCAGAACTAATAGAGGATTGCGCAGAATAATTGTTAGAAGGATCAAATGCTTGAACGGTGTAGCTGTACCCAGTAGATGCGGCGAGTCCTGTATCAGAAAAGGTGATGGATGTTGTCGTCGCAATCGGTGTCGAATTTCTACGCACCACATATCCCGCGACTGAATCGTTATCCGTCGATGCGGTCCAGGATAAGTTTATCTGTGAACTTGAGATGGGAGTAGCTGAGAGACCCGTGGGCACGCTCGGTGGGGTTAAATCAGAAATGACACTCAACCCAATAGTAAATTGACTATCGACTGCATATGCAGGTGTGGAGACTGCCCCGAGCCAAAGTGTGCCTGTCGCCAATATGACAAATGTAGTCGTGATAAGTTTCCTCATCGTAAATAATTAAATAGCAATTACGGTCAGCGTTGTTGTGGCTTGATAGCTCCCCACTGGCTGCACGTTTGTTGCACCACTCTCTGCACGGAATCGCACAGTGGTCAGTGTGCCAAGTGGGTGGTTGGGAGTCGCTCGTGATGCAATGTTGGCCGGCGAAGCTGCGAGAGGGTCCCAACAAGCACTTGTCGTATCGAGAGCTCCTGCATTGCACACTGCGCCGTTGTCTCTAAAGCGCTGACTAATATCAGTACCCTCTGGTGAGAAACCAAATCTGCGTGAGGCACTCGGAGTGGTGAAGGTGAAGTCGGGAGGTGCCCCCGCAGGTACGTAGTCGAGAAAACTATTTGCACCTGAAATCATGGCGGGCGCCCCAGAGGAACGAATGCTCATGCTATAGCCAGAAATATTGTCTGTTGTAACTGTCCACGATGCTACACCGTTCGCCGCGCCACCGCCTAAGGTTGGAATATTTGGAGAAAGGGATACGTTGCTTGGCACCGTAACCGCAAGATATGTTTGCTGCATCTGCTGGTATCCCGCCTTAATGTTGTAACTTGCGCTCGAGGATGTCCCCACACCACTCTCTCCTAGTGTGTCTTCTGCGCGAAAGGAAGTTGAAGTTGAAAGCACTCCTCCAATATTGATACTGTCTGCTTGAATTCGATAGCTTGTACTTGATGCAACATAGGCAAACGCTGGAGTTCCCAAAATAAAAAAACTAAATAAGACAAGAACAGATGGGGTAATTTGTTTTATTTTTTTCATGTTGAAGAAGTACTCACAAAATGCTTAGACAACTTTAGTGAGCGGCGCACAAGGAGTGTGGTGGCGAGCAGTACAATCAGCATGATTGCCCACTGTGTCGTGTTCGGCAAAATCCAAAATGAAACTACTCTTTCGTCGACAATGTCTTGGTATCCACGATTCTGTTCGAGCTTGGCAGTGTAGAAGCCAGGGCTCAGTGCGTTATGAACATTCAGCTCTCGCATCCGCGTCGCGCCAGGTAGTACTACCCATGGATCAATCACCACTTCGACGTCATTCCCAAATGTCGAAGATACCACCATTCGTCCATAGGGGTTGAGGTGGACGTTTCCTGCGTTCGTATAAGCGACCTGAAAACGTAGTGGCTTATCTCGGGATGGTTGCTTGAGATATTTTTCTTGATTAAACAATCCGAAAGCGGCTATTTCCCCCTCTTCTCTTGTTTCACCTGCGACGCGCACAAAAAAGAGCGAGGCGAGGCGACTTTCGATTGCAATATTTTGTGACTCAGTTGAATCCTTGGAAAAAATTGGCTTAAAAGTAAACACGACAGAACCATAGAGCCCTCCCGGCGGTGCGTCCTTTGGTATGGTCACTGTGACGGGCACACTCATTGCTTCTCCAGAAACCAGTCGGAAGGACTTCTTTGTGGTACTCATGAGCTCACTCAGTGGGTACTCTCCACGCTCTTCACCAAGAAGTGAGACAGCATCCTCAGTTGCTACTGCCTGAGTCTTTGGTGCAATATCCTCATAAGACACCACAATGGAGAGTGGCAATCCTGTACCATTTGCTATCTCTATGTTGCGTGTTATTTGCTCACCGGGCTCTGCGATGAGTTCAACCTTTGCGGGGCGGACGGCAAACGAACCTGTTGGCACGGTAGACTCTTGTGCATGCAGGACTCCTGATCCAACGAGTAAAAAACCGACGAGGAATTGCAAAAAAAATGCTTTGCGCCACAATCGTGTGGTGAAATTGTTCATCAATACATTATATGAAGAAAACGCGTCAATCGCTAGTGTTTTTGAGCAGTTTTGACTACCTTGAGGGTACTATTGTGTACTCGAACTCACGACCAGCTTCACCATAAAATAGCGGCTGCACAATAACTGTATTCGGCGTTGTACTTGTTGATATAATGACATCATCAGAAAACGGGAGTACAAGCTGTGACTCAGCAGGCCGACTGGTGGGTGGCGTCCCTCTAATTTGTGCCGAATCCCCCACGTCAGCACCTCGTTCGATGTCTGAGGTTGCGACCGCAGCAATATTTTTATCTGAAACTAAGCCACTGGAGCCTGGGAAAAAACCGCCAATTGCAATGGCAGAAAAAATAAGACAAGCCACAAATGCGATATTGAGGGCTGGACTTCGCACCAGTGAATGCTCCTCTCTCAACATGAGACTTTTTTGTCCCTGCAGTGCAGGAATCATTGGCTGACGCCCCATCGCGCCTCTTGGTGTTGGCCTCCCTGGGACGTTTGATCTCGATAGTGTGCGAAGTAATTCTTGTTCTGTTTTCGTCGCGGGTGGAAGGGTTGAGGCTTCCTCTTCTTTACTTACATCAGAAAAAACCACAACGCGACTATTTGCGCCGAGATACGGAATCCCCGGAAGCGTATGTTGCGCTTCCTGTGATACTGCGACAGCGGACGGCGTTGTCTCGGTTATTTTTTGTATAAGTGGAAAAAGTGGCGCGGGGTCATGGTGAAGAGTCGCATCAATGGAGGTTTGAATCGGGTGCAGCGCAAGTGTCCTATTGGCCATACTGCTTGAAATAGGAGGCGGGACCATGGGAGCTGCAACACCACTTGGTCGTGGTTCAATTGTTTTTTCTACACTCAGTGCGGCTTCGGGTTGAATTTTTTTCTCTATATATCCCGCATCACCGGTAACTTGCAAGTGAACAGCGGGATGTGGCTTCTCGACTACTGCGCTCACGGAAGTGGAGGTACGCGCAGTGTCGCCATTAATGGCTAAATGCACGGGGTGATGTGGTGGAGTAATTACCGTTGCCTCGGGAACAATCTTTGGTGTCTCTACTTTTTTGGGAATGCTGAGTGCCGCCGCGCGTAGTACTTCTGTTTTTTCTGCTGTCTTTTCTATTTCACGATGCAGTGGGTCAGACACGACGGAGCGGCCCATGCGCGAAAGTGTGGGCATGTCGTCCACATCTTCTTTCTCCCCTGCGACTTCTCCAAAGCTTGGGATAGTTTGTGTAATGCCATCTTGTACCTTTTGGCGGAGCTTTTCCTTCACCTCATCTTTCGCTGCCTTCGCATTTGCAATTGATTCAATGGGTTGCATCCGAGATGTGAGTATGCGCGAAACAATTTGTGGCGTAGGGTCGTCGAGTGTTTCTTTGTCTACAAAATTAATATCTTCATATGAAAGCAAAATCGTGTGGGTCTCAGTCAAAAGCGACTCAAGCTCAATTACAAATTGACCCTTGTTCCACATACGAAATTCCACCTTGTTGAGATGACAAAGATGCTCCAAATATTCTTTGGTGTAGCCAGAAACTTTTGCCCCAACCTCGAGGGTTACATATTGTTTCTCTTTCGCTTCCTCGGAAAGTTGTGCCAGTGTTTTGTTCCCAACATCCATATATTTAGTATAACATAAATTTAAAAAAATGCAACAGGCACAAAATCACTTATTCTAGGGATTTTTTAAACAATTCGCTTAAAACCTGAGGATTTGCAGACCCCTTTGAGGCCTTCATGCCCTGACCTACGAGGTACTGGAGTGAGGCGAGCTTGCCCGCTTTGTACTCATCGGCGACACCCTGATTGGCGGTAATTACCTCTTTCACAATTGCCTCAAGTGCCCCTGCGTCGCTTTTTTGGATAAGGCCATTTTTTTCGGCAACTACATTTGCATCTCCCCCCTCTTTGTACAGGATGGCGAGTGTATCCTTTGCTCCACGTGACGATACATCCCCCGCGTGCACCATATGCATGAGGCCAATGAAGTTTTCTGGAGTGACCTTCCACGGTGTTCCATCACCAGCTTTCATAAGTGCAGCGAGGTCGGACGTAAGATAATTTGAAGCCAACTTAATTAGTTCTTTGTCACCAGATAGACCGCTTGCAACTTTTTCAAAAAAATCTCTGACGATTTCGTTCGTCACAAGCATCTCCGTAATAAAATCAGGGAAATCATATTCCTTCTGTAGGCGTTCTCGTTTTTCCCACGGAAGCTCAGGAAGTGTTCCTTTAAGATTCTGAAATTCAGGAATTTCAGAAATTTGCATCTTGGGCAAATCAGGATCTGGGAAATAACGATAATCATTTGCACTCTCTTTTTTGCGCTGGCTAAATGTCTTCGAGGCATTTTCATCCCAACCGCGAGTTTCCTGAACAATCTTTTCTCCACGGCCCAGTACCTCAGCGTGGCGCTTGATCTCATACGCAATAGCGTCCCCTACTGATTTAAAGGAGTTGATATTCTTAACCTCGACCTTTGTACCAAATGTCTCAGTTTCTGAAATAGAAATATTTGCCTCGACGCGCATCTCGCCCTTCTCCATGTTGGCATCCGATGCGCCAAGGTACCGAAGCAACAGCTGGAGCTCTTTGGCAAAACGCATTGCTGTTTCTGCGTCGTGAATCACCGGCTCGGTGACGAGCTCCATGAGGGGCACCCCCGCACGATTATAATTAACGAGTGAATAGTCGCCCTGATCGTGCTGTGAACTTCCGGTATCTTCCTCGAGATGGATGCGGGTAATGTCGACACCGGCGAGAGTTCCCCCAGACACAAGTGGGTACTTGTACTGACTTATTTGATAGTTCTTGGGTATATCGGGATAAAAATAATTCTTACGGTCCCACTCGGTGAAGTCGGCGAGGTTTGAGCCAAGTGCGGTACCCACACGGAGTACGTGCTCTACGGCTTTTTTGTTAATGACCGGAAGTGTCCCCGGCTGCGCTGTACACACAGGACAAATATTCCAATTGGGCTTCTCTTCGTCGGGGTCGTTCTTGCACTGACAAAACATCTTTGTGTTTGTCTTTAGCTCCGCGTGTATTTCCAAACCTATCGTAACCTTATATGCCATGATTATATGGATTCTAGCACAGCTCAACTCCAAGCGCGGTGTTGACAAGGGTAAAACTGCGTGTAGTCTGAGCGTTTCCAAATTTGTATTACCAGTATGAAGGGAGCACCGCTTGAGAACAATGTTTTAAATTAAATATTACTCTGGGACAATCTCGGTTGCTTTTTCTTTTTCTCTGAGGATTTTTACAAATGAATCGGCAAATTCTTTGATCGAGGCATCATCATAAATAGACATGAGAAATACTTTTTTGTTGAGTTTTGAAAGTTTTTTGACCGCCTCTTTTTGAGTCTGCTCATCCACCATATCAGTCTTAGTCAAAATAATGATCTCGTCTTTTGCAGCGAGCTCTTTGCTATATGCCTCGAGCTCCCCACGGATCGTTTTGTATGCCGCGACCACATCTTCATTGTCTAGCGAAACAAGGTGCGCAATCATCTTGGTGCGATTAATGTGACGCAAAAACTTGTGGCCAAGACCCTTACCCTCAGAAGCGCCCTCAATAAGTCCGGGGATGTCGGCAAGAATGTATCCATGAAAGGCTCCGAGATTTGGCTCGAGCGTGGTGAACTCATATGCCCCCACCTTCGCACTGGAGTTGGTCAGCACATTTAAGAGTGAGGACTTCCCTGCATTGGGGAATCCCGCAAAACCCACATCAACTAGGAGCTGAAGCTCTATGTAGTAGTCACCCTCCTCGCATGGATAGCCCGGTGTCGTGCGCTCTGGAGCCTGAACGATGGAGCTCTTGAAGTGTTCGTTTCCGAAACCACCGTCACCACCCTTAAGGAGTAGTACTGGTTTATCCTCAGTGAGCACGTGTGTGGCCTTTCCGGTTTCCTTGTTGGTGAGAATAGACCCAATAGGCAATTTCAGAATGAGATCCTTGCCATTTGCACCATGCAGGCTGTCTTTTTTGCCCGCCTCGCCGTCCTCCGCACTAAATTGTTTTTCGTGTCTATATTTAAAGAGTAGCCCCAAGTCGCGCGATCCCACCACAAAAACACTTCCTCCACGACCACCGTCGCCACCCGAAGGACCGGCAAATTCCTTTCCTTTTTCGTGACGAAAACGATTGACGCCGTCGCCACCTTTTCCGGCTCGTATGTGTACGTTTAATTCATCAACAAATGCCATAAAATTGGGGGGTTAATTGGGGTAGTAAGTAGAAAATACTAAGGTTTTTGTTCGCATTTCACTCTTTTAGGATGATTTCGGATTTATATCCTTGCGGCTGCTTATCCTACGCATCAACTGCAAGTTTAGCAAGGGCAAGTGCACCTTCTCGTGTCGTGGTTACAGCAATAAATCCGTTGTTGTGACAAAATACTGAACCAGGAATCCCCGTCTTCGCCGAAAGCACTTCGTCACGAAACCCTCGCCAAGGAAGTGGAAGGGACTTGCGATTGAGGAAGCTGTGCATGTCTCCACGCACACACTCCACCTCCCATGTCGTGCCCTGCGACTTTGGCTTGACGACATAGAGTGCGTCTGGAGTTTTTGCCAAAACTTTTTGCCAAGGGTACGGTTTATCTAACACGACAATGCGCTTATCAACTGCACTCGCGTATGCCTCCTCCACAAAATGCACCGCTTCGATTGAATCGCTCGCAACAATTATTTCACGCTCAATAACTCGTCGAATAAACGGCAATAGTTCCATAAATCGCTCATCGTGGACATCACTTTCTTTCCATGTGGGACGCATGACCACAAGTATGCGGTGGATTAAGTAGGGATGCACATCAGGGTTTGTGTTTCCATACACCTCAATTCCATTATCTGCCATGTCTATTGGGGTCACTATTTCGCGATCAAGTAATTCTGCAACTTCTTTTGACTTACACAAATCCTCGCCATGATGTTTCCACACGAGGCCGAATGCTGAATATGGTACACCATTTGCTCGTGCGCCAGCTCCTCCATGCTGGTGGTGGTCATATCGCTTCGTCGTTGCATCATAGACATTCCCCACATCGAGAACATAGTCCCCTGTTGCCCAAACTGCGGGGTCTCGTGAGCGCAACACCTCCGTATGCTCGACGCCATGAAGTAGCTGAAGCGCAGCGACCGCAAACACATCGTCAACATGAAATGTTCCACTGTGAGTAATGATACGTATTTTTTTGTCGGTTATTTCCATATTTCAATTATTTAATCACCTCCATATTTTCTGTCACTCCCAAGAAAAACACGGTTTATTATCGCAGAAAGAATTGAGACGGCGAGTGCGCCCACTATTGCATATCCAAATGATTCAACAATAAATCCCTCGATAAGTTTTGGGATAAGCCAAAAAATAAATCCATTTACCACAAATGCGAAAAGGCCAAGCGTGATGATGGTAATGGGAAGAGCAAGTAATTTAAGAATATTTCCGAGGGTGATGTTGAGCACTCCGAGTACTAGTGCCACCGCGAGAGCAACCTTAAAATCTATGACATCTATGCCGGGAACAAAGTAGCCCACAAGAAAAATTGATGCTGCTGAAATTATCCATTTAAATATGAGGGTAATCATGCGCGTATTATAACACACCCAGAGTTCGTCACTTAAAGCAAAGGCCCCCCGACTATGGAGGGCATTTGTTTTATACCGAATAGTCCAGTACAAGTGCAATGTACACCAAATTACTCTTTTCAAGCAAATTTTTTGGTGGATAAGTACTCGATTGTTCGCCTGACTGATGTTTAGGCAGAAAACAGGTCGGCTGGCTCTACTATTCCCAGTTTTTTTAACTCCCAAAAACACTTTGCCGTGGCGCGAATATCGTTCTCGGCATTGTGCGCCTCCGCAAATCCTTCTCCAAACAGTTTGGTGTGTAGCTCCGTAAGCCTCGGCCACTTGAGGCCGTACTGCCCAGGAAGTGCACAGTACTCCTTTGTTGACTCCATGGTGCAAATTTTATTTTTTGAATGCAAATCATGAGCAATATTCTTTCTCAAAAACTCAGCCCCAACAATCATCTCATCAAAACTCAAGTTGTGCGCAACAACTGTCTTTGCATCGCGTACTGCGTCACGAAACAATTCAAGTACCACCGCGAGGTCTTTACCCTCTGCAATTGCGCGCTCAAGAGTAATGCCGTGAATATGGGCAGAATCTGCGGGTATAGTAAAACCCTCAGGCTTCACAATATAGCTTGCTCCACCCGTCTTCTCCCCCGATGCAGAGTAAGTGAGCCACGCAATCTGCACAAGTCGAGGCCAGTTATCGAGATCGGTTACCGGTGCCTTCCACTTGCGTGGAAGTCCCGTTGTTTCAGTATCAAAAAATACGTACATATTGCTATATATTTTACCCTTGTTTCTCTCACGATGGAAGCTGTAGATTTTGTCCTCGAACTTCGACCAAACCTTCTGCCTGAAGTTTTCTCAGCAGGACACGCAAGTCTTTGGTTTTTAAATCAAGCACACTTTCAAGCTGCCGTATATTCATCTTCTTTTTTGCCAGGTGTGCAAGAACTCGACCACGATAATATCTATCGGACTGGGCAAATTTCTTTTGTGGTTTTTTGTATACAAAATCTCCAACTTTTCCGTGCAAATCCTGGAGTGGACATTCATCACGATGATTACGAGCAGTGCACTGTGTGGCAGCAATATCGAGCATGGCATAATTCCATTCTCTTCCCATCCCCTTCGGAATTAGCGACTTTGCAAACTGAAACAACTCTCTATCTGAGCGGGGTGACATGTCAAGACTAAGTCTTGACATATTTAGAGGGAAGAAGACTCGGGAAAGGACTCGACGAATGTTTGTGTCTATCATTGGTTCATCGGCGCCATGTGCAAATGCCACAAGTGCCGCTGATGTTGAAATACCGATTCCCGGCAGCGTCATGAGCGTCGGGATATCTGTGGGGAATTTTCCTCCATACTGAGTGGAGACTTCTTTCGCACATTCATGAAGATACTTTGCGCGACGATTATAGCCAAGTCCTGACCAGAGGCGGAGCACATCGCCCAAGGACGCGTTTGCAAGCGTACGTACATTGGGGAATGCGCGAATGAATGCTGCATACTTTTCTCGCACTCGTTCCACTTGTGTCTGCTGAAGCATTATTTCAGACACTAAAATACGGTAGGGGTTGCGCGTATTGCGCCACGCCATTGGTCTATTGTTCCCTTTGTGCCATCGAAAGAGTGTTTGATTGAATTTCCTCTTTTTTTCGGAGATAGTCATTGCACAATTTTAGCCTGATTCTCGACAAATAGTACAGTGACTAAAACAAAAAACACCCGCATGGGGTGTTTCTACTTACTCAACTATCAAACCAAGATGTACTGCGAGGGCCCTGGGGTTAAGCTTACGACCCCGAAATTCCTCAAAGCCATCCGCCATTGGTCTCGATGAGCCGGGTGAAATGATGGAGTCGAGATACCTCTGCCCCACCGTGGGTGAGAAGATATCCCCTGCTTCTTTAAAGACAGCATAGGAATCAGCAGCAAGTCCAAGTGCCCACAGGTAGCTAAAGTAGCCCGCGCTATATCCACCAGAAAAGATGTGGCTAAACGCATTCGGAAAACGATTCTTCGGATTCATCGGGCGGACATCTATCTTTGGTAACATCTCCAACCACAACTGCAGTGGGTCTACTGGGCTGTTTGCATCATAGCGTGAATACAACTCCCAATCGTAAAGTCCAAAGAGGAGCTGGCGAAGCGTAGCAAGTCCGGTGTTAAAGTGTCGCACCGAGAGCATTCGCAAAACGAGCTCTGCGGGTATCGGCTCACCCGTTTCTTTGTTGGCAGTCATGAGTGCGAGTGCCGAGGGCTCCCATGTCCAATTCTCCATGAACTGACTCGGAAGTTCAACGGTATCCCACTCGACGTACATCATGGAAAGTTCAGTTAGTGTGCTCTTGCCCACAACGTGATGCAAAGTATGGCCAAACTCGTGGTAGAGCGTTTCCACTTCATCATGCGAGAGATACGCATCTGAGCCATCTGCTGAGCGGCTTGCATTACAGTTCAGATATGCGACCGGCTCAACAATTCCATCTGCAGTCTTTCTCGATGCTACTAAAACATCCATCCAGGCTCCTGAGCGCTTCCCCTCACGTGCATACATGTCTGCGTAAAAGGAGCCCAGACGCACGCCGTCTGCACTACGCACTTCATAGAGCTTTACTTCAGGATGCCAAGCAACAATGTCGGAGCGCACCACAAGAGTCAGTCCAAACAGCCTCTTTAGAGTTCCCGATAATCCTTCGATCACTTTTGTAAACGGGAAATACTGTCGCACCTCCTCCCTGTCAAGATTGTAGAGTTCTTTTTTCATGCGCTCTTCAACAAACAACATGTCCCACGCTTCGAGTTTTTCAATGCGCAGGCCCCCCGGAAGACTCATGGCAAATTTGCTCATTGCCTCCATCTCACTTACCGCCTTTGGTCTTGAGTGTTGAGTCAATTCTTCAAGAAATGTTCTCACACCAGAGACGCCGACGGAAGCGGCCATTTTCTTTGCCAGCGACACCTCTGCGTACGTCTGATATCCCAATACTTGGGCCATTTGGTGAGCATTCTTTACGATTTCCCTCATCACGGGAGTATTGTCCCACTTTCCATCAGGCGAAGAGAACTCAGACGCAAGTGTTACCCATGCTGTAGAAACCTCCTTGCGCAGATCACGATCCTCAGCGTACATCGATATCGCCATAACATCCGGTTGCTGCAGAGTGAGCAAGTATCCTTCTTCACCCTTTTCTTTTTGTGCGTTCCGCATGCGCAGTTGATCATCTTCGGGTACCCCACGAAGGCGCGTTGCGTCAGAAAGCACCAGCGTCCATGCGTCTGTCGACTCCTGGTCGTTGTTGGAAAATTTTGTAGACAGCTCGGTTGCGACCTCGTTTAATCTCTTTAGCTCAGACTTTTTTTCAGGCGGAAGTGCAACGCCCGCTAGTTCAAAGTCTCTGATAGAACGAGTGACGAGGTACTGCTCAGTTGCGCTCAACTTGGTAAAGCGCGGACTCTCTTGCAGTCGCTTATATGCCCCGTAGAGCCCATCGTGTAGCGAGAGGTCTGTGCCGTAATTTGTCATAAGCACCGCGGCCTGCTTTTCTACCTCCTGAATTCCTGGATATGCCTTCAGCATCGTGGACTTCAAGTGCGACATTGGACCCGAAACAAGGCTCATTGCGGAGTTGATCTCCTCAAACGGGGGTACGATATCGGCAAACTCGGGGTCGGAGATATTTCCAACGTCATCTGCGAGCTTTCGCCCACGAGCAAAAAGTATTTCTAGTTCAGGAAGTACCGTATCGAGGGAAAATGTGCTCCAATCGGGCAGTGAGAGAATCCGCGTCTCGCCAGAGGGGTTGGTCGTCGTTGTGTGATTGAATTGCATCATGTTCCTATGTGTTGTTTCAATGGACTATGGTCCGTTCCAATCATATAGGAATCATCCCGTGAGTCAATTTGCCGTGGGTGGTGGAGGAATGGGTCTTCCGCTGACTACCTTGGGGTATAGCTCAAGTAGAGCAAAGAAAAATGCAAGGACAATTGGTCCCGCGAGAAAGCCGACGGGTCCAAAATATACTATTCCACCAAATACTGAGAGCAGTATGAGGAATGGGTGGACATTCATACCACGCTTCATCATGTAGGGGTTGAGCACGTTGTCGATAAGCCCCACACATACCACCCCCCAAATTATTAAACCGATACCAGCGCCGACATTTCCTGTGAGGAGAAGCCATGCACCAGCGGGCATCGTAATTAGCCCAGTCCCCAAAAGCGGAATAAGAGCAGCAACAGTTGCTACAACTCCCCAAAGCACAGGATTCGGAATTCCAAAAATTGAGAAACCAATACCCACCATTACTCCCTGCACAATCGCGGTCGTAAGAGCGCCGGTGACCACAGAGGAAATAGCAGACTCAACACGAAGAATGATGCTCGTATCATAATCATCATCAAGCGGGCTCCACTTAAGCGCAAATGCGCGAAGTCTATCACCGTCACGATACATAAAAAACATGGCAACGATAATGATGAATATTTGAAAAATAAATGCGAGCATTCCAGAGAAAAAAGTATCAAGGTGAGATGCAAGCCATTTCAGAATAGCTTCTGCGTGGGTGTAAATGTTTGTATGAATTTCAAAGTTTGGTATAACCTGATTTACCCCTCTTTGCACGATGGAAAGTAATCCGTCAATCATCGAAAGAGCGGCATTGCCCTGAGATAGGGTTCCATATACTGCGAGCACCTCCTGAAACATAAGTATGCCCAAGAAGCTCAGTGGGACAAGAACAACACAGAGCACCACAAGCACCGTAGCGAGTGCAGCACCGCCACCATCACCTTTTATCCATTTTTTCATCCGAACATGTATCGGCGAAAAAAGTATTGTGAAAACAGCAGCCAGGAAAAGTGGGGTCAGGTACGGACTCATAATTGCGGCTGCGAGTAGTGCTACGATGACAAAGAGTATCCAAAAGAAAACGAGTTCTCCTGTATGAGGTTTTTGCATATATTGTAATTATACTGCATCTCACTCTTTGGCAACAGGCGTCGCCAGGCTACTCAGTGGGTTTTGTGAGTTTTAGTTTTTTGAGATACGAAATAAGTAGAAAAGTAATCATTCCTACTAAAATAACGAGAGTCACGTTCAGCACAACAGAATTACGCTCTGTGTAGGGTAGCTCCTTTGGTTTTGGTGCAGCGTATGCTGAATTGGGTACTATCGGCCCCATGGTGGCAGTCGGGAGCGCTGATGTCTCAATGTATTCAAAGAATCGGGCCATATCATATCGTGGGGCAACCGCCTTCTCGTTACCGACATAGAGGTCATATGTTTGCCCTACGCTCGATTGAAAAATGACGGAGCGTGCCACTCCAACAAGCGTCACTGCTTTATTCCATGGAATAGGTTGGTCGTCTTGATTAAATATCACGACGCGTACATATCGTTTGGTTGTCTCTGTGTATGGAACAGAAAAATTACTTCCCTTAAACAGCGGGGTGTCAAGCTGAAACACATACCCTTGACCAAGCGTGCTCCACGACTTGCTGTCGTCACTACTGTGCACAACTACGCGACGATTGAAATTTCTTGTATCTGTTGTCGAAAGAGTAGCACTACGTGTCGGAACTCCCTCGGCGCCAAGATCAACGACAATTTCAGTCGTTTGCTCTTTCGTATTTTCTAAAACAACCGCAGTTTCTTCAGCCTGATTGAGCTTTGCAGCTTTTGAAAGAGTGCGTAGTACGCGGACCGAACCAACAGAAACTTCTCCACCCTCCCCGCGACCTATTACAACACGCAAATATCGTGAAGTGTTTTCAGGATAAAAGACATCCCCCCTTCCGGCATTAAACCCGATGGCCTGATCGTAGAAATTATAGATGTAATTTCCTGCACTCAACAATCTCCATTTTGCATCTCCATGGTTTAAATTCTCATCTGCGGCATAGACGTGGACTGGGCGTTTGAAGTTTTTACTACCAGTATTTATGACTAAATGGTCGTGCACTGAACGATTTGTTCCCAGGTCAAGGATAAACATTGTCTCCCCCGCCGCACTTGAGAGGTCACGTAACGCGCTCTCAACATACGCACTGCGCGTTGCCTCACTTTCGACAACGAGTTGGTAGGGTACCTCGGTGCCACTACCAGAAATTACCCGCAAGTCCGCAAGTGCACTGCGGGAAGCCTGATTGGTCTCGCGGTCAATTGGAACCTGTATATATGCACCGACAACAAGGTTGGGTGGCGGAGTGATCGCGCGCAATTGTTTCCAGTCGCTTGCAGTAAAGTCAGCGTGTGCAACAAATCCAAGAGTTATGAGTGTTGTGAGAAAAAACGTCTTGATTACTTTTGTTTTAGTCATATATGATTTCCTTAATTTTATCTCGATGCTTCGTATAAAGAAATGCGGCGCCAAGTGCTATGACTCCGAACACAAGCGTCGATACAATTCGGTAGATTTCACCGAGCGCCCAAACTTCGGCGAGCACTTTGAGTGCGGTCACAAAGAATAGTCCGAGGCCAAGGAGACGAATAGCACGAATGCGTCCCGCAAATCCTATGACCAGCAAAAGAACGGCGTAGATTGCCCACAGTATTGAAACGACCGTATTTCGCTCGTTCCACTGTGCCTTCGTAAGTTTGTATGTCTCCGCATATCTACTTTCATACTCACGATAATAGTCATCCTGATTCACCGCTCCCCCTTGGTATGTTTCCCTTTTTTGCACCTCAGCCTGTGCTGCGCGTTCAATTTTATTCACCTCGAAACTATACTGATAGGTCACCTCCGAGGATATGGTAAATATCGTTAGCACATTTGCAAGCACAAGAAATACTCCAGCGAACTTTTTCCACCCATCCTCCGTGTTTTGGAGTTTTGCATACAGATAAGCAAACCCATAGAGTGTCGCTATTCCGAGTGCAAGCAGGAAGAATGCCATATTCATCACTGGCATAAGCTCAACAGGTGCCGAGCCGTACGTCGAGAGTGAGCGAATTTCTGTGACTTCTTCCAGTAGCGATAGTGCGCCGAGCACGAGCACAATGATTCCAAAAATTTGTATGGGTTTTTCTTTTATCATGAGCCCCACATACACTAGTACAAGTGCCTCAGTGAGCCACGCGATGGTGATGAAATATCCTGACAACTGTAGCGGTACTGCGAGGGAAAGAAATACGACTGCTATTCCCGGCAGAGTAAGGTTGAGAATGCGGTCATGTTTACTACTCGCATAGGTAACATAAGCCACACAAAGATAAATGACGGCAAGGACGAGGGCAAAGAATCCCAATACTTCGTCGTACTTTGGTGCGAGAATTGTGTAAGTCACCGCAAAGTAGCCCATCGCATTGAGTACGAGTAAAACGAGATCACCCTTTGTAGAATTTTCTTGTCGGGAAAAGTGATGCACAATCGAATTTGCGAGAAACACCGCGAAGAAGAGGGTAAGGAAAAAGAAAGTTATCCAAAGTTGACCATCGGGGTTGGTCCAGTACCAGCGACCCATCCACCCGCCAAAGAGCAAGACGGTTCCAAGAAAAGCGAGATAACTGAGCTGTATCCATTTTTTAAACCACGACACTCCAAGCACGCCGAGATTGAGCACGAGCATATAAAGCGAGAGTGTAACGATTTCATTTGAACCCGTAGAGAGTAGTACCGGAGTGAGGAACCCGCCGAGCACACCAAGTACTGCGATATTTATTGTTCCGCCCATAATAGCAATAACCATTGACAGCATTGTCACCAGCACCATGAGTATGAAGGCGAGGGTCTGTGGAATAACCACGGGATCGAAAAATGCAAAACCGGCGTAGATTGCTAAGTAAAGAATACTGATACCTGCACCAAAGAGCAGGTCACTATACTTCAAGTACTTTTCTCGGAATTTCTGCCCTAGTGTAACCAAGACAAGTCCGGCGATGATACCAATCGCAACTTGTCCGATGGGACCCACCCAATTATTATCAAACGCATACTTGAGGAAAAATGAGATTCCAAGAATGAGCATGATAGCTCCAACCCATCCGAGCCATCGGGCGCTCGCCTCCTCCTGAGTTTCGGTCGGTTGTGGCAGTGGTGCGGGGACTGGTGCAGGTGCGGGTGATGGCGCGACGCTCGGCATGACACTCCCTCCAATATACTGTGCAGAGGGCGCAGGCAAAGTCTCTACTCGGCGACCCTTCTCAAGCTCACCGACACGGTCGGAAAGTTTCGACAGTTTGTAAAATAAATACACAAATCCAATAATGATAAGAAAAGCGACAAACCCTGAGTTCAAAAAATAGTACATATTTGTATACAAAGTATAGCAAGTCGCGCGCACTCGCGTAAGCAACTTGTACTATATATATGCAACTTAGGGTCTTGTCACCAAAAACTGTTCGAGTGACGTAAGCGCTGGCTTTCTCATGGAGCTGGCGTGTTTTTCATCCCCTGACATTTCTGCCCAGGTTTTCTCGGTATAACCATTGGGTATAAACACTGGGTCCCATCCGAACTTTGTCTCCCCTCTCGGATTTGTGGAAATATGTCCCTCGACTATTCCATGAAATACGTGCACTTCCTCCCCTTCACAAAATCCATACATGACTTCTGTGGTTGCACTCCTGTCTTCATATCCATCGAGCAACCTACAAAGACCCTCATTTCCCAATGTTTCTAAGAACCATTTAATGAGCGGCCCGGGCAGTTTTTTTAATGCAAGAAATGTGACCGAAACGTCTTCAACGAGCACTGGTGTGCCAAGCATTGCATACGCACTTTTTGCCTTCGCTTCCACCACCTCGCGCAAATCGAGCGACTGAATCTCGGGAATATCGAGCTTCTTGTGCGCAATCGGCATATGAAAATACTCCGAAAGATATTTCGCCTTTGCCGGGTTTCCTGTGATGAACGTCACTTCTTGCTTCATGAGCTCATCATATCAAGAATTAGGCAAAGAAAAAGCGGCGCATTTCGCGCCGCAATTACCTTGTATTTACCGATGATTCATTGCCACTCCATTATGCGCCGTGGCATTTCTTATACTTTTTTCCTGAACCACAGAAACAGGGGTCGTTACGTCCTATCACATTCCCCTCCGCATCTTTCTGTGCAGTGGGTGCAGCAGCTGACTTTGTCTCGGTATTCGTTGCTCCGCCGGCGAGTGTCATTTGTTTTTGCACTTGCGGTAAGCGTGCTTCGGCGTGCACAAATGCCTCCACCTGAATGCGGGGAATCATTTCGAGTATCTGTGAGGAAATAGCTACCTCCATTTCACGATACAAACGCAATGCCTCACGTTTATATTCTACAAGTGGGTCACGCTGACCATATGCGCGAAGATTTACTGACGAGCGCGCATAGTCCATAAGCTCAAGATGATCCACCCAAAACATGTCATTCGTCTGAAGCGCTAGTCGGCGTACAACATCGTAAAATGAATCTTCGCCAATATGCGTAATTTTTTCTGTGACGGCACCACTCGCTGACTCCCCCTCTTCGCCGGCAGCCAAAATGAGTTCATCAATATACTCTTTTACTTCCTCCTTTGCGCCGAGTAAAAGCTTCCTGCGCCGCGCATACATCGTTTTGCGATGAAGATTAATGATGTTGTCGTACTGGAGTACATGCTTTCGTGCATCAAAATTAAACCCCTCTATTTTTGTTTGTGCACTTTCGAGTGCTTTGGATATCATGTTTTGCTCAATAGGCTGGTCTTCGGGAATACCAAATTTCCCCATCATGGTCTTGATGGCATCACTTGCAAAAATGCGCATGAGTGAATCCTCGAGTGAGACATAAAACTGTGTTTCACCGGGATCCCCTTGGCGCCCCGAGCGCCCACGAAGCTGGTTGTCGATGCGGCGCGCGTCGTGGCGCTCTGTTCCCAGAACAAAGAGACCTCCTACTGCTTTTACTTCGTCATATTCAGCGTCAGTCGCAGGATTTCCACCAAGCTTAATGTCAACACCACGACCAGCCATATTGGTGGCGATTACCACAGAGCCCTTCCGTCCTGCCTGTGCAATAATTTCTCCCTCACGCTCATGATTCTTTGCATTCAACAATTCATGTGGCACACCTTCGCGCGTCAAAAATGCGGAAAGCAATTCGTTCTTCTCTATAGATACGGTACCGATGAGGACTGGCTGCTCCTTCGAGTGTACTTCTTTTACGCGACGCGCAATGGCTGCAAACTTTCCCTGCTCAGTCTGAAATATCTGGTCGAGATTGTCGATACGTGCTGATGGGCGATTTGGTGGGACCGGAATAACATCAAGACCGTAAATCTTTATAAATTCTTCCGAAGAAGTCGATGCTGTACCCGTCATTCCTGAAAGTTTTTCGTAGAGCTTGAAGTAATTCTGGAAGGTAATGGATGCCATTGTCCTACTCTCTTGCTGTACCCGTACGCCCTCCTTTGCCTCGACTGCCTGATGCAATCCTTCAGACCAGCGGCGCCCTGGCTGCATTCTTCCAGTAAATTCATCAACAATGACCACCCCGCCGTCGCGTACCACATACTCGCGGTCCTTGATAAATAGTGCCCGAGCGCGTACTGCCGTCTCAAGGTGGTGCACATATTTAACCCCCTTGTCGGTATAGATATTCTCAATTCCCAGCAGTCCTTCAGCCTTTGTGATTCCCTGGTCGGTTATCTGAGTCGCCTTGAGTTTTTCGTCTATAGTATAGTCGTCAATTGGCGTCAGCTTTGCTGCGATAGCCGCAAAAGTTCCGTACAAATCCTCAGAATCCTGCGCCGGCGCAGAGATAATGAGTGGCGTGCGTGCCTCGTCTATTAATATAGAGTCAATTTCGTCAACAATTGCGAAATTGTGCTCACGCTGTCGAAGCTCTCCGGCGCTATAGGAAATATTGTCCCTCAAATAATCGAATCCAAATTCATTATTTGTTCCGTATGTAATGTCTGCGTGATATGACTCACGGCGCGTACACGGCCTGAGGAATTCATAGAAAACACGAAATGACCCCACTTCATCACGATCAGAGTCGAGGGCGACTTGCATCTTGTCGTACAGATAAGAGGATTCATGGTTGATTACTCCTACCGACAGGCCGAGGAAAGAATATATCTGCCCCATCCACACCGCATCGCGTCGTGAGAGATAGTCGTTGACGGTGACCACATGTACTCCCTTCCCCGAAATAGCATTGAGATAAGTGGGGAGAGTTGCCACAAGTGTCTTACCTTCACCGGTGCGCATTTCGGGTATTCCTCCGTTGTGTAAGATAATTCCTCCGAGGAGCTGCACATCATAGTGTCGCTGACCGAGTGTGCGTCGCGACGCCTCGCGCGTGAGCGCAAATGCCTCAGGCAATATATCGAGTAGGTCCGCTCCGTTTAAGAGTTTCTCTCTGAGTGCCTGCGTACGAAGCGGAAAATCAGCATCAGAAAGCTTCGTCATCTCCTCCTCGAGAGCATTAATCGAAGTCACGAGTGGCTCAATTTTCTTGAGTTCACGCTGTGCTTGGCTGGGGAATATTGAATCTAGAAATTTCATCATAAAATCGTACTTTGTCTAGTGCGGTACAAATTACCGCGCAGAGTCCACCCACTATAGCGCATGGCGACACAAAATGAAAACCCAGCAGCCAAGAGGGTGCACGATTTAGTAATTCGCAAATTTACACTTCTTTGAGTCGCATGTGTTTACTTAAAAAGTAAAAACCCACCTTGCGGTGGGTTTTTACTTTGTGGAAAAAAGATGGCTTACGCCTTCTTCTTCTTCTTTGCTGCTGCCTTCTTCTTAGGAGCTGCCTTCTTTGCCTTCTTTTTTGCTGCCATAAATTTGGTGATTAGTTTCTTATAAAAATGAGTGCCTCGACCCCTTTGCATCATTACTTAATATGAGTGCTCTTGTGAAATTTTTTTCATTGCTAGCAACGAACACTCCTCTATATATTATCTCTCGCTATTCATTCGTACTCAACATGTTTTGAAAGAAACATGTGGATAACTTTTATATTCATTCAGGTACTGACCGAGATGACTTCGGGCTCAAGCATGATTCCTGTTTCATCAAATAATTTTTTTTGCATCTCATCAACAAATTTATTGAGCTCAACAGAAGTTGCTGTGCCATAATTTACAACAACAAGTGCTTGTTCGTCCCAACAACCAACACCACCACTACGCACGCCCCGCATATGCAACACGTGGTCAATGAGCCATCCCGCTGAGAGTTTTATCTTTCCCCCACCCACATCGTGATGAGGAGCAAGCGGATACTTTGATAAGAACTTATTGGCCAAATCTGTTGATACTACTGGATTTTTAAAGAAGGAGCCGGCAGTTCCATATTCCCCTGGCTTAGGAAACTTCTCTGTACGCACATGTACTATTGCCTCACGAATTTCAGTGATTGTTGGGTGTGCATTTCCTCTACTTGAAAAATATGTAGCAATATCTTTATAAGAAATATTGGGTTTTGGTACTGTTGAGAGTTTCAGTGTGGTACTGAGTATAATGAAATTCTTTCCATCATTTTTAAATATGCTGTCACGATATCCGAAGTGACAATCATGATTACTGAGCCTTTTTACTTCCTTGGTTTGTTTATCAAAAATATCGACACTGTGGACAACTTCACTCACCTCAGCTCCATACGCACCAATATTCTGCACTATTGCCCCGCCTACGGTTCCAGGAATGAGCGAAAGATTTTCAATTCCCCAACAATTATTTTCCACGGCTGTGCGCACAACCTCGTCCCAACTCGCTCCGGCGTCTATGAATAGAAGTCGCTCATTGTCGCTCTCAACGCCATCAGCATTGAGGCACTTGCCCAAAGAAATATTTTTTGTACTGAGTTTTATAACGAGTCCAGGATACCCCTCATCACTCATGAGTATATTAGACCCTCCACCGAGAATAAAAGCGGGGACGCCTCGCTCTCTTGCAAACTGAAAAAGGCCCGGCAAGTCACGGGCATCATCAACATCAGCAAAGTACCTCGCGGGACCCCCAATTTTTAGTGTTGTCAGTTCAGCAAGTGTGACGTTTTCCCTGATTTTCATATATCACCTGCACAGTATATTTAAATTAACCACGAAGCACCCTGTCGACTGCTTTCGCGAGATTAAGCATGTCTTTTTCTTTTGCCCCACGCGTAGTTTCGGCTGCCGTACCAATACGTATGCCAGATGGATCCATCGGCTTCCGACTATCATTGGGTATCGTATTCATATTGACGATAATTCCTGCAGCTTCAAGCTTTAGGCTTGCTTCTTTTCCTGAGATTCCATTTTGCCACGTATCAATAAGCATCAAGTGATTGTCCGTACCACCAGAAACGACGCGCCATCCCAGCGCGGAAAGCTCACCCGCAAGAGTGCTCGCATTCTTTACGACCTGCGCGGCGTACTTTTTATAAGCAGGCTGAGTTGCCTCATGAAGTGCAACAGCAATACCGGCAATCGCATTTTCGTGTGGGCCTCCCTGAAGTCCGGGGAAAACAGCTTTGTCGATTTTTGTACCCAATTCACGTTCGTCTTGAACAGAAAAAATCATTGCACCTCGTGGTCCACGCAAAGTCTTGTGCGTTGTCGTGGTAACAATGTCTGCATGTGGAAAAGGTGACGCATGTGCGCCACCAGCAACAAGTCCTGCGATGTGCGACATGTCAACCATGAGATACGCATCAACTGCATCAGCAATTTCGCGAAACTTCTTCCAATCAATTTTTCTGGGGTACGCAGTGAACCCCGCTACAATGATGTGGGGTTTTTCTTTTTTTGCTATTTTAAGTAACTCCGCATAATCAAGCCGTTCGGTTTGACCTGAAACTCCATACGGTATTTGTTTCCAAAATTTACCTGACACAGAAACACTATGCCCGTGGGTGAGGTGTCCCCCGTGCGACAAGCTCATGCCCATAATTCTTCCGGTGCCGTCTGTGGGCAAAAGTGCCAAGTACACAGCAACATTTGCGGGAGACCCCGAGTGGGGCTGTACGTTTACATTCCACTTGTGTGGTGACAGTTTAAAAAGCTTGAGCGCTCTCTCTTGTGTTAATAGTTCAAGCTCGTCAACGACGGTATTTCCACCGTAGTAACGGCGTCCCGGATATCCTTCGGCATATTTGTTGGTAAAAACTGAGCCAAGTGCAGTAAGCACATCGCTCGAAACATAATTCTCAGAGGCAATCAGGTTAATTACAGATTTCTCCCGCTTTTCTTCTTTCGCGATAAGTTTTTTTACAGTGGTATCTTTCATCTCACCATTCTACCTCGCACTGCACTTTGCTCAAAATCTAAAGTTTCTTCCACTCACCTACCTTGAGTTTGCCGAGTTCGGTTTTTCCACTACGTACACGCGTGAGCTTGGTCACTGCGTTGCCGGTCTTTCCTGCCATTCGTCTGATTTGGCGTGTTTTTCCTTGATGGAGAATAATGCGGTATGTCGTACCAATTTCATGCACCATACTATCGGCACATGCCATGCCATCAGTGAGCTTCATCCCCTTTTTCCACTGGTTTTGAATCATTGGCGTGAGTCGTTCTTCAAATTCTACGACGTATTCTTTTTCAATCTCAAATTTTGGGTGTGTGCTTTTATATAACAAATCTCCATCATCAGTCAGCAAAAGTAATCCTGCACTTTCTTTGTCGAGTCTTCCAATGGGCTTCAGGTGCTGAAGCTCCTTTGGCAGAAGTTCCATGACCGTAGGTGCTTCTGTTTCGTCTCGCTTGCGCGAGGTAATATAACCAACTGGCTTATTGAGCATCACCGTTGTGTACCCCTCTTTCTTGGGCTCCAACTGCACTCCCCTGTGAGTCACTTTGTCTTTTGAGGTTACTTGGTCACCCAAAACGGCACGCTTGCCGTTGAGCCGCACTGCCCCCGCCTCGATTTCTCGATCAGCGGCACGGCGAGACATTCCCGTTCCTTGAGCTACAAATAGATTGATGCGCATGCACACATGCTACATGAAATATGAAAAAACACCATGGAAATTTGCCCAAATTTATCAACGCGAGAAATCAAATAATCTATTCCAACCCACCACCGCCACCTTGTCCGCCACCTCCCACGGGTGCGCCTCCTCCGCCCCCCTCTGAGCCGGAGCCACCACCTGGTCCTCCACCGGTCACGGGAGTTCCTCCACCGTCGGCCTCCACACTTGAACCACCTGTTTCTCTGCGCGCATCAGAACGAATAGTGAGTTGGGGTTGTACCGAGTAGATAAAGTTTGAAATTGAGCCTGCGTTGGTGAGACGGAAACAGTAGGTGACGCCTTTTTGCACGTAGGCGGTCGAAGAGATGGAGAACTCATGCTCGGTGAAGAATGCATTGGGAAGCGCATAGATACCGGTAGAGCTTGCGAAGGAACGGAAGACTCCAGATTGCCAGGTCGCACCACCGGGGTTGGTAAGTCCCGCACTGTCAGTGGTGGATGAGTAGTCTCTCACATATTGAGTGAGGTCCGGTCCCCATTCGAACTGTGTACCGATAGGACTCCAGGTGGTACATGAGGAGGAGGCATATTCAAGGCGGTAATTGTAGTCGGTGGCGGCAGCGGTACCGGTGTTCGAGAGTGTGGTGCGGAGGCGGACACGGTCGCCGACATAGAGACGGTTGGTGAGGACGGTGTCTTCGGCGGCATAGTATCCGGCGGAGACTTCACTCTCATGGTCGATGCGCCAGCGGTAGTGGAGGAGGGAGAGGTTGGGGGCGGGGGCATCGAACGTCCAGCAGATGTTATTGCCACTATTGGTGCTTGAGACTGCGCTGATGTTCGCATATCCCGAGCAGGCGTTCGAGTCTTTGAGGTCGGCGTAGGTGACGGAACGGGTGCCGGAGACCAAGAGGCCGGCATGCACTCCGTCGAGGGAAGAGCGCAGGAATATCGGAGCGACAGCGGATGCTCCCGTGAGGACAAGATTATTGATGGATGAGGTAGCACGTCCCAGAAGACGAATTGAGGTGGAGGAGACGGTCGCGGTGAAGGTACCTGTTGCCATAAATGTGGAGCCGAAGATAACTGAAGGTGACGTGCTGGCATTCACGCCGGAGTTGTTCAAGATGGTGAGGTTGAAGAATTGTGATGTACCCGTCATGGTGCCGGTGGCGGTTTGCTGTGCGGAGCCATTTAAAAAGAGGAGGCCGGAGTTGTGGGTGAAGGTGCCACTATTTGTATAATTCCCAGCGATGGAGAGGAGGGCGGGGGGCGGTGAGAGTGGTGCCGGCGCCAACGGTGAGATTCCCTGTGGTGGAGGCGTTGCTGGCAAGCGTAATGGAATCACCGCCCTCAAAATAGACCTTGACGGTCACGGTGTCCAAATAAACGAAATCAAGTTGAGATCCCGAATTGAGCACAACTGCAAAGTTTGAATCGCTCAACTCACTCAGTGTCCACGATCTCCCCCAAGTATTAGACGGCCCCCCATGAACAACAATGGCCTCAGTGGCGCTATTTATGTTGCTTGACACGGATGTGGTAGAAACACCGGCATTCCATGACAATGAAACATACGCCGGCACGGTGTCGCCGGTTCGATATCCCTCAACAGACACTTCAATTCCTAAGATATTTCCAGTTACGAGATTGCTGATTCCGGTAAACTGAAGGTGGTGTACTGCACTAATTGCTGACGCAATCATATACAAATTATCCGAAGAATAAATATTTTCTGGATTTAACCATGCACCAAACTCACTGGTTGGAAGCACGTCAGGCGTAGAGGAAACAATGGCACTTTTAATAATGTTTAGATTATTAAACGCTGATGCGCCGGTCATGTTTCCCAAATACGTCGAAGTGCCGTGAGAAAAAATAGTTCCGCTACCTGCGGTGAATGTCGCATTATTTGTGTAATTCTTCCCAAGGGTAAGCAACGACGGTGCCGTCACCGTGCCTGCAGTAATCGTAAAGTTCCCTGTGGTGGAGGCATTATCCCTAAATGTCCATGCACCGCCCACACCTGCAAAGGTGGTGGAGGCGAACGCTGAGTCCCCTATCATTTCTCCCACGATGATCTTTCCGGTCGAAGTGGCGGTGAAAAGCACACCGTACCCATTGGTATTAAATATGGAGGAAGAGGATGCGTAGTATGAGCCGGCAATTGTCAGTGTTCCTCCCAGGGTGAGCATCGAGGAGGTGGAGTTTCTTTGTTCCAGTTGGAAGTCTCCTGAGGGCGAGGTGGCGGTGCTTGAGGAGTGGGTGGTGACCGTGCCACCAGGAACAAAGTGGGTGCCGTATGCGACGAGGAGTTTGCTTCCGTCCCTAGTTTCGAGGTTGTTTGAGTTGGAGGTGAACTGGATGCTCGCGTTGTCGTCGTAATCCCAAAGGCCAAGCTCGGCGTTTGAAGTGGTGGTGCCGGTATCAGAGAGCACTCCTTCGTGCTTCACGCGGATGACGTTTTTATATAAATCAAAGTTGGTGATGTTATTCACACTAGAAGAGGCCTTGCTCATGGCAAATGCGCGGAAGGTGGCGTCATTGTCCACCCATGCACGGAAGGTAGTGCCGGGAGCAATACCCGTAATGTTTTGGAATTGATATGCACCAGTACCGGAAAGTGTAGTGGTGCTGAATATCCCAGGGCTTGAAGTACCCACACGAAGCCTCACGGTCTTGCCTGCGCTGTTGAGTGCGGTGATGCCTTCGTCGGTGTAGATGGTGCCGGAGATGGTGAGAAGGGGAGTATAGGAAATGACGATGAGGCCACCGCCACCGACGCCACCCACTTCACCACCACCTCCTCCTCCACCATAGGTGCCACCGGCGCCGGCGGTCACTGTCCCCGCACCACTTCCATCTCCCGCACCACCTCCACCACCACCCGCACCAAGTGTGCCCCAGTCAACACCAGAACCACCAAGCCCACCGCCAAACGCTGCGTCTCCACCACCACCACCACCTCCACTTGATCCGGCACCACCGGCCGCGGTGGTGCCTCCGGTACCCGCACCGGTATTCCCGGGTCCCACTCCTCCCGCACCACCGTTGGCGGTACCGATAGCACCCACAGTCGCAAGTCCTCCTCCTGCACCTCCTCCACCACCACCGGCGTCGTCTCCTCCACCTGCGGTGCGTCCATCCCCACCGTTAAAGCCCGCACCTTTAATGCCTGCGGCGCCACCACCACCTCCACCGTTAAATGCAGATGTTGTCTTTCCTTCTCCTCCGCGCCCACCATTAAATTTTGTTGTTCCGACTGCGGGAGTGGTTGTACCACCCGTCGCGGCGCTCGTCGAGGTTGCACCATAGCCACCGCGCGCACCGACTTGAACAGATGAACCCTGAAGGTTCGTGCAGTTGCTGGTGCTGTTGCAGAAATAGGTGTCGCCACCATTCGTGCCCACTGCGGTTGTTCCTGATTGCACACTGATGGTGACGGTAGAGCCGGGAGTGAGGGTGATGTTTGAGGATGAGGCGAATCCACCACCACCTCCACCGCCCGCACCAGCCGCAGCACCGCCCGAGCGTCCCCCACCACCTGCGCCGATGACTGCGATGGTGTTGGCTGCATTGTTCCAGTTTGCGGGAACAACCCAGCTCGTTCCACTGGTGATATAGATAACCTCGCTTTGTACCTGTGCCTGTGCTTGAAATGGAAATGCTCCGAGTGTAAGCGCGTAGATGACGAGGAGTGCAATGACGCGAGAAAACTTTGTCGGCTTTTGTGCAAAGCGCATTCCGATATCAAGGCGAATCATGCGCAGGTGATGGCGAAAAAATTGAAACATAAAACTGCGTTTGATGAGTCGAAAACACGGCTCCTGAATGGCGGGATCATCTCAATATAATATCATTTACAACCGTAAAAAGTACTTTTTATTATCCCCATTTTTCTCATGGCAAATGAGTCACGCAACGCTCATTGCCTCAGTCAAAAATACCAGCTCGTGACCCTACTTTGCCTCCATTTGACGTCAAAACGCTATTTGTGGGGCCCGATATTGAATCCAACACAACTCTTCGCCCCCATATCGAGACCGACACATCGTGCAGTGCGGTTGAGGGTGGCGATACCGAAAGTCACTGCTGAATAGGTGACCAAGTAGTAAGCCCCAAAAGAGCCGAGCGTGAGCAAGAATATGAACAGAAAATAAGTGACGAGTTATAAAGACGAATTCTCCATATCAATGTGTTACACTCCCGTGCGCGACACTAATGTTTTGAGCGTCTTTAGGGCAATTTTGATATCGAGCACGAACGAGCGGTTTTTAAGATAATACAGATCATAGGCAAGCTTCACTCTTGTTTCGTCAATAGTCTGTGGAGGCTTGTCGTGATGCACCTGTGCCCAACCCGATAGGCCGGGCTTTATGAGGTGGCGCATGTTGTAGTACGGAATTTGCTCATGGTAGGTCGCCACGAGTCCCGGAAATTCTGGTCGCGGACCGATAAGCGAGAGTTCACCAACAATCACATTCCACAATTGAGGCAACTCATCAATGCGCGAGCTACGAAGAAACTTTCCCACTCGGGTTATTTTCATTGTATTTACACCAAGTGTTTTGCCGTCATCCATAACACTCATGGTGCGGAACTTAAACATGCGAAATGGTTTATTTCCCAAACCAATGCGTAGCGGTTTGTAGAACAGTTTTCCGCCATCGTCGCAATAGACCGCAAGCGCAACAAGCGGAGTAATCAGAATGGTGGGAACAAGTAACACCGTCGCGAGCACAATGTCCATTATGCGCTTTATCAAGTCGTATCCAAAGTGAGCACGGGAAGAAACATTTTCAAGAAACCAGTTGTGTCCAATTAATGAAAGTGGAATTCGGTCAAAAATATCCTCGTAAATGCGATATTGCTCAACAAATCGCACGTGCGAAAAAATAAGGTCATACAGTTTCGGCAAAATTGGTTGCACTCTGCTGTTTTTCATATCAATAACGACCAGACTTATTTTCCCTGAGTTTACTAATTCGATTAATTCTTTCTCAAAATTTGTTTCGCTCAATTTTTCAAGGTCAACAAGCGTATGAAAACGCATTGGATAAAGTGGATTGCGATTGACCACCTGAAAAAGTTTTTGCGTTTCTTCCCCTGAACCAATAAGTACTGCACCCTCTTTTTTTCGCAAGCCAAGAAATTGGACACCAAAAATTCTCCAAACGCTAATTGCCACGAAGGAGACGAGCAAGTACATGAAGAGCGTCGTTTTTGGTGTAATGCCAAATGCGGGAATCAAATAAAAGAAAAGTACCGCAATAATGCTGTTGACGACTTGTACATTTAAAATGGTCGCGGGTATCTTAGACTTAAACACCACCGTATGCGGCTCGTATAAACTTGCGATGTAGAAGACGAGCATCCAAGCCAAAAATAGATACGAAAACGGCACCACGTGGCTGAGTAGTCTTTCGAGCTCTGGGAGTTCAAAATATCTGAGTACGAGGGTGAGCCAGAGCGCGAAATAGAGCAGTAGGATGTCTCCCACAAAAATCGTGAGTATTTGTAGTGATGGCAGTCGTGACATTACAAAACGATAACAAAAAGCGCCCACGAAAGGAAGCAACCGAAGCGCCTCCTCTTGTGTTATATTGAGCACACAAATATGCCTGAAAAACAGCTCAAAATATGCTATCTCATCACCAAATCGAACTTTGGAGGAGCACAACGCTATGTCTATGACCTCGCCACAGAGGCGAAGGCAGCAGGCCACGAAGTGCTCGTGGGGTTCGGGGGGGAGGGGCCTCTAAAAGCCAAACTGGATGATGGGGGTGTGCGTACTATTTCAATCAACACTCTTGAGCGCGATGTGCGACTACTTGGGGACATTAAAACGTTTTTTACTCTACTCGCACTTTTTCATAATGAAAATCCTGACATCCTCCATCTCAACAGCTCAAAAATGGGTGGGCTTGGTGCGGCAGCTGGGCGTGTCATAAATACAAGGAACCACCTCTTGAGACTTTTGGGTAAAAAAAATACAGTGATGCATATTGTGTTTACGGGACACGGCTGGGCTTGGAACGAAGAGCGCGGAGACGTCGAACGTTTTGTTATTGGCTTGTTTCACTGGCTCACCATCCTGCTCTCACATGAAACCATTGCCGTATCGAGGCGCACACGTGATCAAGTTGCTGTACTCCCCTTCACCTGGCACAAACTAAAGGTGATTCACAACGGGAGAGACCCCATGAATCCCGTCGCAAAAGAAGATGCGCTTGATATTATTTTTGGTGACCAAAAATCTACCTGGCTCACTGAATCTCCCATCATCATTGGCACAATCGCCGAACTACATAAAAGCAAGGGCCTTTCATACGCAATTCTCGCGATGGCGCAAATGAAGAAACAAAAACCTGACACACGACTGCTTTTTGTAATAATTGGTGAGGAGGGTCAGGAGCGCGACTCACTCGAGAAGCTTATTGTTCAATATGAGCTCGAGGGTTCAGTATTTATCGCAGGTCGCAAAGAGAACGCGGCTTCTTTATTGTCCGCATTTGATATCTTTCTCCTCCCCTCGATCACCGAAGCATTCCCCTACGCCGTACTTGAAGCAGGAAATGCCGGGCTTCCCGTTGTTGCAACTGCAGTAGGTGGTATACCTGAAATAATACATGACATGGAAAGTGGAATACTGATTCAATCACGAAATCCGAGTGAGATAGCGCGAGCCATTCTCTACCTCGTTGATAACCCACAGCGCATGGCAAAACTTGGCGAGGTACTCAAGGAGCGTATCCGCGACCGCTTCAGTGTGAAGCACATGGTCACGCAAACGTTTTCTGTATACAACAGAGAATAAGAATGTTTTTTGCCACACGCGGCAGTGGAGCACACAAAATACAAATTACTGAATGTCGACGACGAGCACGCCCTCTTTTTCAAAAAGTTCGCCGAGTGCCCTGCCGTGTGGATTAATTACACTCGTTATTCCACCCCGCGAAGCACGAAGAATATATGCACCAGACTCAAGTGCGCGCATTCGTGCAAACTGGTGCTGTAATGGTGCTATGGTTTTACTTACCAGTGCACTATCATTTGATGGCGAAAGGATAATTTTCGCGCCATGTACGGAGAGTGGGGTCACTCCAATTTCAGAACAAATATATCCTCCAAGCAATTCATCTCCGAGCCTAAAATCTTGTACGTCCTCTCCTCGTGCAAAGCGCTGAAAAAGCGGCATATCGAGCCACGATGGCACATACTCAGTAAACAACACCGGTTCTCGTTTTTTATACATACTCATAATGCTCCCGTTTTGATATAGCACAATGCTGTTGTAGAGCTCTCCGCTGCGCTTTGTGTGGAGCGCCACCGCGAAGGTGGTACTTGCGTGCGTGCGCGTGAGTGACAGAAAATCTTGATAAAGCTCATTCGCTCCTGCTAAATATACAGATTGATTATCGGACAAACGTGCGGTTTCTTCATCTAAAATAAAATACGGGAAAATATTTTCTGGAGTGAGGATGAGATCAGGACTACTGCTGAGTGCGTCGAGAAAAAGTCCACGGTACACATAATACGATTTTTCCTCAATGCTTTCATTCGTGGATATTTGTGATGCGATTACTGCAACGCGGAGGTCGAGTCCGAGATACGGAGGGTTCAGCTCACGGCTTGCACCATACAATAATACGAAAAAGAGTAGTGATGAGAGGATGGTGGTTTCAAAAATGTTTTGACCCTTAAAAAACACCGCATTTATTCTGCTGTGTAAATTCCCTTTTTCATTCACAAATCGCACAATAATCTGTGCCGCCCATGCGCTGTATGCCACAAAAAAGAATGTGAGTCCGTAGACGCCAACATATGCGGCAAAATGTTTTACATAGACAGTGTCTATCAGTAGGTATCCGAGAGACCCCCAGCTGTACCCCGCAAGAAAAATACTTGAACGCAGGTACTCAATAAGTGCGATAGACAATCCCAGGGAGATTGGCCTCGGCAATATTCGAAAAAGTTTTTTCTCCCCCCAAAAAGCGACAATATAGCATGCGGCAGCAAAGATTACTATGAGTGCAATTCCGCAAATATAATAGAAATTGAGACGCTCGAGATTTGACTCGGAGCTCACCCACCATGTTCCCGCAAGTCGAAAGAGTGGCTCCCCTTGTGCCAGGCAAAACGGAAGAGCCATAAGCAATATTGACACCACCTGAAAACGCCAACTATTTACGTAAAAATATCCTACAAAAAACGGGACGAGTGCGATTGAAATCAATCCCCAGTAGCCAACGATTGGACTCGCAAGAAACAGTAGAAGGCCCGACAATAGCGCCAGTGCGTACACATGCATACTCGACAAACTGCTTACTGCACTCTTCATGGTTCCGTTAGTATATATTAAAAAACAACAAAAAGAGCCTAGGGTATTGCGCTAAATACCTAAAAATTCATTCTTCATGCGCTCGGGGTGCGACACGCGGGAAAATCGTCTCATTCCCATAAGTAACCCCAGTCCCGCAAACTCCGTCACGAGGTGGGACCCACCATAACTCATAAATGGCAGTGTCTGGCCCGTAACGGGAAGAAGTCCAATGTTCATTCCGATGTGCACGATAAACTGAGTCATGAAGAATATGGCAAGGCCCAGTGCATAGAGTATTTCAAAATTGGTCGCACCGCTCATTGCGACCGCAAGTATGCGCGCAATAAGAACGCCAAAACAGAGCAAAAGCAGCGTAACCCCAACAAAGCCCCATTCTTCAGCAAAAGAGGCGAATATAAAATCCGTCTGATACTCAGGCAAAAACTTTAATCGTGACTGTGTGCCGGAGCCGATACCCTTCCCCAGCAACTGACCTGACCCCACCGCAACCGTAGATTGATATGCATTGTATCCCGCACCACGAATATCAGTGAGTGGGTTTATGAAAGTTTTTATGCGCTGTTTTTGATATGGGTGCAGTGCAAATACCCACAACATGAGGAAGCAAATCGCCCCAAGGGTAAACACAATAAGGAGATGTTTTTTTGAAATCCCAGAAACCATTATCATTCCAAGCCAAATAGCAAACAGAATAATCGCAGAACCAAAATCGGGTTGGAGCAGCACAAGTACGCACGGAATTAGCGCATACAGACCAGAAATAATAATGTGCTTAATGTGTGCTATTTCAATGTGCCGGCGCGAGAAATATTTCGCCAAGACCATTATAAGTATGAGCTTCATCGGGTCCGCAGGTTGCACCGCGAAAGCGCCGAGATTAAACCAGGATTGAGCGCCCTGAAAAACACTACCAATGAGAAAGAGAAGGAGGAGTGTTCCGGTAAAGAACAAAAAAAGATAGAGCAGAATGTTTGTTTTTCGAAGCGACCGAAAATCTATCATTGCTAAAGCAAAAAAAATGCAAAGCGCAATTGGTATCCAGATGAGTTGTCGCTCAAAATGATTATTTACACCAACAAATGTATACATCGAAATCAGGCCGGCACCCATAATTGGGAGTGTCGCGGCCAGCATTATCCAATCGATATGTCGAAGACTAGTCGGCATTTTGCACGCGCGTAATGATTTCTATTGCCGATGGACCTTTTTTACAAATAGCGCCAGCTATTTGTCGATACACTCCCCGCAAATCTGAGACGGACGGCGAAGCATAATAATATTCTGGGGTGGTTGAAATCAATTTCAAAAATTCATCATTCGCATTCACCCCAAGCCCTATCGTATATACCGATACTCCCGCTAGTCGTAATTCGTCGGCAGTTTCTATGGCATAACGCCTCGCATAGCCTGGCTCACCATCAAGTAGTGGGCGGTTGGGCTCAAGCGCTTCTCCGTCGGTGAGGAGGATGATAATCTTTCTTGCCTCATCTCGCGCACGCAGTGTCCCTAGCTCCCCTCCTGCGCGCTGGAGTGCATCTGCGGTGTTTGTGTACTGTATACCGTCAGTTCCCATCATTATTGACTCGATTTTACTTTTTATCCTCACACGATCGTCCATGAGTGGTAGATCAATCGGGTTTGAGGCGGTCGTCGAAAATGAGACTACTCCCACCTGGTCTCTCTGCGAAATAAAGTCCACAAACGCAGAGGTTGCCTCGCGTACTCGAGTAAATGGCTGTGGGGGGGTCTTGCTTTCAGATGCCATTGAGCCGGAACGGTCGAGTGCAAGAACAACATCTGCCGGAAGCGCACACTCTTCTGTCTCTGCGACGAAGTTAAATGGGGACGGCCATGTGAAATTAAGCACCTCCGAACTGTTCTTATCTATTTTGAATACTCGGGTTGATGAGACACCAATTGGCTCATGCTGTGCGTCATAAATAATAGCCGTCACGTCAACATCACGATAAATGCGCGGGTGCTCATTGTGCATTATCGCAGTGAGCTTTGGTTTTTTTTCTGCGTCGGTGAGGCGCTTGCTGTCAACTGAGAATATTTGCTCTTCACGTGCGCTGGTACGCCACACAATATTGTTGGGTATTTCGATGCTTCCCGTCACTGCGATTTTTCCCCCCGTCCTCATATTCCCCCTGAAAATTGCAAACAATTCATTTGGCTTTGCATATGTACTTCCTGACTCCTCGGCGATGACTGTGCCGTTTTTGTCATACAACTTTGCAACATAAGGAACATTCTCTGCACCAATACTAAAATTAGAATTCTCAACGTAAGACACGATATCATACACCCCCTCACGAACGGCAAATATTTTGGTCCATAAAATCGTCAAATTTTTTGCCCCACCCTGGCAAACGAGGGCGCACGCGCCGCCACAGTCAACTCCCACCTCGTCCTGGTTCTTTTTTCCATCTACGCATGTCGGTGGAACACGACTTGACCACCAATATGGAAGCACAAAAAAAACAAGAAAAAAACTACTGATAAGGAGGATGATAATACCGCGTCGTCGACTGGCCCACATATAAATTCATCATAGCAAAATAGCGAATTAGTTGCACTATGGCGTATGGTAATGCATCAAAAAAACTGTTCTGTGCTATCATTTTTATGATGAAACAATGGTCGGTGTTGCAATTCACCAGAATTCTCAGGCGAAATAAGACTGCAATCATTGTTATTTTTTTGGCCTGCCTACTAGCTGTGTTGTTTTCTGTGCAAGCTGCCAGTAAGGAACTCTCAGGGAAATACGCTCAATTGCTTTCGCGAAGTGTTGGTGACCGAAATGGTGAGATTATTTTCCGTGACCTCAACGCTCGCGGAGCCTATACCCGTGACGGAGTTATACCTGAAAAACTCAAAGAGCTCGTACTGCTCAAAGAGGACAGGTGGTTTTACTACCACATGGGCGTAAATCCTTGGAGCTACATTCGCGTTGCGACAGAGTACATGATGAATAATCGAGGAGGAGGAGCCAGTACAATTACTGAGCAACTATCCAAAATTTTGCTTGGGAATGAATCCGCACGCACACTCACAAATAAATTCCGGGAGCTTCTTGCTGCTCTCACGCTTGAACTCACGCACTCGAAGGACGAAATTCTGGATATGTATATGCGTACGGCATTTCTTGGAAACCAAGCGCAAGGATTTCCTGAAGCAAGCATGAGGTACTACAATAAATCTATTGATTCGCTTGATCATAGTGAACTTTTTTCTCTCGTGGCCACACTGAGTAGTCCGAGTGCGATGAACCCACTAAAAAAACTCCATAAATCACACGCCGAAATACTCGCGGAAAAACTCAACCTTACTTGGTATAAGTCTCCCTTATTAGGAAAAATTTGGAAACACGAAGAAGGTGCGGGTGCGTTTGAGCTGCGCACATTGCTTGCTTCCTGTGAATTACAAACATGCAAAAGTACAGTTGACCAAGAGCTCACAGAAAAATTACGACAAGCAGCCAAGAAGATGACTGACTCGACGGGACTTGATGGAGCCACTAATGCAGCCATTGTGGTTCTCTCGCTTCCCTCACGTGAAATTCTCGCCATGATTGGCTCGACTGATACATCAAGTCTAGTGGCTGGAAATCAAATAAACATGGCCATCTCTCCGCGCCCCATTGGATCAACTATTAAGCCACTCATTTATGAGCGAGCATTCGAAGCAGGACTTCGACCATATACGATTGTTCGTGATGCTGAATACCGATACGATATCGCAACAGGATTCCCACTATATCCAAAAAATTATGATGGAAAATATCATGGAAATGTCACCCTTGAGTACTCCCTAGCGAACAGTCTTAATGTCCCAGCGGTTAAAATGCTCGAATATGTTGGTGTAAATGAATTTACTCAGTTTCTCGTAAACAGTATCGGATTTATGCCACTACAAAACATTGAGAGTTACCAATATGGAATAGCGCTCGGCGGATTAGAGATGGATCTACTGACCTTGGTACACATCCTCTCGCTATTTGGCACTGATGGCGAAATTTCTCCTGTCACGCTGTGGACAGGAATCCACACCGGGACCAGTATCGCACTTCCACCAATGGCAACTATTGTTGGGCGCAAAAAAATTGCTGATGCTCGCTTTGTGGGACTTATCAATCGTATTCTTACCGATCGATCTCTTTCGGTAGAGCAATTTGGTCTGACGGGGAACCTCAATATTTCTGGTAAAACCGTAGCTGTGAAAACAGGGACTTCGAGAGACTATCATGATTCATGGACTATTGGATGGACTCCAGATTTTATTGTTGGTGTTTGGATGGGAAATGCGAAAAATACCCCACTCAATAATGTAAGTGGATCAGCGGGTGCAGGAAAACTGTGGAACGATACAATGGGAATATTACTCAGTTCCGAATACAACAAAAACACATCTTTTACTTATCCTGATTTGATTGACTACCCCACTGAGTTGGGGCTGCTCCGCGGTTTACGCGGAGATAGGGTTAAGGAGATGAGGGATTCCCTACTTAGCCAACGACTCATCCACTTTCCACACCAAGGAGACATTTTCTCACTTGATTCACAAACAGTTATTACTTTTCGTGCATCTGTTTCAGTCGATTGGTATATAAATGGCAAACTACTGGGATCTGGTGTGAAATACACCTATTCGCCGAAACAGGCTGGTGAATTGAGCATTTCTGCAAAGCGCGGTGCGCAAGAAGAGACACTAACTATTACAATTATTTCCAGAGACTAGTCCTTAGTCACTGTAAAAATATCTCCTCGTGTGCGGCCAAAATGTTCAGGAAAATACAATTCACTCACTGTCGCAGGTGGTAGTTGATAAATGCCGGGTGTGAGTGCGCGAACGTAATAATCATAGGTATACACCCCAGGAGAAAGTCGCTCGACAAAGAGGAAAACACGATCATTGTGTAGCTCAGATTTACTTGGATACAGCACCGCTTGCTGTGAACGCATGGCTCTCGTGCGATCGAAGTAACCTGCATCATCAGAAATTTCCTCGTCGGCAACTGATAACCTCGGAGACGAGCGGAACCAGCGAGAGAAAAACCCCGTCTCACGTTCTACGGGCAGCACCGTCGGAGTATCCTGACTTAAATACCCCGCCTCACTCTCTCTCGAATTATTTACTTCCCCCAAAATACTCGCATCCTCTGTTGCAAAGTTAAAATTAACTATTTCAAATCCCGCGGGGATCGGTGAAATTACACCGACAAGTGTTCTATCCTTTGGGACAGTAACGGTGAGGTGTCCACGCAGCACCTCACCACGAACTGCCTTCAGAACGGGGCTTTTGAGAGTGGGGTCAGTAAGTCGATAATAACCACGATGCATGGTAAATCCTTCGTCTCGTGGCATAAGCGCTTCGACGGGTAATGCGTAGCGAAATACCATATCGTAATAATACGATATGCTGGGTTTTAATTCGTCAGACTTTTTAATACTAATCGTATTAGTTGTGGTTGACGCAAACTCTTGGAGTTTGAAGGTGTGCGAAAGTGTGTCAAAAAAATTATTTGGTGTAAACAACTTTTCAGTTACCTGTCGACCATTTAATAGAATCTGTGCAGTGAACTGACTACTTGATTCTCCTGAACGCTCCATGTGTTCCAGGAGTGCACGAATGACCTCTGCGGTGTCGCTCGTAGAGCCCCAAGAACCATCACGTGCTTTGCTTGCACTAATATACCGAAGCAATTTCTCTATCAATACATCGCGAGAATCACGTCTTGAGAGCGAGACTACGAGACGTGCAGTCAAGCTTACTGAAGTGTCAAAATACCAAGAACCTGAACTTGCAGCAAGTGATGCCCCCCTTCCGTCTATGGCAACACGATTGCGCAATAGCGCCAGCACCTCTTGATCTCCCTTTGCGGTCATGAAATCCTTAGAAACATACGACAAGTCAATAAGTGAAGCATTGTCAATTGTTTCCTTCCAGTTATCTGTTGCGGACAGAGCGGCTGCTATGCGGTTCCCAATCTGAGCCCTTTCCTCTTCCAATCCTGGAACGCCCCGTAGCGAGAGTAGCCCGCGTACATAATCGCGGGTTTGCCAATTGCCACCATAATCATGCACGCCACGAATGAGCTGGTTGGCGATGTATGCACCTGCTCGCGAAATCATTTGTTCTGAAACGGGGTATCCAGCCTCTTTAATGGTCACCAGTGCACGAAGTACTGACTCGCTGAGATACACGTTTGAATTCAGACCTGCATAATATGCAAAGCCACCATCGAAAGCCTGATTTTTTGCGATATTCGCCACACCTTCTGCTATAAGACCTGGCACCGCATATGAAACCCCGTGATACGTAAGTTGTTTTGTCCCAGACGCATACTGCATAGCTTTTTCTGCCACCGCCAATGTGCTAATGGTGCTTGCCACCTGTTCACTACATCCATATGGAAATGCAAGGAGCGAATTGACTGCTTCAGGAAGATAGACAGCCAGTGTTGCATTTACCCTGATGTGTATTTCTCCATCATCGGGGATCGCCAATTTCGGAATACGCACATACTCTCTAACTTCTGAAAGCGTGGTCCTTCCCCCAGTACCTATCGCTTCATGGGTAGGGTGAACGCGTACGGGGATAGTTTCTGTCACCACATCTTCATATTCTGGATTTTTAACTGACAAAGTAAAGCGATGCGCACCACTACGCATGTTTCGAGGTGCATTCACCTCCCAAGAGAGCATTCTCTTTTCCCCCGGTGCAACACGCAACATAGACGGAGTGTCGGCCCTTGTCGCAAGAGCGAGTGTGGGAGAGTCGAAGTTAATTGAAAACTCCTGTGGCTTTGTGGTTTGATTAAACACCTCAGCGCCAATTTCAAATTGATCTCCAGGGATTATAAATCGAGGAAAAAGTGGCAAAACCATTACATCTTTTTTTGTAGTGAGTTCAGAATAATGGACTCCCACCTTAGTGTCCGCAGTAACTCCAAGAGATTCGACTTGCCAGCGTGTAATATTATCAGGAAGTTGAAATTTAATTCTGGCAGTTCCCGAAATATCGGTCGTCACGTCACCTGCCCAAAATGCGGTATCACGAAACTCACCTCGCTTTTTCTTAGCAAGGTCATTTGGTTCTGCGCCTCCCCCACCTTTTGTTCCCGTAGGAATTTCTGCCTCATACAGCATATTCTTTGCATTTGAGAACGTCTGAATTGCGAGCGGAAATCCGGGGTAAAAATACCCGAGTGGGTCTTTCTTTTGATTACCCGTGAGCGCCAACACCGAAAGGTCAACAACGGATATGGAGACTTCTGCTGGTGTAGGTATTCCGAAATAGTCCTTTGTGCTCACAAAAAGTTCCACCTCTTCCCCAGGAAGATAGAAAGACTTCGTCGGGGTTACCAGCACACTAAGTGCGTGCTTCTTATTCCCAATATGAAATTCCGTACTACCAAACTTGAGCTCGGGTCGCGGGGAGAGCAAAAGTACAGAGACAAATACATTGGGGGCGTAACTTTCCTTTATGGGTACCTCGTAGGCAAAAATACTACCTTTGACATCCACCACCTCATGCGCAAATATCTTCCCACGCTCGACAGTGATAAGTGCTTTCGCTGTTGGGTACGGTGAAGTAATGATTATTTTAGGTTTTTCACCTACCATAACACTTGTTTTTTCGGCAACAACTTCAAGAGACTCATTGTTCGACATGCGAATATCTATGGTGTCATCACCCCACACATATAACGTAGTGGCCCTCTCAATCATGTTGCCACGGTCATCACGTCCGCTCACGAGTAGTTCATACTGCCCAACCTCAGTTGGCGTGTATGTTCCTGAAAAATTACCCTTGCGATCTGTTTTAATATCCCTTGTTTCAAGCACCGTTCGCTTTTGTTCAGATCGCCAATAAAAACCACCATCAACCTCTTGTCTCCGGAAGCTTTCCCATTCAGTACGTGCTATCTCTAGGGTGAGCTTGTTTACAGACAATTCCTTTCCCTGCGTGTCTACGGTTTTCGCAATAACGGTAATGGGACTATTTTTAGCCACAAAATGACTATCAAGACCGAGGCCAATATAAAACTCTCCCCTGTGTACTACGGCTGAAGTCAGGGAGGAAACGCTCCTGCCACTCTTGTCTTTTACCGTAATATGCAAAGCAAAGATTTTTCCTTGCTTTCGATTTGCCGCGACCGGGAATAGTTTTTCAAAATCAAGCAAGGAGCTAATTGTGGCCTTACCGCCCGCATCAAGATTCACTGATCCTCGCGTAACATATGTATCTCCATAGCCACAGGAATAACATCCATACCACCCTGAACCAAACTGCACCCCATCAAAGTGTGCTTTGTCGAAATAATAGTCCTGAGCGGTAATGGAATACTCCACTGTTCCACCGTCGAGTGGGACGCCAAAATAATATTTTGCCTCTACCGACGCTTCTAATGTATCTCCTGCAATATACTCATCTTTTTTCATCGATGCGATTACCTCAAAAGCAGCCCCGCGATATTCTTCAACCTGAAATGAGCCACTTCCTTGCTCTGCAGTGAATACATAGGTACCCAGTGGTGCGTCTATCGGTATGGTGTAACTCAACTGATAAGTACCGACCACACTTTGTGTCGTTGTTGCAGTATGCACTTCTTCGTAAGCGCTGTTGCGAATTTTCACTGTTGCCCTTCTGTTTTTACGAATTTCATAGGACCCATCATACCCAATACGATCGATAGCTTTAATGTGCACCGTATCGCCAGGTTTATAAATTGGTCGGTCAGTGTACATATAGGTACGACTAAAGTCATATGCACGTTGACTCCATCCAACTCGATCAGCCCAATCACTGATAATAGTGCTATCTATTCCCTCCTCTATGACGACACCAACTAGGTCAGGAGTGGTGGGTGGTGTCGAAATTCCGTCTGCACCGGTAATTGATTTCTTTGCGGCAATAAGTTGAACAAGGCGATCATCCCAGCTTCCCACCACCTTGCTTGTGTATGGAGTAATGAGCGCGCCCACCACTGGCTGTAGGGTGCCCGCGCGCGCCACCCAGTAGAGGTTCTTGTCTAACCGCGGGCTTGTGCTCCCTAAAAGTGCGAGCTCACCTTCTTCTGAAAAATTTAAACGCTTTTCTGAAACAACAAGATTGGTAACCGACACGGCGGTGAAGTCATAGAGGACTTTCTTGTCGTATGTATTTACATAGTCGGGGTGGCTCAGTGTCACGATATAGTTTCCAACGGGATTAGGAAAATATGAACGCAAATCTATCTGAAAGAAATTGTTTACCCAGAATTTTTTTGGAAGCTCTATGCGTGCCGACTTCTCTACAAGGCAATTGGTACTATCTATTACCTCCTTGGTGATGCCACTGGTTACAGCAGACAAGAGTGACCGCGCGGTGAGTTTGCATATACGCATGTTTATATATGTAAAATTCTCGGACGCATACGTGAGCTTTGTACGCTCCGGCGTAGTGACATTGTATTGTTTTTGTAAATTTTGTAGTCGCATGTACATACGCTCGGGTTTCCCCGTAGTAAATGAGAGCTCTTTTTTTGTATGTTGCCCGAAATCATCAGTTAGTGACAGGGTAAGTTGCTGTGGCATTTCAGGAAAAAGTCCATATCGTATGTGGTTTGCAAATGTTCCCACGGGACATTTCCGCTCATACCCTCCAGCGCGATAGACGTGCCCAAAGCCACCCATCACCATATGCCCCGTGGATTTTATAGAACTTACGACACTCTCTCCCCCTTTTGATTTTTCACGGATAGGAGTATTGCTGCAAATAACGAGTTCCGAAACACTTCCACTGGAGTCCCCATTTTGTGGACTAGTTTCGTGTATGTGAAGAATGGGGTAAACGGAGACCATAGCGGATTTTTCTTCCTGCGTGAGTCTTGCACCAAGGAGATTCTCGATGCGCATAAACTTTAGTTGAAATTTTGTGCCGGGAGCTAATTCTGATTCCGAGAAACTAAGGCCGACAACACGCTTATTGGGTACTTTTTCACACGTATTTTGGTCCTGATATTCATAAGGATCAAGCTTCGGTACACACTCGATACGGTATTCTTTGCCGCGAAGACCTTGTCCCGCAACCTCTAGGCGACTAATTTCAACCTCCTCAGCAAAAGTGACCCAGAGTTTCCCTTGTGGATCAAAAAAATCAACTGCCGAAAAGTTGGTACGTTCCGATGTTGCGGTGAGCGATTCGATAACGTCAGTAATACTCACCGTGTGCGTCACGGGGGTATCAATTACAATATTCCCCTTTTGAGGAAAAACGCTGCTTACGCTGACTGTGTACGTACTATTAAAATCCCAATTGCCAGTTCTGCCAAATTGGTCGGTGGCGGGTGTAATAGAAAGTATCGACGGGTCCTTCATCTCCCTAACTGCAACACTCCCCATTTGAGCGATTTTTCTTTTTCCATATGTGACTATCACCGGCATGTTTTGTCCATTTTTTTGAAGTGTGATACGCGACACTGTCTTCGCTAAATCAACCGGCTGATTAAAGACAATGAGTAATGGTTGATTGTATCTCAGCGTGGTGGCACCTGTGCCTTCTTGGCGAATTGGTCTTGTTTGAAAATTATACACTCCCCCTTTTGCAACGAGTCCCTCAACAGAAACTATGTCGGGCACACGTATGGTGTATTTTGCCGAACGCACAAGGTGGCTTGTGGGAATAAATTGAAGATTGCGGGTACTTACCCACTTCCATCGACCTTGCGTGGGGGGGTCAAGTATAATGGGGAGTTGCGCCGCAACATCAAGTTCATCAAGCGATGCGAGAGGAACAATGGGGCGATTGAAGATGATGGTGATTGAAGAATACTCGTCTGCTTCACCCGCTGAGAGTGGAAATACGTTTTCGATGCGAGGGTCTTCTTCAACATAAAACTCTCCTACCTCTCTCGAATCCTGAAGTTCGAGTGTGGCCTTATAGTATGACCCAATCGTAAGTGGAGATGTAGGAATGTAATACAGCACCCGCTGCTCACTCGCGAGTTTCCATTTCCCAGGAATTTCAGGTGCGAACGTGAGAAACGCCTGCACCATCTCAGCAGATACACCCTCCGGAGGTACAACTCTGATAGCTGCATTTTGTGAAATTTTTTCAGGAACTAGCGTGAGTAGCCCCGTATCAATTAGGGGAGATATTTTCTCTATATTAGACAATTGGGCCGTTGCGCCCAACACAACAAACAGGACTGCACCAAGAATAGCAATTAGTCTTGGGCGCCGCATCAAGTTCTTTAGCTGAGAAAGAAGAGTGCCGGAACGAGATAATTCAGGGACTACGCCTTGTTCGCTCATATGCAATAATTATAAGTGATTACAACGAATCTGTCTCAAGAACAAAGCTATGCACAATTGGAGCTATAAGTGCACGATAATCTGCGCTCAACATCCCGATTGAAACTCGGCGATCGCCCGCATTAAAGATGACTTTTTCATTTTCAAACACTGAGACGTCGACATACACGGGTAGCTCAAATAAGTTGCCGAACGGAGGCACTCCACCGGGTAATATTCCGCCAGTGATTTGGGACACCTCGTCTTCATTTGCAAATCGCACATCAGTGAAGCCGAGTTCTGACTTCACCTTCTTTTTATCAAATTGCTTATCTCCTGGTACCACAAGCATGACGAACCGCTTGTTCGGTCCAGTGCCTGTGGCATCCTTCACTTTCACGATGAGCGACTTTGTGCCCTGTTTCTGCAAATAGCCGGTACGTACTGCAGCCGCCTCTTCACTTGTACGCACCGGCTCATGGAGAAATCTTTCATACCAAAAGCCATTCTCCCTTAGCAGAGATTCAATTTTATCAACTGTGGGATGAATTGATTCCGACATGTAGTAATAAGTAATTGAAATGCCCCCGTAGCCCCGGGAAGCCTTACGTGCACAGAGTAACACATGAACAAAAATCACCACAATGCTGTGGTGATAAATTATTTGATACTGCCTACTCCTGAGTGAGCAAGCGCGAGGCTCATCCTCGGCTCAGCTATCCCCGTGCCGTATACCCATGCATAGTCCCGATGCGTTTTTATTCCGTAGGAACCAACCTCAATTCCGTTTACGTTGATGTCGTATTCACCGGGGCGCTCACTGCGGACAATCTCCACTTTGGCACCAGATGCACTCCCTGACAGATAGTCAACGCAAAGATTCAAAATGCTCCCTAGCTCTGCCTCAGGGTCACTTGGGCGAAATGCCATGAGCTCGTTTTTCAGAAAATACTTTCGGTGTAGCTTGTCTTCTTTTTCATTGCGGAAGCATGGTGTTGTCGTCTGGTACTTGCCCGGCTCCACAATAGTCCCACTTTCGATAAGCGCAAGAAGCGACTGCTCCCCACTACCGACAAGTGCGAGGCCGGATGAAAAACCAAACACACACTCGTCATTTGGTGCAGTGATGCGCACCACGGGAAATGACACGGCCCATGGACTCTCCAGATACTGAAATCCATGTTTCTCATAGTGGGCAATCGCATCCGCCATTACTTTATACTGATTGAAACGCGTCATGAACGTACTCCCATAGTTGAGTTTCAGAAACAATCTGAGAAAATGGGCACACAGGGGCTTCACCAATCCGTCTCACCACACACGCATTCTCTTTGACAGGAACAGAGCGTCTGAGGTGTGTGATGCAGAGTGGTGACGTTGCGATGGTGTGAAATTCATCGCGCCCCATGACATAGGATTCACCAGCAGGAACGACTGCCCTACTTTTCCCTAAAAGCATTACGCTCGCCTTCGTTGCCTTGGCGGGTCTTTCCTTGTTGCAGGAAGTTTCTCCCATTTCAAATTCTGTCGGGCAATCGTCGCGAGTGACAGCAAACTGATACCGTGTATTGACGAGCTCGCCCAAGAGTACGGTCGACTCAAAGTCATACCGATGATCGTGCGGCTCATCAACAAACGCAGGAAGTGCGGGGTGATACACGTGCACACGCTCGAACTCACCGAGCTTGATTTGAATGAAACCTAATCCAAAAAAATGGATGCTAGTGCAATTCGCACGCAACGTTTCAAATGTAATGTTGCGAGGCACTTCCTTGCGTGTACCATCACAAAATGCTGAGTGTGTTGCTTCGGCCATAACAGCCAGGTCGTGCATTCTGAATCCCGGGAATCGTCTCGAGAGTACATGCTCGACTGCGCCATAGATGTCACTCAGCTCTTGTAGTGCCATGAGCCTATTCCCCTGCTGAAACGCATCCGCAAGCTCAGCGACCTCTTCTTCAACTTTTGAAAGTTCCCCAAGGATGCCTTTTGGTATTTTTTCGATGTGGTAACCCATATATTTCCTTTACAAAGTACTGTTTTATTCTATTCAGAATATAACACCCACAAAATACTCAGTATATAGCTATATCTAGTCATATCTGTTGCCATACATACAGAGTTATGTTAACTTCTATACATGGATTGCATATTTTGTGGAACAAAGAACTCCCAGGTGGAGAATTCGCGAGAAACGCAAGGGGGTTCTGCAATATGGAGACGCCGCAAGTGTAGTGCGTGTGGTAAGATCTTCTCTACCTATGAGCGTGTCGGGCTAGATTTTTTGATTGTAGAGAAACGCGGCGGAAAACATGCGCGCTATCTCTCCCAGAAGCTCTTTGCCTCAATATATGATGCCGTATCGAGTGGGAGGCATGTCGATCGCGGGGATGCATCTACGCTCGCTCACGATGTAGTCAGAGATATTGAGCTCCAAATCCTGCAGTCAGAATTAAAAATAATAAAAACACGTCAGCTTATCGACATGACAACAGATGCGCTCGAGGTGCGCGACCTCGGCGCATGTTATCGCTATGCCGCTTCAGCCCCCTATCGTGGGATGAAATTTGGAATATAAAAAACCCACAATGTGGGTTTTTTATATTGTGGCGATTACTATTACTCCGTCACCTTTAGTCTACCTGTTTGTCCAATCTTGCGATGATCCCACTTGCTACAATAAAACTCGAAGTCGCCGGCTTTGTCTGCAACAAATTCAACCATCACCTCCTCCCCTTCTGGTGTTTCGAGTGCAACATTAAATTCATCAATCTTAAAATCATGGGTCCCCTTTGTGTTCTTTACCTTCACGCGAACGGTGTCACCCTTCTTGACCACCATCTCAGCAAGAGAAAAGTGGGCGGTCATCTTCCCATCAACCGTTTCCATCCAGGAGGTCATGGTAAACTCCTTTACTCCTGTCGTAGCCGCGCCAGGGGTTATTGGCTGAACAGAAACACCGGCACTCGGTATTACTGGCGTTGGGAGTGGGTAGGTATTCGTGTCCTGTGTGGGCTCATACGTAAGATTGGCATCACCACCGGATCCACGCATCATGAGAAATCCACCAATGGCGAGGAGTCCGACCAAGCCGAGAATTATATATTTATTTTGCATATATGAATTTTACTAAAAATTGCTGTCTTGGATTCATTATATCAAGTTTGTCCCAACTGGCTATTTGGTCCTGATGCCGTCGATTTATACAGTGCCTGGACTCATACAGTAAAACAATACCTATAACTATGTGGAATGGTGTACTCGCGCGTCAGCATAGACTATAGCTCTTCTTTCAAGATGGCATATACCTTTGGTGACAATACCTCTCTCTCTGAGAGCATGTTTATTATGCCACGCTTTGCTTTCTGTATTCCTGCTTCAGCAAATTCATATCCAAACAACTCAATCAAATCTGGTGATTTTTTCGACAATTCGTCTGCCTTAGTGCGCTCATTTACTGATATTGCTTGCAACTGCCCGATTATCTTGTGAAACAAATCCTTATTCTTAAAAATTTCCAGATTGCTTTCGGCGAGACTTTCTAACTCTTCTATTGCTTTATGCATGATAATTATCCTTGCTCTATAAAACATATAGAGAGTTTTTACGGCACGATTTGGGTCTTTACGAAAAACTTTTTCCCACACATCCTGTAGTGCATCCAGCCAATCTCTCTTAAAATCGACGAGACTTATGACTGCTACGTCTTTTGATTCTTCTGCCCGGTCAAGCTGTGTGGCAAGATTTACAAGAATTTTCTTGTATACAGTTTCTGATACTTCGTTGAAGGTAAACAGACTTTTAAGTGAGTGTTTCGCCATTGCGAGCGCGTAGATTACAAGTACGCGCTCATTTACGTCCTGAGTTAAGGTAAACATTTTTTCTCCATCCTTGCATGCAATTATATATAGCTGAACATACTTTGATTTTAATTTCTCGTAAACTGAAACAGTAATATATCGCTTGCGGTGGAAACGTTCTATTTCAATAATTAACTTTGCATATAAGAGTGCCTTTGCTTCGTGATACTCACCAGACTCAACAGCATTAAGTGCGTTAAGCTTAAAATACCTGATGATGGGGCCGATGGTGAGTCCTTTCACAAAGAGGGTAAAATAGATACACGCAATGGTAAGCGCTGTAATAAATTCTTTTACTGTATACGGATAATCCCAGCCTGAGATCGTAAATGAGTCGGGAATGAGCAACACCATCGTCACTGCGAGTGCACCACGAAGGGATCCCCACGCGAGAAGGTGCTGCCAAGTCATTGGAATATGTTCTTCCTTATTCCACAGATTCAGTAGTCCAACGATCGGATATATTGATACCGCACGTGCAACCACCACAACTGCAACAGTAAGAAGTGTGATGGGAAGAATTTCTAGTAGGCTAATCGGGAGTGAATCAAACAGAAGGCCGATGAGAATAAAAATGATTGAGTTTGCGACAAATGCGAAGTAACCCCAAAAATGCTCCATATACTCAACAACTGATGGGGAAATCTTATATCTTCCATAATTTCCGACCATCATGGCGGCCACCACAGTAGCGATAATCGAAGAAAACTGCAGGTGGTAACCTAAAATAACAACCGAATGTGATATCACCTCTGAGAGTATAAATGTGAAGTGTGCAACAACCATTGTAAGAGTAATTTCGATTACCTCATTATCACGAACTTGTTGTATAAGCTTTGAAAAAAGTGCGCCCATGAGAAGTCCGAATACAATGCCACCAAGTACCATTGTAATAAATAAAAATGTTCCACTTAAGATGTCTGCGTAACCAAAAAGCACACCATCCGTACTGCCTTGTGATGCCGCAAGCACTTCAAGTACTACCAAGAAAAGCGCGAGTGCGGTTCCATCATTAAACAATGATTCGCCTTCAAAAATGAGTGCAAGGCGCTTCGGTGCTCCATATTCTTTAAACAACGCAAGAACTGCGACGGGGTCGGTCGCGGATATTAGTGCGGCAAATAATAATGTAACAGCAAAAGGAATAGCAAGGCCGATTAACGCGGAAAGGAACGACAATACCCATGCGATAAAAAAAACAGAAAGGAGCAAGGATACAATCGACAAGAGTGTGATGGATCTAGCCGACTCAAGCACTTTCTGAATCTTCATGTTGTAGGCAGATTCAAATATTAGCGTTGGCAAGAAAACAAAGAAGAGCAGTCCGGGGGTAAGTGTAAAACTATGAAAAAAATTAAAAGCAGGAATTTTTGAAATAGGAATAAGCACCAGACCAGAGAGAACAAGTAGTATTGAATATGGCACCGAGAACTTGCGCGATATTGCGAAGACCCCCGTAGAAATAAAAAGGAGAGAAACCACAGAAAGCATTATCGGGAGTGCGTCCATATGCGATGCTAAATTATTATTAATAGTATTCTGTAAGGGATTGTTCCTGTCGAAACAATTCCCTAGCGACAATGAATCAGTGAGAATGAAATCATATTCCTTTATTAATAAAAAGCAAGTGGTTATACACACATACAACTGCGTGTATTTTAGACAAAAAAACCAACCGTAGGCTGGTGGTAGAGTGAGTATGAAATTCTCTTGGACGCGCTGGCTGGATTTGAACCAGCGTCTTTGGATTTGCAATCCAACACATGGCCTGACTTTGCTACGGCGCGTCCAAGAAAACAATAATCTCTACTCATTTAAACAAGCAACAGGGATTTTGTAAACAAAAAAACCGCACATTGGCGGCCCAAGGACACAAAAACGCTAATTCGCTTTGTTGGGCTGGCATGGATTTGAACCCGCGACCTTCTGACTATGAATCAGACGCTCTACCAACTGAGCTACAGCCCAACAAAGAAAACTTCATAAAAAACAAGCAAGTGCCGCTTGCGTGGGGCACGAGACTCGAACCCGTGACCCCCTGGTTTTTACACCAAGGTGCTCTACCGCTGAGCTAGCCCCACGCAAGCGACACGTTTTACCAAAAAGTACAATTTGTCTAATCCGTGCAATTATCGTGGCAGCTACCTACTTTCCCCAATGTGTGTCGAGTATCATCGGCGCTATCGCGTTTAACTTCCGGGTTCGGAATGGGACCGGGTGGATCCACGACGCCAAGCCACCACTATAATTGCAAACATTAACTTATTTATGAGCTTTATTGAAGAGGCAAGCACGGGGCCTTGCCTGGCGAGGGTAACGGGATTCGAACCCGTGATTCTTGGCGTGAAAAGCCAATGTCCTAGGCCGCTAGACGATACCCTCGCTGAAGAACCGAAAATTCCTCAATAAAACTCATAAAGTGTTTCAGGATTCCAATCTTTTTGTCTGAATTTCGATGTCACTCTAATTTTCAAGTCAGAAATTAAAACAAAAAACATGCAAAAGGTCTGATCATCGAACAACACTATCCTACGAAACAATTATTGTTGCGTGTTGATTTTTTTCGAACCCACCACGTACCTCCCGAAAGGTTGCGTGGCTTGGAAAATCATTTTGCTCGCCACATGCGAGAAAAAGTGATTTTCTGGGTTCCCAATAAAGTCGACAAATTAGTACTTCTCGGCTGAACACATTACTGTGCGTACACCTAAAGCCTATCACGTAGTAATCTCCTACGAGTCTCAACGATTCCTTATCTTAGAGTGGGTTTCGCGCTTAGATGCTTTCAGCGCTTATCCCTTCCCGACATAGCTACCCTGCGGGTGCCACTGGCGTGACAGCAGGTAGACCAGAGGTCAGTTCACTTCGGTCCTCTCGTACTAGAAGCAAATCTCTTCAAGAATCAACGCCTGCAGCAGATAGGAGACCGACCTGTCTCACGACGGTCTGAACCCAGCTCACGTATCTTTTTAATTGGCGAACAGCCAAACCCTTGGGACCTTCTCCAGCCCCAGGATAAGATGAGCCGACATCGAGGTGCCGAACTCTGCCGTCGATATGAACTCTTGGGCAGAACTAGCCTGTTATCCCCAGGGTAACTTTTATCAGATAATCTCCAGCTGCGTCTAATGCAAACTGTCGGTTCACTATGTTCCGCTTTCGCGTCTGCGCGACATTCACGTCTTGCAGTTAAGCCAACTTATGCCATTGCACTATCGGCACGGTGTCCATTCGCGCCTAGTTGACCTTAATAAACTCCTCCGTTACTTTTTAGGCACTATTGTTACTCAAACCACCTTGGATAGAAGGTTCGGGGTAAGTTATTTCTACTTACCTCTCGTAGTCGCCTACGAGGTCGGACTATATCTTTCTTGTGACTTCTGTAAGTGCACAAGATCAGCGTGTAGTCTCTACGGGGTCAATCTGATTACTCAAACGACTTCCCTCGGTGTTGTCTCAATGAGATTTCACCGATATAGCTGATGCCTATTACGATTTTAATTCGTAACACCCCCTGTTTTATTTTTTTTATGAACGATGATGCGTTCTGGAGGCGCCTTGGCTTGGGCAAACCATCGAAATGATTTGCCCAAGGAAAGCGCCCCACTTAAACTGCCTACCAGATACTGTCTCCGAACGTTTTTGCCGCTCAGGTTAGCATGTACATACACAAAGAATGGTATTTCACTGACGAGTCCACGATTCCCGAAAGATTCGCTTCAACCTCTCCCATCTATGCTACGCAGTCTGCACGTACACGCAATATCAAGCTACAGTAAAGCTCCTGGGGTCTTTTCGTCTAGCTGCAGGTAGAGGGCATCTTCACCCCCATTGTATTTTCACCGAGCTGTTTCCCGAGACAGTTGTCCAGTCATTACGCCATTCGTGCGCGTCGGAACTTACCCGACAAGGAATTTCGCTCAACTATTCCTTAAGTTGGACTCTATCTTCATCCATAAAAACCAATTGTGATCTTTATTAGGACGCGTGGTGTTGGTCTCTTGTTAACCACGTTTGGACTAACAGTGCATTCCTGCACAGTAGGTAGCTTTTGAATTTCGTAATGATTTAATTGTTTTCTTTCTACACCTATAACAGTCCCAGTCCTTCTCAACTGCACTTTCGTGCAATTGAGAACCTTAGGACCGTTATAGTTACGGCCGACATTCACCAGGGCTTATAACCGCCAGCTTGATATAATCGCACCACAGTTATTTGACCTTCTGGCATTGGTCAGGCGTCACCCCCTATACATCCACTTACGTGTTCGCAGGGAGCTGTGTTTTTGGTAAACAGTTGCCAGACAAACTTTCGCTGCGCCCCACCCGGAGGTGGGGAAGCCTTATCCCGAAGTTACGGCTGCTTTTTTGCCTAGTTCCTTGGGAAACATTCACTCGTTCGCCTTCGTCTTCTCGACGTGACCACCTGTGTCGGTTTTCGGTACGGTTCCGTATATATTGAAGCTTAGAGAATTTTCTCGGAGGCGTGCTTTGTAAGCTTACCAGGGGCGAACCCCCAACTTGCCACGTCGCTTGCGTTTATCATTAAAGAAAGCAATCCGGATTTACCTAAATTGCACACTTATGACGCAGACCAAAATCCAATAATTGGCCTTACATACTACACCTCGTCATCCCATCGCATATATACGAAGTCATGGAATATTAACCATGTATCCATCGGGTTCGGTTATCACCATCCCCTTAGGACCGACTAACCCTTCGCTGATTATCATCGCAAAGGAAACCTTAGTCTTTCGGCGTGCAGGTTTCTCACCTGCATTGCGGTTACTTGTGCCAACATACGCACTTCCAAACGCTCCACCTTGCCTCACGGCTTAAGCTTCAACGCGGATTGGAACGCTCTCCTACCACTCCCCGTTTTCGAAAAAACGACAAGTCCTCAGTTTCGGTACTATGCTTAGCCCCGATTATCTTCGGCGCAAAGTCTCTTAGTGAGTGAGCTGTTACGCTTTCTTTAAAGGATGGCTGCTTCTAAGCCAACCTCCTCACTGTCGAAGAAACCTCACCTCCTTCAAACTGCACTGAGCATAGATTTAGGGACCTTAACTAGAGATCTGGGCTGTTTCCCTTTTGACCACCGGAGCTTCGCCCCCGGAGTCTTACTGCCTGAAACGTTAATCCTGGGTATTCGGAGTTTGGTTGAGTTGACGAGATTTCTCCCTATTCAGCCCATCCAGTGCTCTACCCCCCAGGGGTACTTCAGACGCTATGCCAAAACATATTTCGGAGAGAACCAGCTATTTCCCAGTTCGATTAGCTTTTCACTCCTTGCCACAAGTCATCCGATAGAGTCGCACGACTAACCAGTTCGGGCCTTCATCTGTATTTCTACAAACTTCACCCTGCTCATGGCAAGCTCACCAGGTTTCGGGTCTAATGCATACGATATTATTTCGCACTATTCATACTCGGTTTCCCTATGCCTCCACCCCGGATGGGTTTAGGCAACCGCATGCATTAACTCGTTGGCTCATTCTTCAATAGGCACGCCATGGAGGTCAGCATTTTTAATTCAATATTCGAGAGGCTCACGAAGACACTCGGTGTCCAAGCAACTTGGACACCGAGTGTCCGAATTTTGAGCTTCCTTAAATTAAAAATGCTGACCTCGCTGACTCCTTGTAGATGTATGGTTTCAGATCTATTTCAACGTCCTCACCGGACTATTTTTCACCTTTCCCTCACGGTACTAGTTCACTATCGATCACTAAGTAGTATTTAGCCTTAACGGTTAGTTCCGCTAGCTTCCTCCAAGCTATTCGTGTCTTGGAGTACTCAGGAACAGAAACAAGAAAGTTGTTCGCATTTCGACTACGGGGCTATCACCCTCTGGGGCTTTGCTTTCCAGCAAATTCTTCTATACGTACAATTTGTAACTTTCCGGCTTACGCCAGTTTCTATCCTACAACCCCTATACATGCCACAGGTGATCCACTTTCGAAGATCGCCTGTGGCGCATACAGGTTTGGGCTCTTCCCCTTTCGCTCGCCGCTACTTCGGGAATAACTATTGTTCTTTTTTCCTCAGGGTACTGAGATGTTTCACTTCCCCTGGTTCGCTCTCTACGTCGTAGAGTTCATAGTCTTCAAACTATGAGAGTTTCCTCATTCGGAGATTTCCGGATCAAAGGTTGCTACACGCCTCCCCGGAACTTATCGCAGCTACGCCACGTCCTTCATCGCCTCTTAGTGTCAAGGCATCCACCATACACCCTTGGGTTCTATTGGGAACCCAAAAAACCATTTTGTTTTGCACAATCTCACAACACGTGAGGGCACATGCAAAACATAACCGCAACAATTGTTTTTTTCCTGAACGCACAACGCGTGCATCCAAGAGTGTTTCTGTGTGATCCAGCATCTACCGACGAAAAGACCTCCTTACGGATGAATCTAAAGTAGATACTGTTGTTGTTCGATGATCACACCTTTTGCATTGCTTATACTGCTCCTGAAAAGACAGTAATAAGCATTTGTATATTTTCTAATATACACCATCTCTTGTTGCTAGAACCAGGAATACTATTCCCAATAAACAAGGACGGAATTCATATTTCAAAGAAGTTTCCTTTCAACCGTGTTCCTACCTAAACAAAAATCCGCCTCGGCGGATACAAGCCAAACTGCGGCGTGTATGCGCTTTATAGCTGAAATTTCATTAAGTTGCTCATAACTGGATAGTCCCCAGTATAGCCATATTCGAAACGGTGTCAAGCAAATACTCAATTTTATTGCCGATTTAGGTGACCCTGACCTATTATGGCCTAAAAATGTTGAAAAATATAGCTTTTTTGCCGAGCTTAGCACTGCTTTCCGGTTTTCTGAGAATTTTGTGTTTTAAGCGGCCGAAAACTGGGGAAAAGGGGTGCATAAGTCTCCGCTCGAACTTACTCCTTTTGGGAAAAACAGCATCAATTTTATCCTGCGAAAAATTGTGCTTCCGCTCGGCGGGGCAGGCTTCGCAAGGCGAAGACCAAGCCCTGCCCCAGTAGCCTCCGCGAGTTTTCCCAAAAGGAGTAAGTCCTCGCTCCCAAGGTGGTGTTCTGTGGCTCAACAACAACATTTCTTATTAGTTGACTTTTTATAGAAGTGTGATAAACATATTCTAGCAAGCTCATTTCGAGCACGCACAAACTAGGCACAAGGAGACCACAATGATACAGACTTTCGTCCTCGCGCGGAATGCGGACAAGACCCGCATCGAACTGGTACACGGAGAGTTCGGTGGCATTGCGGTCGGAAACGACTTCGAACGCGACCCCGTGATGGCTGGTTGCATGAAATGGACCGTCTTCAAGATTTTTGGCCCAGACAGCCAAAGTCGTCTCGCCGCATCGGCTGTGCTGATGGGTCCCGTTGCCCTCAACAGACTCTTCGCGATTGACCTGTAGGTCTCCGAGGTGTCACGTGAATCAACAAAAACTCCCCGCAATCGCGGGGCGTTCTTTTTTGTAATTTATTGAGTGGACTACTTCCCCTCTTTCACTTCGTCCTGAACATCTCTAATGAATGTAGCTGCTGCATCCTTGCCTCCTAAACCAAATGCGAGGCCACCAGCGAGTGCGAGCATGGCGACGAAGCCCGCAAACAGTGTGTACATGTATTGCGGCGCAATACCGAGCTGGGAAAGTGCAATGATGATTGCAAACATCCAGATTGACCAACGGGTGATTGAACCAAGAAGCTGTGAAACTCGAGATCCCACTGCTTTCGTTGCACCTGAAACCATTCCTGAAAGCATGTCTGCTGCAATTGAAGCAACAAAGAGAATTACTGAGGCAACGATGACTTGTGGGATGTAGAGAAGCACCTGTCCAAGCAATGCGTTTAACTGCGTGAGCCCAAGAATATCAAATGCAGCGATAAAGAAGACAACAACAAAGAACATCTTTGCGAGCCATCCAAAGAATGCTCCTGAATTTAATTGGTATCCCGCCTTCTCCATAAACTTGTCTACTCCGGCCTTGCGTAGCCACTCGTCTGCCTTCACGGCGTCAACGAGCTGTTGCACTACTTTTCCAACTGCGGCACCGAAAATAAAACCAAGAACAACAAAGACGAGTGCAGCGAGCATTTTGGGTAATGTTTCTGCTACTCCTCCTGCAACGTCACGCAGTGACTGAATGAGCTCATTTTGAATTATCTGCAACATAAGAAATAGTTTAAATGATTAAGGTATACAAAAATAATAACTGTATATTATTATACCACGTAGCGCCGGTTTGGGGAAAACTCGTGTATAAATAGTGTGTAACGCGTAGATAAGCTGTGTATACCGTAAAACTGCTCTAAATAAGGTTATTTTGCATGTTGTGCTGACGCAACATATCTCCCAATTGCAATCCCCAGCAACATTCCGAGAAGGCTCATGATGAAGCCGGCGAGAATAGCAGGAACAAGTGGGTCCTCTCCACCGAAATGTTCAAGATACTGCCAAGTGAGCGCCCCAAAAAACATCGCAAAAATCGCACCAAGCGAATTTGCGCTTCGTGAATAGAGCCCAAATACGAGCGGTATGAAGGCTGACACCAGTGTGATGGAATATGAACTTCCAACTATTTCATATATGTTTCCTTTTTGAATCGCCACAAACAGCGCAACAAGTGCAATTCCGATAATTCCAAAACGGATCAGTCGCAAGCGCATGTGGTCAGTCACGCTACCGAGTAGCGGCTTCACGACGTTCTCCGCAAGCAGTGTCGCTGGTGCGAGGATTGCTCCTGATGCCGTTGACATGATTGCCGCAAGAAGCGCCCCGAAGAATAGCACCTGGGTTGGAAAACTGATGTGTTCCAAAATGAGCGTGGGTAAAAGCAATTGGCTATCAGCATCCGGACCCAGAAGCTCCGGGTAAACCATCTTCGCAGTGAGTCCAAGAAACAGTGGTATAAGGGTAATAATAAAATATAAAACCCCACCGACAATCGCTGCCCACTTCGCCACCTCGGCAGATTTTGCCGCCATCGAGCGCTGATACACATCTTGCTGTGGAATTGAGCCAAGTCCCAGCGTCATGAGTGCGGCCACAAAAAGTAGCCACTCCTTTGTACCACCCGTGAGTCCTGGGGTGAGATCAAAATATTCCGGTGGTGTTGCTGCAATTATTTCGGTGAAACCAAATTTGTAGACCACCTCGACTATTACCACCACAAGGCCGACAATAATCATGCCCATCTGAATTGTGTCATTGATGGAAACACTCCACATTCCTCCGAGGTAAGTATAAAGCACTACGATGACGGCAGCGACCGCCATTCCCACTGCAGTAGGAATACCAAGTAGGACGTGAAGGACGATGCCGATTGCAACAAACTGTGCGGCCGTCCAACCGAAGTAGGTAATGATAATTGCGAGTGAAAGCAGTGTGCCGACAGTTTTATTGTAGCGCTCAGAAAGATAGTCGCCGATGGTGAGATGATTCATCGGGTACATTTTTTTTGCAAAAAACAAACCGATGATAATGAGACAAAGTCCTGCACCAAACGGATCTACCATTACATTTAAAAATCCACCCTCCGCCATAGCGCTCCCGGCACCAAGCACAGAGTCCGAACCAAACCATGTGGCAAACACCGTAGCGAGCGCCATGTAAAACGGGAGGTGTCTTCCTGCGAGCACGAAGTCGCGCGTACTCTTTACTCTTGTCGCTGCATAAATAGATATGGGAATCGTAATGAGAAGGTAGAGCGAGATAAAAAACAAAAGCATGGAGAATTTGTGTTGTGGATAATTTGCAAAAACGTAACAGTTTTCTTACCAATTAATGCTACCACAATGGGTTTGCTGTGCAAAAACACTCCCCTGGAGTTCGTTTCCTCATGATATACTTTGTATATGCTTGAAGAAAAAAAACCCGCTTGGCTTGTAGTTGCTGGAATTATTGGACTAGTTGTATTTATTATCATAGGAGCAATTCTTCTTTTTACTGACAAAAAAGAAGCCCCCGTGGAAACCCAAGTGCCGGAGAATGTGCCTGTTGAGTCTACAAGTACACCCCCTGTCGCTACAATAAAGGTGGTGGCGACGAGTACGGACCTCGTCAAAATAATTGATAAAGATAGTATTTTGAAGAGTACTGATGGTGGTGACTCATTTAGTCCATATTTTAAAATTTCAACAAACAACCTAGTTGGAGTTGCCAATGTGCTTGGCATAACGTTTCACCCCACACAAAGTGGGCGTGTCGTAGTAGGCTCGCTTGAAGATGGACTCTTTTTCAAGAACACAGGCGAAGACGTTTGGGGGCCTATTATCTTTCCCCCAAAGAAAATCTACAGCTTCATACTTGATAAGAAAGAGCCAAATCAGCGCATGTTTGCATCGGGCGTAGTAGACGGCAACGGGAGAATATTTCGCACCAATGATGGCGGTGAGTCATGGAAAGCCGTCTATGTGGAGCCGGGACAGGCGTCTACCGTGACTGCACTCTCGCAGAATCCACGTTCAACAAATATTATCTATGCAGGAACGAGCTTGGGTACGGTTATAAAAAGTGTGGACGGCGGAAACACGTGGAAAAATGTTGGAAACAAAATCACAGGCCTAATCAAAGATATCAGCTTTGATGCCACGAAAACTGCCGTCGTGTACTTGCTGTCCTATCAAAAGAAATCCTATTATTCTCCCGACGAAGGAGCACGGTGGATAGACTGGGAGGTCGCAAAAGCGGCTGAAGTTGCAGAGCTTACCAAGCGGTCATCTGAGGCAAGTCGTGCGGGAGACAAGTCGGGCGCTGCTACGCTAAAGGCGCAGGCCGACGCACTCCGCAAGAAAAATCTCACCAACAAAATGCCCGCAGGAATAAATCTCATCGTTGCGGATCCAAGTATTTCTGGGACAATATATGCAGGAACGAAAAGTGGACTATTTCGTAGTAAAGATTTTGGAAAGTACTGGGGTGAGGTTGAAATCATAGAGAGTGCCAAGGGCTTTCCAATTCGTTCAATCGCAGTAAACCCAAAGAACTCAAAAGAGCTGGTTTTTGTTTCAGGTAAGGCATTCTACAAATCACAAAATAGTGGAGTGACGTGGGCGGTAACACCACTCTCGAGCGAGCGTACTGCATCATTCGTCGCCTACGACCCGTTTGATTTAAACTCGTTTTATGTCGGCGTCAGCTCGATAGAACAGAAATAGGACGAACAATAAACCACCCGACATTGTCGGGTGGTTTATTGTTAAAACAAATTTAATTTATTCTGCACTACGAGGTGGGGGTAGTCGAGGATGTCGCGAATGAATTTGTCGTAGATGCCGAAATTGGAGGGTTTCATATTTGATTTTGAAAATTATAACTTCGTGAATTCATCTGACGATACTCCGATCTCTTTTATGATTCTTGCAAGCAATGCCTTTCCTATATCTCCCTTGTGCGGATTCGGAATAAAAAGCTTAAAATCTTTACGCACCATGTATTGATGATTACCGCCAGAATATGGTCCTTGAAAACCGAGCTTTCCGAGCTTCCGTATCAGCTGTTTTCTACTAATGGGCGAGAGCATGTTCGGGAAACGTAAAACCCTTTACTTTTCTTTTTTCCTGAATACTCACGAGAAGATACTCTTCCAGTATTTCCCCAAGCTCACCACGTGCTTCCTCGATGGTCTTCCCTTGCGCGTATACCCCAGGGAAACCCTCAATCCAGGCAGCAAAACTCTTCACACTATCGTCAAATTCATAGTGCGCTCGGGAAAGGTGTTTTTCGACAAAATCTTGTACCTGGAGTTTCATACCCAAATACTACCCTCTTTTATACTGACAGTCAAACCCGTGACACAGATAGACACCGGTATCGTACGAACATGCAGAGTGAGGCGAAAAGGAGGAGCGTGGAAAGGTCAAAATCTGCTAGACTTCAGGGGTTTTTTTGTGTAAAAAATACGAGCGCAGAGTGTTCCAATCACGAAAAGACCTATGGTAGGCAGTCCTGCTTTGTGAAACAATGCTACGGGATATTCAAACCCAAACGCACCATTTAATATCAAGGAGTGACAGGATTTTATTTCTTTTCATTTTCTAAAACAAATTTAATTTATTGAGCACCACCAGATGTGGGTAGTCGAGGATGTCGCGGATGAATTTGTCATAGATACCAAAGCGATATTCAAACTCACTCGTTTCCATTTGCCCATAAGTAAGCTCCTTGCCGAGTTCCGCCTCAAGGCGACGGAGCACTCCCTCGATAATGGGCTTCTTCATTTTGTCTCCCACAAGGAGTATGTCGACACGAGAATCTTTTTCATCAAGAAAAATGCCCGCCACAATAATCAGTTTCATCTGACCACAATTACGAAAACGCGCAGACACGTCTTCCTTCCCTAGCGCAATTTCGGTGACAAGAGCGCGCAGTGCGGCGAGATACTGAAAATTTGAATCGATGCTGTAGCCTTTTACTTTTCTTTTCTCAAGTGGTCCATTTTTCTTTGAAGAGTTTTGTTTCATCTTCACCACCATGCGTTGCTTGATAAGCCCCACCTCCTCCATCATGTGTATTTCTTTCAAAAGTGTCGCACCAGTTATCTTGCTCCGTTTCCCCATTTCTGTTTTATCAAACACATCCTCAGGGTTCATCAGAAACAGTCTCATCAACCGCACGCGAGCAGGACTACCAAATAGTTTTGCGAGAATATCCATAATCACCATTGTACTATGCGGACAAGCTCAAAAACAGTACCTTCTCCCCATAAAACAAAAAAACCGCCTTGAAAAGACGGCTCAGACTCATGGAAAGCAAGTATTCAGTGTTGTGCCTCAAAAAATAAGGGCAATTGCTCGTTGTGCACTGTTTTATCGTAGCGCCTTGATACGCACGTGCCACCGCGCAATCCGGGGCATTCACCACGATAAAGCCTGTCAGTGCACTCTCTGCTCGTAGGAGTCTCCGTGCACTTATTTGGGTTCCGACGGAAATCCAAAAGCGATATTATGTTGCTCATTTTTCCACCAATTCAATTGCTATCTTCTTTTGTTACGCTAACACACTGGAGAAACGATGGCAAACAAAAAAACAGCCCGTGGGCTGTCTTTGTGTATCGTGGAAAGTAGCACTCATGTGCAACTTCTCTCCACAATAAGATTACTTCAAGTTTACCTTTCCCCCCACCTCTTCGATGCGCTTCTTGAGTGCCTCTGCCTCGGCCTTCTTCATGCCTGCCTTGAGTACACTTGGGACTCCGTCTACCATGTCCTTTGCCTCCTTGAGTCCTAGTGAAAGCACTTCCTTCACAATCTTGATAACCTGAATTGGAGTTGCGCCACCTGCAGTGAGCTCAACATCAAATGAGTCCTTCTCATCTGCTGCTGGTCCTGCTGCTGGTCCTGCGGCGGCAACTGCTGCAGCTGCAGATACTCCCCACTTCTCTTCAAGCATCTTTACGAGCTCGTGGAGTTCGATAAGCGTAAGCTTCTCGACTCCTGCAACGATATCCTTGAACTTTGCGGGAACTTCTACTTTTACTTCTTCCATATTTTTAGTATTAATCAATAATTAACTTTTCATTACGCGAGTGCGGGTACTGCCTCGGGGGGCACCTCAGGAACTACCTCTGCGGTAGACACTGGAGCCACCGGGGCAACTGGGGCCTCAGCGACGGGCGTACCTGCGTCCATTTTTGATGCACGCTCATTTACCGCGCGCACAACACGTGCGATTGATTCATTGAGCATTCCAACAAACTTGGACAATAGCTGGTCACGACCGAGAATAGATGCGAGCTGGGTAATTTCGAGCTGAGACATATATGCTCCCTGATATACACCCCCCATAAGTGTCATCTGATCCTTGTGGGTTTTTGCAAACTCAAACACGCCCTTTGCTGATGCAACCGGATCGGTTGACCACGCAAGAACGAGTTCCCCCGTTAGTGGTGGCTGTGTGCCTGTCACCTTCTTTGCATCAAGCGCACGCTTGACGAGCGTCTTTTTTGCAACAAAGAGCGTCACTCCTGCTTCTCGCAATTCCTTGCGAAGCTGAGTCATATCTTTGCCGGGAAGCTTATAGAAGTTAGCAAAAACAATTGTTTCTGCTGCCTTAAACCCCACATCAAGTGTTGAGAGGATTTCTGTTTTCTTTTGTTTACTGATTGGCATTTTTGTAGATTGATTATGAATAAAAAAATCGACCAACGCGTCGACGAAATATCCAATTCATTACCCTGGTTCATCCCAAGGTGAGAGTATGGCTTCGGCAGGTAGCTCTTTGATTCGTTTCGGCCATCCAAGACGATTCCTTTGCAATTATTCCCATTCTTTCTGGGTCCCCACTGTCTTTAGCGTTGTGTGCAATATAGCAAAAACTCAAATAAAGTCAATTCTGATGAAACAAAACACCGCAGGTCATTCCTGTGGTGTGGTAATGGTATAAATCGATTTTTGCACAAGCCATGCTGACATTACTTGCGACACTTCTTCATGTCCGGACTCAAATAGACACATGTGCCCCAAACTCCCTATGAGGTGGTAGTCTGCGCCGTAGTATCTTGCGGCACTTCTCGCCACGCGGTGATGGACTATCTTGTCTTTTTTTGCTCCAATCACGAGCATGGGCGCAGCTATTTTTCGCTCATCTACCGCGAGCAGGCTGAGGCCCAACTGCCGAGCAACAAGTGTGGATTCCTCACTCACTCTCTTTTGTTCCCACTGGTCGATGACGCTCTTACTTGCTTTGGGATCGACAAATAGTGACTCAAGAAATTTCCGACTGGGGATAAACGTTCCATGTCCAACCATTTTTTTTGCCAAACTACTGACATCGCCAAGCGTGAAAGAGACCAGACCTCCTGGATAGAGCGCCACTCCCCTAGGCGGAGCCGGCGTAATGAGCACCGCAGCAGATACATCGCTTCTTTTCTCGGCAAGTTTCGCTGCGATAAGTCCGCCCATGCTATGTCCGACAAGAACTATGTGTGCGGTAGTTTCACTCCTCACCACGGTATCAGCATAGTCACTCACATCGTCGACATAGTCGAGAATGCTTTTTCCCGAGACATCAATGTTGTTGCGCTCGCCATGCCCCATGATATCTGGCGCAAAGCACATGATTCCACGACTGGCAAAATACTCCATCTGCGGAACAAGGTAGTCTTTAAAGCCTGCCATCCCATGAATAAAGAGCATGGCTTTCTCATCAGTGCCGACTCGCGGAATTGCGAAAAAGCTAATGTGTCCAGCCTTTTCAAGGCGTATCATCGTAAATAGCGATTCACTCATGTGATGCTCCATTAATAACAAGGTTCTACTCCTGAGCTTAGCACAAGAGTATGAATAGTCGAGCAGGGAGATACCGTTACTTCAGAGTGCCCACAAAGAAGATGATGCCCATCGATGTCATAACAATGCCGATGAACCCGATAGCGAACTTAAAGAAATTTTGATTGAAGAATTGCATACGTATGTTCAGTATAACAGTGCGCGGGAGTCTGTCGATTCACCACCTCATTTTTTTAGTAAAAGAAAACCCCCTCTTTGGGGGGTTTCTTTTTCAGAGTAGGCCTCCCTGAACTACGTTGTCTCAAAATCCCGTGAATCAAGTACTCCAAGGTCTCACCTTGGATGGTGCAAAGCCTCCTTTGGGGGACTTTCCGCATATAACAGAACTCCAAGGTCTCACCTTGGATGGGGCAAGGTTTTCCGTATATAACAAAACTCCCCCAAGAATGGGGGAGTTTTGTTTTCCAAGGTAGGTCCTTGGGATTGGTCCAGAAATCCTAGACGAATCTACAAACCTTCACGTCGTTTCTATTAGCCGAGGCTAATATTACTTTGTGAGTGCCTGAGAGTCGGTTGGGATGTTCTTGACGAGGTAATCATTAGACCAGTCAAGCGTTGTGCCATCATGACCGATAATTGCCTGATCAGACCATACAAATGTTGCTGCGGTTGCTGCAACTGTTGCGTAAGCAGCAGGAGCAACAAAGGAGAGTCCGGCCGAAGCAATGTTTGTTGTAACACTAGCACCTGAGGTTACTGCGCCTCCGATGAGTGCCTTCACGACGTAAGTCTTTGAGCCAGAAACTTCCTGGTCAATAGATGCAGACGTGAATGTTACTACGCTACCTGCGACCGTCGCCACAACTCCTGTGAGTGGTGTTGACTCATTTGCTGCATCGTAGATCGCAAATGTGCCAATAGTGACGAGTGTTGATGATGATGTTGCGAACGTCATCGCAAGCTTGCGCCATGCGAGTGTTCCACCAGCATCAGCCGTAATCATGAACTTCGATACCGTCATCGTTCCTGAGTTGAGGACCGTTGTTGGAAGAAGGACGTTCGTAATCGTAGGCTTGGTCTTGTATGCGTAGAATGCATTACCCTGCTTTGAGTCACCTTGGTGGTAGACACGAGTCTTGACTCCGTTTGAGTTCATCTTCTCGTATGCTACGACCGCAACTCCGACGTTAGCACCCGTTGCGCCGAATCCTGTTCCAACTGAACCAAGGCTCGCATATACATCGATGATCTTGTTTGCGTTGTAAGGAACTGCGACATTGAGTCCTGTTGCCGTAGCTACCAATCCGTTAAAGGGCTGGCGGCCGATTTCAGTAGCACCGTCTCTAAAGACAAGTTCGATGATTCCTGAAGCATTTGTTGTTGTTGCAACAAGCTCAGTAATCGTGAACGAGTCATTGAGTGCAGTGAACTTGAAGGAACCAACCTTCGGCATTGAGTTTCCAACTACGAGTGCTGCCACTGGAGTTGAAGCGTCAACTGACAAAGTAAGTGTTCCTGAACCAGTGGTGATTGTCTGTCCAGTTGCCTGAGCTGATGTCACTGCCTGTCCTGAGGACTGGGATGTTCCCGAGACCGTAAGGAGAGTAGAAAGTGTGTCAGTCAAAGGTACGTTTCCTGGAAGAGTTGCGTATACAGCGACAGCGAGCGTTGCATTTGGAGCAATTGCCTCATTGATCGAATAGGTATTCGTTGTCGATGAGACTGATGCCTTCGTTGCAGTCGTCTTTGTGCCGTAGACTACGTACACATTCTGGAGCAAGGCACGGACAGCTGACGAGCCACCGAAATCAAGCGAGAATGTGTCAATGTTTACTCCCTCAGTGTTTCCAGCCGTGAGGCGGTATTCACCAAGCTTGTACGCTCCCTGAGGAACAGTAATCGTCTGGTTTGCGTATGCCGTAAACTTCGCGAGTGTCATAGCACCGGTAGCAGCAGTTACAGGGTTAGCTGAGATTGCTGTGTTTGCAGTGTATGAGAGCGAGCTCTGGCGGTATACGTTTGATGAACCAACAACGAGATTTACAGTGAACACGTCACCAGAAACCATGCTGTCTGTACCATCATTGTCGAATACGTCTGCACGTACGTCTACAACGTAATCCTTTCCTGGCTGTAATACCATTGAAGAACCGAGATTGTATTGTGTGTATGCAATTGTACATCCTGTAGCAACAGTATCCCTACAAAGAGTTTGGGTTGAACCAACCTGTACTCCATCGAGGAAGATCGCTCCATTGCGGAGTGACTGTACTGCTGCGTTTGAAGATGTGTAGCTCGCGCGGAGGTTCTCAACCTTGAGTGCCTCTCCTTGTGCTCTAAACGTAAACTTCGCAAGTGTAAGTGCTGAACCATTCTTCACTACGTTACCTGAAGGTGACGAAGGAGCCTTTCCAACAGTGAGTGTTCCAACATTGACTGCGACTGAACCAGCTCCTTCAATTGATTGGAATGCTACATTGTTGTAAAGAGGTGCAACGCTAACATTGAGCTGGCTGTCCCAAACTTCAGTGTCCACCACGCGGCGAACTGAGAACTGGAAGTTACGGTTTGAGCCACCAACGATGTCTCCGAGCAACTTAATTACATGTCCGCCAGCCTTGATGGTGACCGGAGTAGCAAAGTTGAAGGTAACAAAGCGGTTTACATCTGCCTGTGCGACTGCAGTGCCCACCTGGACACCGTCAACCATAAGGCGGAGATTCGTCACGTCTGTTGCGTAGACTGAACCAATCTGCTGGAAGCGCATCGATGAAAGATTTGCATCGCGTGAACCTACAGAGACTGTGTTCTGCCATACAACGTAATCGTTCTGAGGATCGATTGATCCGCCAGTTGGAGTTGTGACGTTGCTAAAGCTAAATGTGGTCATGCCTGAAGGTGCCTGAACGAGCGTGTGCTCTGCAGCAGAGACAGGAAGACCTGAGACTGCGCCCGCGTCAGCGGTGACATCTGTAAGCATAACTCCGATTGTCTGACCATTCTGGTTGATTGCGAAATCTCCGCGAACAACCACAACGACCGTTCCGTTTGCAGGAACCATTACGAGTCCTGCTGCATCTGAGAAACTGATGTTTCCAGTTGAAACAGAAGCTGCGTCAGTGAGTCGGTTACCCATTGAGTCGTAAAGGTAGACATTGTTGAGTGTTGCGTCAGACGAAATACCTGTGCGCTTGAACTTCATCATTGTTACCTTTGCTGCTGCTGAAGTACCATTTGATACCTTGAATGCAGCGAGCGTAGTGACTCCCTGTGTAACTGTTCCGGCGATAATGCTCTTCGACGTTGGTGAAGACATGTCGAGTGTTGCAGAAACTCCAGTTCCTGAAGCAACTCCTCCTGCTACTTCTGAGCAAGACTTACCTGTCGTAGAGCTGTATCCAACAGCTGACGTACAACCTGCTGGGAATCCTCCCGGTGTAGTTGTTGTAGTTGTTGTCATTGAGCCACCCATCGCGTTAGCTGCTGCGCGTGACTTAGGACCAAAGTATCCCACTGCTGGTGTGATACCACTGGCTGCCTGCCATGCCATTACTGCAGTCTTCGTAAGTGTTCCAAAGTATCCATATGCTACGCCGGCTGGCATAACAAGATGACCCTTAGCAACGAGCACTTGCTGAAGCGCAGTGACATCGGCTCCTTTTGATCCCATCGTAAGGTCAACGTTGAACTGATGTCCAGTCGTTGTCATTGATGAGCTTGAACTGCTGCTTGAAGACGCCTGAAGCGCCGTCACTTGTGCAAGCAGTGCATTGATCTGAGCTGTAAGTTCTTCAACTGTAGCTGCTGATGCGACCGCAGGTCCCATCATCATCACTGCTGTTGAAATTCCTACGAATCCAGAAATGACTTTCGCCATTTTCGTATTCTTAAAATTCATCATATATTCTGCTTGTTAATATTACTTATCTTCTGCACTTTTTTATTCATGCAAAAAATAAATTTGCGAACCTACTAATAACTGTTCTTATAATCACGGTAAATCATGTATAACAAATATTTTTTTCTCACTACCGCAAGGTTGGAGTCAAAACATTTCTCATACATGGCGGGCACTCTTCACTACTGATTTGTATGTACCCTCCACTTCAATTTTCTTGCTTTGGAGTCTACATGCTCACCGTAGGATTTTGACCTATGAATTCGTTCACTGAGAACGCATAACAGAATCCGTGTTTCTCTTCTATTGCTAGTTGAGAACCATACATCCGCTATTTTGTTTTCAATGAGCTATCCATTCGGCCTTCCTCCATGCGGATTCCCCTGCTTTAAGTTTGATCTTTTCAGCTGAGGCGCATCGCATCATGTTCCTGTACAAACATACAAAGACAGAAACATTCTGCTCTCGAAAGCACAATATAATTATAGTATTTCCCACGCGTATTCGCCAAACAAATGACGGGGCGTTTGTGGATAACCATTGCTTATATTTTCCATAACCCGAGGGCTATATTAAACATATTTTTTGGACACCCACCGAGATATACTCACGTGCACCATCCCTGGTACACGTAGGGGCATAATACATGCTTGCCCCTCTTACAGTCAAACACTTGTATTATCATTCTGTGACTCTATATATAGGTATAATTCAATCTATCGGACATAATTTTTTGATTGTCTTTTAGTTTTATATCTCACTGACCGCAATATGTGGCTGGCAAAGTACTGTTCGTAAAGGTCACTGTGCTACACAATGGCAAAAGCATCATTGGCTTCGATAAAGAAAACTAAAAGACACTCAATGAGTGTCTTTTAGTTTGCCACACGACATATTAAATTAGGCAACATTGAGGGAGTATGTGGACCATCTCCGTTCACCATTTTTCACCAAAATGTTTTCATCTACCATGGCGAGCAATTCACGCTGAATTGTCTTTTCGGAAACACCCGGAATACTCTTTGCGATGTCCCCCACGATGACTGAGGGTTTCTGTTTGAGGAGGGCCAAGATTATCTTTCTTCGATCATCACGGTCAGAGCTGTTGCGCGCATGCGAAGTTACCTCCCTATCTTTGATGATGGTGCGCGGTGCCTGCACGGTGAGGTGTGCGGGGGGCGTTACGCGCGCCGCAAGTGGGGGCGATATAACATGACTACTCGCCACGGGTAAAGAGGTGCGTGGCGCACTATCAGGTGACTGGTCAGTCCGTACTTGTTGCTGCTCCACACGTTGCGCCACATAATCCTGTGCATGAATCTGTTCGACTGGTTTTTCCTTCGTAATAAACTCCGGTAGTTTTACTGGCTCAGGTGCTTGCGGATTGCGCTCCACTATTTCTTGAAGTCTTGGTACATCAAAAAAACGCTCATTTAAGATCGCCCTCGACTGGCTACCAATACTCACACACTCTGCCTCAACATTGTCCTTAAGGTGTAAATACTCCTTTTTTAAAACATCAGCATTCATCTCGGTAATCATCTTTGCTGAAGCAGCAATTTCGATAAGGGAGACTATGCGCTCTATTCCCCGCAAGGTGGTGCGGAGAAGAGCCAAACGTTCGTCGGGTTTTACGGTTGACGCAAATGCGATGTCTGAGAGGAGTTCGACTCCGGCCTCACGCGCCTTCCACTTTAGTGGTTCTCTTTCGGACAGAAAATCAGTAACCATATATAAAGCGGTAGTAAGTTTCTCTGCCTTTCGATTCAAATATGAAATACCTTGCGCTCTTTGCGCGCCTTCATGTCTGTTACCAATAGGAGCAGATTGAGCAGGGCCGTTGTTGCCGTGCGTACTTGTGTCCTTTTTTCGATTGTAATTATCGTTCATATAGTGTCCTTGAGGTGTCTATTAACAATATCATACATTGTGAATAAAGTCAAATGAATGTCGCTTTGCTGTCCTTAACTCATAAACATGACAGTGATTATTGTCCATAATACTGCTCTGGTAGATTTTGTCTATCTTGTCTTATAGATTTGTTTTTTGACAAAATTCTTAGGTGTGGATAAGTGGGCGCTCGGGGAACAATCTTTATCAGAGCAACCTTGCCGCCTCCCAGCGGGCAACAAGGCAATCCTCGACGAATTTCGCCAGCAGCTGGCGAACCAGGCAATTCGTCTGTGGAGCGACTTTGTTTTCTTATGAGCGAAGCGAATTAGAAAAGCAAGAAGTACCCTTGTGGCACTCCGATATAGTTTATTCCCCTCGCTGAATATGAGAAGAGGGGGGGCAGACAACTTCTCCAGGGTCGGGTATCCAAAGAATGAGGCCGACCTTAGTCCACTTTTGTGATAAGATCAAACAAATTTAAATACTGCTATGTCAAAAAAACGAAAAAAGAAAAACGGAGGAACGTCTGAGAAAAGAGGGGGAGGAAATAATTCATCAAATGAGTCTAAGGGTTTCTGGGGAGGATTACGTGAGGAGACACGGAACTCCATCATCGGAATTACTTTTGCGATTGTGAGTATTATTTTCATCTTGGCAGCTACGGGAATAGGCGGGCCGTTTGGTGGCAAACTCTACGCGGGTATTCACTACTTATTTGGAATAGGATACTACGTTGTTCCACTTCTCTTCTTGTTGCTTGCAATAAATTTTTTTCGCGCTGGTGCACACAACATCGCAATGCCCGCACTTGTTGCTGGTCCATTCTTTCTTATCGCCTCGCTCGGACTACTGAGTCTCACCACCAAGGCACAGGGAGTAGCCGGGCTCGGTGGAATCGTAGGGTACTATGTCATGCTTCCACTTACGATGATGCTTGCCTCAACACTCACGGCGATTATCCTCTCCGCAATTTTTGTTATAGCCATTCTGATACTTTTTGATACTCCGCTACACCTCGGATTTATCTTTTCAATATTTAAATCATTACGACCTACTCCTCGCGACGAATCTGATGTAGATGTTGTCGTACCAGAGTTTGAAGATGGAGAAGATGAAGACGGCAAGACAGAGATCATCTCACTCCGTGAGACTCCACCAGTAGCCGAAGTGCTCGATAATGAAGTAGATGAGGAGCCAGTCATTTCTGCAACGACAAAAGAGTCCCTCTTTTCAAAAATCACGCGACCTGCGGCAAAGAGTAGCGCCGCGCTCGCTCCGTTTCGATTTAACTCGACGCTTCATTCGACCTATACACCTCCCCCACTCTCCTTACTCGCTCACGATAAGGGTAAGCCTGGCTACGGAGACATCAAGGCGAACGCAAACATCATCAAGCGCTCATTCCAAAATTTTGGCATTCATGTAGAGATGGACGAAGTGTCGGTGGGGCCATCTATCACCCGATATGCGCTCAAGCCTGCCGAAGGAGTACGACTTTCAAAAATCACTACTCTCCAGCACGACCTTGAACTTGCGCTTGCCGCGGCGCCTATTCGTATCGAGGCGCCAATTCCCGGGAAGTCACTGGTGGGCATCGAGATGCCCAACACCACGAAGTCAACGGTGGGGCTCGGGACACTACTTGGTGAAGCGCTATGGGCTGAAAATCCCAACCCGCTCTATGTGCCACTTGGAAAAGGAATTTCGGGACTTGCCCAATTCATGAATATTGCAAAAATGCCACACGTCATGGTCGCTGGTGCGACGGGCTCGGGAAAGTCAGTGACGATGCATACTATTATTACTTCCCTCCTCTACCGCAACAGCCCCGAGCAACTACGCTTCATTATGGTGGACCCCAAGCGCGTCGAGCTTACACTCTATAATGGTATCCCCCACCTTCTCACTCCCGTTGTTACCGAAGCAAAAAAAGCTATTCTCACACTCAAGTGGGCGACCAAGGAGATGGATAGGCGCTATGATGTACTTCAAGAGAACAAAGTCCGCGACATTGATTCGTATCACAAAACGATACTGCAGCCTGAGCTCGAGAAGTACGAGAAACAAAAAGCAGATCCTAACTCTGCAATGAATCGCGCCGAGAACCCTGAGGAGCCTGAGCTACCGGAGCTTATGCCCTACATCGTAATTATCGTTGACGAACTGGCGGACCTTATGAGTGCGTATCCTCGCGAGCTCGAGTCTGCTATCGTACGCCTTGCACAAATGAGTCGTGCAGTAGGTATTCACCTCATGATTGCAACACAGCGTCCATCGGTAAACGTCATCACCGGACTCATTAAGGCAAACATTCCTGCACGTATCGCACTGCAAGTAGCATCGCAAATAGACTCACGCACCATCTTGGACACCTCAGGTGCGGAGAATCTGCTTGGTGCGGGTGACATGCTCTATTTGTCTGCAGAGATGCCGAAGCCAATTCGTCTCCAATCAGCATTTATTTCTGAGAGTGAGGTGAAGAGTGTGGTGAAGTTCCTGAAGGATCACTACGACGGAACTCTTGGTGATGAAATCAACGTTACGGGCGGAGAGAATCGCAATGCATTCTTTGGTGGCATTCCTGAGGATGCGATTTCGGGAAGCGGTGACGACGAGGAGGAAGACGACAAGTATGAAGAGGCGAAAATGCTCGTTATGAAGGATGGGAAGGCGTCTACTTCATATCTCCAGCGACGACTAGGGCTCGGCTATGCGCGCGCAGCACGCATCATGGATATTCTCGAAGAAAGAGGAGTCATTGGAGCCGGCGAAGGAGCAAAGCCACGTACAGTGCTCATGCGTGACGACAAGTCAGAGGGCTTTGGTCGCGATGACGAATAGAAGTATGTCTAACGTTGAGTTCCAACTTGCCTACACCACATTCAACTACTTTGAGGCAGCATTTTGGTTTGCACTCAGCATTGCGGTATATTTCGCAGGAAAGAAATATCAAGACTTTCGCTCTCTCTCAGTTTTCACCGCAGCTACACTGATGATATTTGGAATTTCAGATATTGCTGAGGTACAAATTGGAAATTTTCTTGAGCCTGGCATGGAGTGGCTGTTTGCCATAAAGGCGCTATGTGTAGTTGCCCTCCTTGCTTCCCTCGCCCGCTATCTCTCCATTAGGACTCGGCAAAAAAATAAATAAAAAAAGCCGCCATGATTTGGCGGTTTCTGCTTACCACTTGCGGTGGCGGGCGCGATGTACTTGTTTTTTTCCATACACTAGAGGCGAGTTCTGTTTTCGACTGTTTCTCTTTGCGCGCGGGTGGTGTGATTGATTCCTGGACACCCTGATGACCGAAAATGGTCGCTCAACCAAGGCTTGAGCAGTGATCGGGCTGGTGTCTGCGTGGTACCTGATTGTGACAAGACCGAGGGCTGCAGCAAGTAGACTACGAATCATTCCCATTCTCACTCCTGTGTTGTCTTGGTGTATAATATCATGAATCTATGCTGTTGTCTATAGCACCACAATACCACGCATGATATACAGAATGCATGAATTTTACCCCCAAAAAAATACTCTCTATCGGTTCGGGCGTCCTCGTCATTCTCATCATACTTTCTTACGCATATTTCCAATCTCGCAACATCATTTTAGGCCCTCAAATAATCCTCGTGGAGCCTGAGAACGGACTCACCGTAGACAAGGCTCTCCTTCTGGTCCGTGGAGGCACTAAAAATGCCAAGGAAATCACCCTCGATGGTCGCCCCATCTTTATTGACTTGAAGGGAGACTTCGCAGAACAATTGTTGCTCGCCCCGGGATACAATATAATAGTACTTACTGCAAAGGATGCTCAGGGAAGGGTGGTAGAGAAAAAAATTGAACTCGTCTATCAGCACGCTCCAACGCATTCGTATTAACCCTTAATTATTTCACTATGGCGGGATTTGTAAAAAAAGTTAAAAAGGAAAAGTCCGAAGCGGAGCGCTCGGGAACAATGGGTATCGATGCGACCATCAAATCCATTCAAACAAAGTTCGGTGAAGGTGCCATTATCAAGCTTGGGGACGCACCCAAGGTCGCGGTTGATACTATCTCAACTGGTTCTATTGGCCTCGACCACGCACTTGGAGTTGGGGGAATTCCACTCGGACGCATTATTGAAATATTTGGCCCAGAGTCTTCCGGAAAAACGACCCTTGCACTCCACGTTGTGGCTGAGGCGCAGAAGAAGGGTGGTGTCGCTGCATTTATTGATGCAGAGCACGCACTCGACCCTGACTACGCGAAAAAACTTGGTGTAAAAATTGACCAGCTGCTTCTTGCGCAACCCGATACGGGAGAACAGGCGCTTGAAATCTGCGAATCACTCGTGCGTTCTGGGAATGTTTCTGTCATCGTCATCGACTCTGTTGCAGCACTCACTCCAAAGGATGAGATCGAAGGTGACATGGGCGCACAGCATGTCGGCAAACAGGCTCGCCTCATGTCACAGGCACTGCGCAAGCTCACCGCGATTGTCGCCAAGACAAAAACTACGGTAATTTTTATTAATCAGATTCGTATGCAGATTGGCGTTATGTTTGGCAACCCAGAGACTACCCCGGGAGGCAAGGCGCTCAAGTTTTACACTTCAGTGCGTATCGACATTCGCAAAATTGCACAAATCAAAAAGGGTGAGGATGTCATAGGAAGTCGCACGCGCGCAAAGGTGGTGAAGAACAAAGTCGCAGCCCCATTCAAGCAAGCTGAGTTTGATCTCGTCTACAACGAAGGTATCTCACGCGAAAGTGAAATGCTCATGTTTGGAGAGAAATACGGACTCATCAAGAAAATGGGGTCGTCATATTCATATGGTGATGTAAAAATCGGTCGCGGTTACGACTCCGCACGTGTGTTTCTCAAGGAGAATAAGTCGATTGCAAAAGAAATAGTCAAGGAAATTTTAAAGCAGATGAAGTCCGATGATTCATTTAGCGTATCGGGTAGTGCTGACGAAAAAGACGAGGGCTCCCCTGAGTAGTAAGTTTGCGAAATTAAAAAAACACCCCAACTTCGGGGTGTTTTGCTTTCACATGCGCTCAAGCGGACACGGAGGGATCGTTTGCTTACACCCCGAATGCGTGACGTGCCAGACTGCGCGCCAATATGGGTCGTCATACTGTTCTTCGACAGACTCTGGATAAAAGTATCGCAGGGTCCCCTTCTGGCGGTGATATGCGCGAAGTGCTTTTAAGTGCGCGTACAGTACATATTTGCCCCCACGAGTACCTGCGCGTGGATTACGTAATATCCAAGCGTCAACCATGAGTCGAGAGCGTACCACCTCAGTACTCAGATTAGCCAGCGCGAGGGAGTGCTCTTTGCCGCGTTTCTTTTTCAAATTTTCATGCTTCACATATGCAGCGTGTCGCATGCATCGCTCGACACTCAATCGAACGAGCGAGTGGTGCGCGGTTCCCATCACTACGGCAAAAGAAATCGCCCAATACCACTCACTTGGGGTGAGGCCTAAGAATTCATCCATTTTGCCCCTCAATATCAAAATACAGTAAACTCTATATTAAGTATGATAGACACGTAAAATTTGTCCAGACTCTCCCGAAAACAAAAAACACTCGTCATGCGAGTGTTTTTTGTAGTTTTAGTAGGCTTTCTTTTTTTAAAAATACGAATGCTGTGACCTGCGGAGAACATCACTTGCCAGCCATGCGGAAACTGCAAGGATCCCAGTGATAAGCAACATCGACGTGACCTCGGTATGCATGAATGCATCTTTCATAAATGCGAGGTTTGCGGGGATATCGGCAATCCTTGGGCGATTCGCAAGCACCTGTGAATAAGAAATATAGGCAGTCGAACGGGAAAGAAAAACGAGCACGATGAGGGACTTGAGAAAGACGGGGTTCAAAAGCATACGGAGTCCGTACACCAAATACACGCGACGCATAATGCGGTTGGTGAGCTGCTTGTTTGTTGGTGTCGTATAATCGTTCATATCTTTTTGAGACAACCGCTTGTCCCCTAATTATTTTTGTCTTCCTTGTCTTTTTCGCCCGCGAGTAATCGTTCAAATTCTCTTTTTGCCCGATAAATCTTCGTTTTGACCGCAGAGACCGTGCTCCCTTCCATATCTGCTATTTCTTTCTGTGAATAATCAAGAAGGAAGTGCAATTGGAGTGGGCGCGCGAGCTGAGCGGGCATTTTGGAGAGAAACGACGCTACGTAGTCGCGCATCACCTCTTCATCACGATAATTTGCCGGATCGGGAAGCGTCTCATAAAACTCGGGGTCGAGTTCAATGTGGGTGGCTCCCTTTTTCTTTAACTTCTGGTAATGCGTAAAGGTAGTATTGACGAGAATTTTGTATCCCCAGGACTTGAAGGTCGCCCCTTCGACGGTCTTAAATCGCCTTGCATTGAAGTATATTTTGGTAAATGTCTCCTGCACAATATCCTCGGACTCCTCTCTACTGTGGATGATACTTTCCGCCTTGCGAAGAAATGCGTCTTGGTAGCGCTCAACCAGCACCTTAAACATAGCGGGGTGCTCCATGGAACGCAGGAGAATCGCCTCGTCGGGAAGTTCCATGATAGGAATCTCGTCGTCCAGAAGGAGAGAGCGTTTTATTTTTTTCTGTGTTGTTGATCGTATCATTGTGGCTTCACGCGCCTGGACTTCGAACCATAGTGTTTTCACCCCGGAACCGATTACACTATCCCCCACTCAACCTTCAGTACTCGTATCCCGTCTTCAATGCTGATGGTCGGATCCCATTCGAGCAGAGCTTTCGCTTTACGCACGTCGGCGAGGGTGTGGAGGGTCTCTTTTCGCGCTTCTGTGTATTCTATAGGTCCACCGAGCATTTCTGCAAGTTTATTAACGGAAATACGCCTTCCTGAGCCAATGTTGATGGCCTCTCCCTTTCCCACTTTTTTGCTTTCGCTCGCAAGTAGGTTGGCGCGAACAATGTCTGCGACGTGAACAAAGTCCCGAGTTTGCTCACCAGTTCCTGTTATGGTAATCGGTACTCCTGCCTTGCGCATTCGGAGAAACTTCCCAATAGCAAGTGCGTAGGCCCCACTTGGGTCCATGCGCGGACCATACACATTGAAATAACGAAACGACACCGTTTCAAGTCCATGAATATCGGCGTACAGGCGGGCGTACTCCTCTCCGATGTATTTTTGATGACCATATGGGGTCACAGGTTTCGCGGGAAGTTCCTCGTGAAGCGGAAGAGTGGGACTGTCTCCATACATCGCGCATGAACCGGAATAAATAACGCGGCCCACCCCTCCTTCTTTTGCGGCATGAAGCACATTTAGTGTTCCTCCGACATTCACTTCGTTGGTCAATTGCGGCTCGTCGATAGACTGCTGTACGCGCGGAAGTGCAGCGAGATGAAAAACGCGATGCGCTCCGGAGATGACACGAGCAATGGCTTCGTAGTTACGGATATCAAGGAGATGGAACCGTGCTTTAGGATTTATCAATTCACGTTTGCCACCCGAGAGATCGTCGATGATGTCGACCTGCCAACCCTCTCCGATGAGTGCGTCAACAATGTGGGAGCCAATGAACCCCGCACCACCAGTCACTACCGCGCGCTTTGATTGTGTCGCCATTTACCTATACTACACGGGAATACAGGAGAACGTGACAATTTTCATTATATCGCCTAGAATGGCCACATTATGGCAATATTAAACTACAGCGAGATTCTACCAAGGAAGATTATTCTTATTGATGACCAGCCTTACGAAGTATTGGATGCGCACGTATTTCAGAAGCAAAAGTCACGCCCGGTGAACCACACCAAGGTGAAGAACCTTATTTCGGGGAGCGTCAAGGAGGTGGTGTTCCACCAATTTGAAAAAGCAGAGGAGGCAGACATGGGCACGAAGGAGGTAAAGTATCTTTATGCCAACAAGGGCGAGTATTGGTTTTGCGATGCGAAGGACGCGTCCGACCGCTTCAAGCTCTCTGCAGACCAGCTCGGAAACAGCATCAAATTCATCAAGGCAAATACCATTATTGATTCGACGACTTTTAATGACGACATCATCGGTCTCAAGTATCCCATCAAAGTAGAGCTCAAGATTACTGAAGCCCCACCTGCCGTACGCGGAAACACATCGGGGAATGCCACGAAGGCGGTTGTCGTAGAAACTGGTGCAACCATCTATGTGCCAATGTTCATCAACGAGGGTGACATCGTGCGCATCAATACCGAGACGGGAGACTACGCAGAGCGCGTAGAAAAGGCATAAGACGCATACTCCGCATTGAAACAAAAAAACCGCCGAGGCGGTTTTTTCCTTTATGCAGAGATGTACGGGAGAAGTCCCATAAAGCGTGAGCGCTTTACTGCGGTGGCAAATGCACGCTGCTGCTTTTGACCAAACCCAGTGCGCTTGTGCCCAACCACCTGTCCGTGTGGAGTAAGAAACATGCGCAAAAGCTCTACGTCCTTGTAGTCAATATGTGTAATGTTATTTGCTGAGAGATAGTCTTGTTGTTTCTTCATATGGTTAGAATCTACATTAATAGGTCGAATTTTGCAATAAGGTTTTTAAATTGGATTTTGGGGTTTTACGTGAGGATTTTTTGATGCAATTCGTTTTTTTCGAGTCATGAGTGTTTGAGAAGCTGTATGAGTGATACTGCTTCCAAACCTCAGGATGATGAAAAAAGTGAAGGGCGCAAAAAAGACCGCGTAAAATTAAAATGGGATATCGTCGGGGTTTATATCTTCTTCGGGGTAATCAATTGTTGCCATTTCCTCAGTTGGCGGAGTAGTCTTTGCCTTTCCTGCTGGTGAGGATGTTGGGCTACCTGATCCCCTTGCCTCACTCGGGGCGTATTCACCGCTTGAAGCACCCGCCTTTGGTCCAAACTGGACTCGCTCGGCATTTATCTCAGTGCGATACTGCTTCTTGCCTTCCTTGTCGTCCCAGCTTCGTGTCTGGATGCGTCCTTCGACAAAAACAGGTGAACCCTTGCGCAGATACTGCTGCACTATCTCTGCTTGTCTTCCGAAAACAACAACATTGTGATAGTCGACTGATTCTTGCTTTGCGCCCGCCTTATCCTTGTACACGCGATTCGTCGCCACAGAGAAAGAAGAGACCGGGGTGCCGTTTGGTAGTGCTCGTGTTTCTGGGTCTCGAGTGAGATTGCCGTAGATAAACGCTTTGTTGATATACATGTTAAAAGGAAGTAGTTAGTTGAATTGAGACAGTGTAATCAATTTGAAACACCTTAATTAATTACGAGTTCCTCAATTGTCTTATCAATTTCCGCCTCGGACATTACTGGCTTATCTTCTGCAGTCTTCTCCTCTACTTTACCATCCTCAGTGCGCTTCTGCTGGAAAACCTTCTTGGGAACCATGGTGTTTTCGCGAACAGTCTTTACAACAACATAGCGCAGAATAAGGTCGTCTGCTTTTAGCTTCACGTCAATTACTTTCGCTCCCTTTGGCTCTACTTCAAACTTCATCCAACCAAAATAGGATGAGTGGTGTAGTGCGCGCTTGTTTGAAGCAACTTTTGTCATTGGGTAGGAAAGCTCCATTTGCTTTGGATACTCATCAGCAATCATGCTTCCACCTTCAGATTCAATAATGTCGCGAATTGCAGTAACGCGAACGCCAAGGCTATCCTCTGCGACGGTTGGGACGATGTGATAGCCGACCTCGTACACGCCGCGGTCCTTGCTCATATCATCAACGATTATATCCTTGTTTTCCATAGATTCAGGCATACTAGCAAAGCACGTCCAATATGTCAAAAAATCCTTAAATATAGTTCTTTTTAATGAAATAAACCCTACTGCACACCAAATACACGCCGAGCATTCAACAATAACTGACCCGTGGCCTCATCTTCAGTAATAGACTTAATTCGCGCTATTGCCCTTACGGTTTCTGGTATATAAGCTGGTTCGTTCCGTCTCCCGCGAAGAGGAACCGGGGCAACGTAGGGTGCGTCAGTCTCCGCATGTAGCATGTCGAGCGGCACATACTGCACCACTTCGTTATAATCATGTGAAAAAGTGAGTACGCCCGTAAATGACACCGTAAATCCACAATCAAGAAATTGCTGAGCCATTGTTTTATCCCCCACAAAGAAGTGCACGTTACCTCGCACGGCGCTTCCATGTTTTTGCTGCGCATTTTTAATGATATGCAAGATATCTTCATATGCATCCATGCTTTTCTTTTCTGGTCGACCATGAATCATGAGTGGTTTGTCGACGCTCGCAGCCAAATCAACATGCTGCTCAAAAAGCTCGTGCTGGCGATCGGCCTCCGCATCTTTGTTTCCCGAAAATTCATTCATGCGGTAGTAGTCGATTCCGCACTCACCGATAGCAACAACTCGAGGGTGCTGAGCCATAGTTTGATACAAACCATCATCGAACTTTTCACTGCGCTGGTCGGTGGGGTGGATTCCTATTGTCGCCCATATGTCCAAGTTTTTTTCAGCAAGTGCAGTAGCTCGCTCGGACATTTCCCTATCTGTTCCCACAACGATGGAAGCTACTCCGGCCTCACGCATGCGCAAAAGCACGTCGTCGATGTCATCATCAAATCGTGAGTCATTCAGGTGAGAGTGAATATCTATATATTTAAGCATTTTTTCCCTCCAAGGTCTCACCTTGGAAATTAAGCCAGTCATTAATGTACTCGTCAAACTGAGACGGTTCTTTGAAATACTCGGGAAACTCGATCGCTGAAATAATTGGAGACTCAGTTCGGTTCAACCCCCGCCACTCCATCATGCTCGAATACGCATACCCGGCAAGATATTTTGTAGTTTTTGCTGGATTCTTTATTCCCTCCCGCTTCCAATTAGTGTCAATAAGGCTAATGGGGTTAAGGTGTATGTAGGCAAATAAATATTTTAAATACTCATCGCGAGATACGTGTTCAGCCTTAAATGCTCCTTGAAATAGCGGTCCGACACGATCATACTTTTTATTAAAATACATAGTGTATCCGGTCGTTAGCTTTCGCAGAAACTCAGTTATTCCGTGGTCGCTTTTTGCATAAATAAGCAAATGAAAATGATTTGGCATTAGCACATAGGCACCAATCGCACACAGTGTGTTACCCCGAAACTCTACATCGAGCGTATCACCACCAAGTAATTTATAAACGACCGCCTTGTCGCTATTTGCGTAAAAAAGCATTCTCTGAAAGCGGCGATAATCAGCGTCTTCCATAAATACATTTCTTTTTTCGACACCACGATTGTAAACATGGTAGTACTCACCTTCTGAAAAAATAATACTGCGATTCATGGTAGTAATTGTACTCCAAGGTGAGACCTTGGAGTAGGGGGGGGTAGTAAAAAGAGCTCCCGAAATGAGAGCTCCCCCAATTTCCGCATGTGCGGGGTACCAATCTGGCTACTTAAAAATCACATCACAGTCATTGCATCAGACGGGGACTAAGAAAGCCTGTTGAACAAAGGCTTTTCTGGCATTTCATGAGCACGAATGAGTCGACAAATTTCTTCGCTGGTGCGCGGCAAAAAGGGCGCAAGTAACGTAGCAATACGATGCAATCGTTCAACCATTTCGGTGATTAGTATCTCACCACGCTCCACATCAACCTTAACCACCTTGAATGGCTCGGTCTCCTGAATATATGCATCAAGCTCACGGACAGCTCCCATAACACACTCAATAGCTTTTTTAATATCAAATGCTGCAAAGGCCGTGTCGATTGCGTTTGGGTGTGTAAATGAATGAATTTCAACTGGGAGCGACAAATGCGATGTTGCCATCTTCATAATTCGACTGGTGAGATTTCCTATGCCGTTCTGCAGATGTGCGCTGTAACTCGCCCTCATGCTCTCCATGGTCAAATCACCATCCTCAAATGAAGGTATGTCGTGTAGTAGCACAAACCGCAAAACGTCTTCGGGGTATGCGGTCACAGCCTTAAATTCTGCAATTGCCTCAAGTGGGCTCACGACGTTCCCGAGTGACTTAGACATCTTCACTCCACCACTCATAATAAACCCATTGATAATAATATTTTTTGACGGGGGAAGATTTGCGGAAAGTAGCATTGCTTGCCACATAGCAGACTGCTGTCTATTATTGTCCTTTCCGCAATACTGAATAACTGGCCAATGTGAACGAAATGTCTCCATGTCATCTGGCCAACCTATTGCAGAAATATAGTTTACGAGTGCATCAAACCAGACATACATAACATGCTCGCGGTCATCTGGAACCGAGACTCCCCACGGCATTTTCGAGGCAAGTCGTGAAATACTAAAATCCTCCAACCCACGCTCAACAAAAGCGCGCGTTTCATTGAGGCGGTATGCGGGGATAACAATATCCGGCTGCGCAGCATAGAGATCAAGGAGCGGCTGAGTATATTTTGAAAATCGAAAGAAGTAATTTTCTTCCTCCCGCATCTCTATCTCGCGATTTGAATGGAGTTCACATTTTCCATTGACGAGCTCAGAATCAGTCTTTTCCAGTTCACAACCAATACAATACTTTACTTTGTATAATTTTTTATAAATATCTCCACTTGCCGCACAGCGTCTCCAAAACTCCTGTGCCGCAGCAATGTGGTGCGGATCAGTCGTGCGAATAAAATTATCCACCGAGAGATTTAGTAACTTTTTGAGGTCACTAAACCTGCGAGCGAAACGATCCACATACACTTGAGTACTCTCACCTTCTGCCTGCGCTGACTCATGTATCTTTGCGCCATGCTCATCAGTACCAGTATTAAGGTAGACGCTGTGTCCAATACTGCGATAATAACGTGCGAGAGTATCCGCGCGAATTATTTCCATAGCAAAACCGACATGCGGGTCCGCATTTACGTATGGCAATGTGGTCGTAATATAAATATTTTTTTTGTGTACCATATTAAAATCCATCGTACTCACATATGAGTAGCGTTGCAACACTGCATAGTTAACTCATCACACTGCACGCATTGACGAGCTACGCATCTTCATAAATTTTACGCTCTTTCGCTAAGTCATGGAGAAACTCCACCAGCACAGCAGTAATCGGTACCGAGAGAATAATGCCAAGAAATCCAGCCGTTTTTGCGCCGATAATCAGTGCCAAAATAACGAGAACTGGTGGAATACCAACTATTTTTCGTACTACTTCAGGGTAAATTACGTGACTTTCTATTTGCTGAATAACAAAATATATCGCAACAACAATAAGGGCAGAATTAATGCCCGGTGCGACAGAGAGCGCGTCCGCAAGGGGGTTGATTCCATGTATAAATGCTAATATAACTGCCGGCACAGCCGCAAGTATTGGGCCGAATACGGGAATGAGCTCAAACATCATTGCAACGATTGCCAAAAATAGTGCAGAAGGAATTCCCAGCATTGTCATAATGAGAAACACCAACACGCCAACCACAACACCAAGGACGAGTTGACCCTGCGCCCAAAGTCCTATTTTCGCCTGTGAACGCCTCCAGAGATCGACAACGTACGACCGGGATTTTATAGGAGAAACAAGTCGTAAGAAACTTTCTATTCCGCGCTCTTGAGACGAGAGATAGAATGACAACACTACAATTAAAACAAATGAGAGTAGTCCGCCAAAAAATATACTTGCTGACTTTAGTGCATTTCCATTTTCAATTCCTGACTTAAATAAATCCAGGACATTTGCCCCGTCAAGAAATCCTTGTTTAATTTCTGCTACTTGTGGTGCGACGACTTGCGTCACGAGTGGGTCGGATACTTGAGAATCGCTCGTGACAATAAAAAATGACTGATCCAGTGTGGAGGGTACCATGCGCACCACCGTGCTTACATCAGCGATAACTGCTGGGACAAACACATAGGCGAGGCCGACAACTGACACTGCCCCAAATCCATATACGAGTACCAGGGCTAGTAGCCGAGGTACGTGGTATTTAATTATAGGTATTCTGTGATGAATCACAAAAGCAACAGCAGGCTCAACGGCCGATGCGAGGACTATTGCTGTGAGCACGATGAGCACGACGTCACGGAGGTACCAAAGAAGTGCCACGAGTGCCAATATTCCGATAGTGCGGATAATGGTTCCCGTCGTGATGTGAATGTCCACCTCCTTTTCATCAAGTCTCTTCATGACTCAATTATAACACAGGAAACTGGAGAGCCTAAAAAACCATCTCGCCTGGACTACAGCTTGAGGATCTTCTTGAAATTCTTGTCGTCTTTCCACGGGCCTATGAGTGCGAGATTGAGCTTTTCGGTAATAAAAATATCTCTTGCGACACGCATAATGTCTTTTGCAGTCACCTTATTCATCCTCATGAGTAGCTCTTCGGGCGTCGACAGTTTGCGGCGAAGTACCTCTTGTAGGCCATAAAACTCAGCAATTTCGTCAGATGACTCAAGTCCAAGCATTAACATTCCCGAGATCATATCTTTTACCTTTTTTAATTCTGTTGCAGATACTGCTTCATTTTTTAGGCGCTTGAACTCTGCGATAACAGCCTCAATTGCTTCACCTGCTCGCTCATTCACAACACCCGCTGATGCCATAAACACACCATGGTCAGTAAATGAGTTGTTCGCAGCCCTCACGTAGTAACCAAGTCCCATTTCTGTGCGCACGCGCTGAAAGAGTCGGGAACTCATTCCCCCGCCGAGCACGGAAGCAATCATCATGAGCACTGGATAGTCTTTATGTTTAAGCGGATAGCTTCTGACGCCGAGAATCAAGTGGGTTTGATCTGACTCCTTGTCCTTGAGCATCACGCCAGGGACACTCTGTGTGTCATCTACTTTTACCTTGCCAAACTTCTTTCCTTTTTTTATGTCTGCAAATTGTTTTTCAATAAGTGACTGCACGGACCTACTGTCAAACTTTCCCGCCACCACAACCGTCGTTGCGGATGGGACATAGTGCATCGCACGATACGCCAGGAAGTCTGCTCGAGTAAATGTCGTCACCAAACTCTTTGGGCCAGATATTTCCCAACCTGCAGGCTGGTCGCCATATACAAGGCTCATAAATAGGTCGCTGACCTTGCGCATGGGTATATCTTCATACATGTCTATTTCTCCGACAATCGCACTTTTTTCTTGCTCAATATCTTCTTCCTTAAAAAGTGAGTTGCAATAGATGTCGGAAATGAGATCGAGGGCAACAGGCAAGCCATGCGCAGCCACCTTCACATAATACCCCGTGTACTCATGTGTCGTGAATGCATTGTATTCAGCACCCATGCTATCGAGCTCGCGGCTAATCACCAATTGATTGGGGCGGTTTGTCGTTCCCTTAAAACACATGTGCTCCAAAAAATGCGAAATACCATTTTTTTCCTTTGATTCGTATTTGGAGCCAGTTTCAACAAGGACGAGGACTGTGGCGGTGCGCTGCTCGCTCATTGGAGCAAGAAGCACTTTTGTTCCATTTTTTAGTTTTTTTAGTATTGGTTTTTTCATTGGGGTGATTATAGCATGGGCTGACCACGCGGTGTGGAGTATTGCCCCGCAAGGGTTTTTTGAATTCTTTGAATGTTTCCACCCCACGGCTCGGTATATTTTCGACTCCCGTTGGGGGTTTTTGTCCGCACTTCTTGAGAGACACGGATAATTTTCTGCTGAAAATTTCCTGCTCTCGCCCCGCCGGGCTTGCGAGGAGCCTCTCAAGAAGTGGAACTGAGCGCTTCTCAGCAACCAGACATTCGTCATTCAAGGACAAAAACCACCTGGGGGAGGAGAAATAACTCCTTGGGCATGGAGAGGAAACGCTACTTCAATTTTACCAAAAGCTCGGCAATGGAAATTCGTTCTTGGGCTCCTGTATCTCGATTGCGAAGTGTTATGGTATTCAATAAGTCTGGATTTTCACCAAGGGTATCAAAGTCGATGGTGACACACCACGGAGTACCTATCTCATCCTGCCTGCGATAGCGCTTGCCGATGTTTCCATTATCGTCGAACTCCGCACGCACGCTTTTCTTGAGCATGTCATAAACCTCACGAGCCTTCGCGACAAGCTCAGGTTTATTCTTGAGCAAGGGAAATACGGCAACTTTTATTGGGGCAAGTGCGTAAGGAAATTTCATAAATATACGCTTCTCTCCACCAAGTTCGTCCTCAGCGTAAAATTCTGTCATCACCGCAAGGAATGTCCGATCGAGTCCTACGGATGTTTCAACGACGTGCGGAATGTATTTTTCGTTCGTTTGCGGGTCGAGATATGAAAGCTCAACTCCGGAATGCTTTGAGTGCTGCGTGAGGTCATAATCTCCGCGTGCATGCACTCCCTCTAGCTCCTTAAAACCAAATGGAAAATTATACTCGATGTCCCAAGCGGCCCTTGCATAGAAAACAAGATTTTCGTGCTGGTGCCACTTGAGGTTTTTTTCACTGAATCCCAGATCGAGATAGTATTGCCAACGCTTTGTTCTCCATTCCTCATAGTGACGCATTTCATCGTTGGGGGCGACGAACATCTGCATCTCCATCTGTGTTAATTCGCGAAGTCTAAAAATAAATTGGCGCGGAGCTATTTCATTTCTGAATGCCTTCCCAATTTGTGCTATTCCAAACGGCACTTTGACTCGCGTCGTATCAACAATGTTCTTAAAATTAAGATATATTCCTTGGCACGTTTCTCCACGCAAATATACTGGCTCCTTGGTCCAATCGCCGGAAAAATTACCGAGATTTGACTGTACGAGCATGTTGAATGCACGCACTTCAGTGAAATCTTTTTTGCCACACTTTGGACACACGATGGTTTTGCGATGCTCATCAAAAGTCTTGTTGATTTCCTCAACGGTCATTTTTTCATCAGCAAAAACGCCAACAGCCTCAAGGAGGTGGTCTGCTCGTGAGCGCGTATTGCATGTTTTGCATTCGACAAGCGGGTCAGAAAATCCACCCACATGCCCGGACGCTTCCCATACTTTCGGGTGCGTAAAAATTGCCGAATCAAGTCCGACGATATTGTCCTCCATCTGGACCATAGCCTTCCACCACGCCGCCCTAATATTGTTCGCGAGCTCTACGCCATATGGCCCATAATCATATGTACCGGGAAATCCACCATAAATCTCAGAGCCTTGATAAACAAAGCCGCGACGCTTCGCTAGTGCGATGATCGCTTCCATTTTTTCATTAGTTTCCTTTTTTTCTGCCATAGACTTTCTATGCTACACGACCTCTCGCTATGGTACAACCAGCCTATTCTCGAGTGGGGCCAGTGGATCGGTACTGAGATAGCTGGACACCTCCCGACCCTTTATTGATACTTCGGTATTAGTGAAAGAATCTACGGCGGTAAATACTTGGTTTGATATAAAGCTGGGAGCAGAACTCACCTGAGAAATGCTGGGAGTAAGTACGAGTTGGAAAGCTACTTCCTTCGGTGGCATCCCCCCAAGTCCGGTGCCAGCAGGAATTTCTCCCGGCTCCCAAATTATCTCATTGGTGCTCTTGTTATAAAATATTTTTTCCTTCGACGGTGATACTGAACCGTACCACTGCATGTACGTGGGCAGTATGCCGCGCACGCGCGCACTTGAAAGTCCGTTTGAGCTATTTACGACTCCCCAAATTACCGTATAAGTCGTATCGACCTCCACCTTGGGTGGAATTGGGCCAGAATTAATAAATGGTCCAGAATAATAGAGCGATCTCGTAACGAACTGCACGTCTGAAACTATTTTTACATTCTGAGCAACTACCGTCTTGATTTCCTCAGGAACGTTGCTTTCGGACATGCGCCTACCTCGGACGGTTACCTCGGCTGTTATTATTGGGTTGGTTATTAGCTTGTTTCCTGAATCAGGGGGCAGCGGCTCAAAAGAAAATTCCACTGTGCCAGACTCTCCTGCTGAGAGTTCGGCAAGCACAGTGTTTCCTGTTGATGATTTCCAGTAAATTGTCTTATCTATTGATTGATAAAATCCCTCGTTGCTTGCACTCACTGATGAACGATTGAGCGCCACTCCGGTAATGCGTACCTCAATCTGTGCGTTAGTAATGGGAGAAGATAAATTATTCTTAAACGTCACAACGCCCTTACTTTTTTTCCCATAATACGCCAGAGCGTCTCCAGCTGGCTTGTCATTTATGGTTAGTCCTATTCCAATAAATGGCCTCTTTACGCTCAACTCCGTGATTGCCTGACCGTAGAGAATCGCAATGTCACGTTCAGTTTTGTCACTACCCACCCCCACCATGGTCCGAAAAACTCTTTTATCTGCATCAACGCCTCCCAACACTCCCTGTATCTTGATGGGAAATTTGCTTGATGGGGTGAGCGTTCCCACGCGCCAAATATTATTTCCAAACGATGGCTTGGGCTCAGCACCGCCATAGATAAATCCTTGTGGGTACTCCATTTTTATAAAAATATCGCGCAACGGGATTACGGTGTTGGAAACAGCATTGACGCTCACTTCTATCTGCTGTCCTGCGTTTACCTCTTTGAGTGTAGTCACCGTAAGGTTAATGGGTGCCGACAACATACGTACGGGGCGCTCGCTATCTTTGGTGAAAGTTGAATTCATGCGTTCAAATCGATATTCAATTTTTGCGCCCACAATTTTTTCCTCACCTTCTTCACCGAGAAAAATTGTTCGAGTTTTATACTCCACAGTTTCACCAGGCTGGATTATGCCGAGCACCTTTTGCTGTTCGCGCAAGTCCTTACTCGCATCACCGCTGTCACGTGATCCTTGCGGAAAAATAACAGTAAGATTCGCATAATCGAGTGGAACACGGTTATTGTTCGTAACCTGGATAACAATTTCCTGAGGGACCCCTGGTGTTACGGCTACTGGTGTATCAATGGTAACAACAATGTTTTTGTCCGACGGTTGTTCGAGTGGGTCAAAATACTGATACAACAAATAGCTTCCGGAGCCAAAAATTGCAAGTAGTGCGACAAACAATAACTTTTTTGCTAGGCCAGTTGTCCATGCATAAATACGCTTTTCATGTGATCCGTCTATTTCCGTACCGCGCCAGTCACTTTCCACGTCAATGCGGGACTGAGAAAGCTTGGGGATATTACGTTCAAGCTTGTGTTCGTTGTTTGGCTTGTAGAGGCCGCGCTTCAGCTGCTCCCCCCTATCGCGATCATATTCTGTGTCCATGTTTTTTCAAGTATATCACGCGTCGCCCACACGTCATCTGCCTACACACTACAGCTGTGAGGAGTGGAGTGCATGGTTGACTCGTGTGACAATGGCACTGCGCATGGGGCGTAGCTGGATAAGGTCTCCTGCATCATAGTCAGAGCGAGAAAGTATTGGTGCCAATTGAGCGTCCTCACCCCAGTATCCTAATCGTGAAAGTAAGCGCGCCGCCAAAAGTAGCTCCGCATCTCGCAAAGACTCCTCGTCGGAAAGCGAGTGAATAAATTTATAGCCCAAAAGTAAGTCATCAAATAGCACACCGTGCGCCTCTTCACCCTGAATGAGTCTTCGGGCCAACTGCATGTGCCCTGCAACGATGTGGCGCTTACGGTCGTCTCTCCACACCGCGCGCTGCGAGGCAACGGGAGTAGCGGAAATAAGCTTCCAACCATATTTGCCACGAATGAGGTCAATATGTGCATGTGAAAATGTTTGCAGGGCATAGCGTAGCCGAGAGCGTGATTCACGAATACTGCGCGCATGGGCAAGCACAAGACCGTGGTCACGTGTGTAGCAATAGAGCAGGCGGTCTCCCTCGCCTTTCGGGATGGAGCCGATGATGAGTGCTTCGGTGTGGTAGATGTGGTGGGACATAGGGCAAGTATACCACCCTATCGCACTAAATTTTTCAGCGTACCGCAGGTTCTTTTTTGTCTTTGCTATACCTTAATGATTCCCAGTTCGTTTCCTTCCGTGAACGATGTGGCACCAACTGTTTGGAGGATTTCTTGCTCGAATTTTTTTACTAGTTCCATTTGGGCAATTGGGACGGTGAGGGTAATGCGGTCTGTGGGGTTCAGTCCGGCTTTTTTACGTAAGTCTTGAATGGAACGGATGAGGTCACGTACATCACCCTCTTCTTTGAGCTGAGGGGTAATTTCTATATCGAGGACTACTCCACCTTTTTGTACCTCACCGGCAACTACTTCGTGTACATTTATTTCTTCGGAAATTATCGAATAGTACACATCATGATTGTTTTTCCAGCTGCTTGCGCTCACGGTAAGTTTTCCAAGTGGCTGACGTACCTTTATGCCCGCCTTCGCGCGCGCCTCTAGTGCAACAGTGACGATACGTCGCACTTCCTCCATTTCCTCAAGGATGGTGTGCGGAGAAACGCCCATCACTGGCCAATCTTCCAAGTGGACACTTTCTCTTTTGTTTTCGGTGTTGAGGCGCTGATACAGGTCCTCTGCAAGAAACGGCATAAACGGAGCGAGCAACTTACTCAGCTCGGCGAGAATCCACCCCGTTGTCTCTATTGCAGCAAGTCGCTCAACTTCTTCCGCTGATTTAAATCGGTCTCGTGAGCGACGCAAGTACCATGTCGAAAGGTCATCGATAAAAGGAGTAATCTGCTTCGTTGCCCTATCGAGCTCGTGTGTATCAAGGTGATGCGTCACCTCAGCGTGTGTTTCCTGCCAGCGCGCAACGATCCATTTATCGAGAACATTTTTGCGCTCGGAAAGCACTCGGGGAATTACTGCGCCTTGGTCAAACAAATCATAAAATGTTCGCACATTGTCGAGTCGCAGAGTAATTTTCTTTACCACCTCATCTACTCCCATTTTACTAAAGCGTAACTCCTCACCACGAACAACCGGGGAAGCGAGCATATAAAAACGCATCGCATCTGCACCGTATGTTTCTGCAAGCTCCATCGGGTCAGGATAATTACGTAACTTCTTCGACATCTTCAGCCCGTCCTCCGCGAGCACAAAGCCGGTCGTAATCACGCTCTTAAACGCGGCACGATCAAAAAGCCCAACGGAGAGCACGAGCATGTTATAAAACCACCCGCGTGTCTGGTCTACCGCCTCTGCAATAAAATCAGCGGGAAAATTTTTCATAAACATCTTTCCCTCGGCTGTTCTCTCGTCGCCTAAATAGTGAAATTGTGCAAATGGCATGGATCCTGACTCGAACCAACAATCAAACACATCGGGAATACGCTTCAACACGCCCATTTCACAAGAGCAGTGATAGGTAACCTCGTCGATGTATGGTCGGTGTAAATCTAACTCAAACTGCTTATTGTGTGGAAGTGAGACAAATGGCAGTAGTCGCGCCTCAGCATAGTCGACATAATCATCGCCAGCCTCCGAGCGCAACTGGGCCGCGGCCTCGTTTCCTGCCCCTCTTGCCACAGCATCCATGAGCCATGTGCCGTATTCGTGGGTAACCAAAAGGATATTCTTTCCACTATATTTTTTATCTATTTCGTACAAGAATTCCGCAATGCGACTCTTCATTTCAGAGAGATTTTCCCCACCAGGACTACTCTTGGTAAACTTCTCTAGTGTCGAAGAAAAATACGCACGATATTCCTCGATATTACAACCACTAAAATCACCTGTATTTATTTCTGCAATACGCACATCTTCAAGTATCGTCGCTGGATCAATTCCGAGTATCTCCGCAGCAATGAGCGCAGTCTCTTTTGTGCGCTTCACCGGTGATGCGATGATGAGGTCTATTCCTTTTGATTTTAACAGCTCTACGCTTTTCTTCACCGCCTGCTTCCCTTTTTCGGTAAGGTGTACCTCATCGCTCACTTTGTAGCTCACAATCCCCCGCACGTTGGAGTCAGCTTCGCCATGACGCATCATGGTATAAGTATTCTTCTTTCCTATGCGCTCTTTGAGCTCTTCCAAATTCCCAATAGCGTCCACCCTTCCGCATGTTCCGCATTTCCAAACGGGTAATGGTGCTCCCCAATAACGTGAACGTGAAATTGCCCAATCGCGAGCACCCTCAAGCCAATTACCGAAACGCCCGTCTTTCATTGTTTCTGGTACCCACTTTATTTCCTTATTCTCTTTCAAGAGGCGAGGCTTAAGTTCAGTAACATTCACAAACCAAGACGACGCAGCGTAATTGAGAAGCGGAGTATCACAGCGCCAGCAATGTGGGTATGAGTGCGTGATGTTCTCTTTTGCAAAAAAAGTTCCCTTCTCCTGAAGATACCTTAGAACCGCAATGTCGGTCGAGAGTCGTACTTTGTCATCGTCACTTTTTGGTTTTACCTGCATGCCAGCGAAATCGGTCACTTCGGGCTTTATGGTGCCGTCCATTTTTACGTGCTGAATAAGTGGGAGTTTCAATTTCTTTGCGAGCTCCATGTCTTCTTCACCAAACGCAGGTGCCTCGTGCACTATTCCCGTTCCACTTATTGCAGTGACAAAGTCTGCTCCGACCACCTTCCAGGCATTCTCACGATTGATGAGTTTCTCGTCATTTACATAATAGCCAAAGAGGGGTTTGTATGATTTACCCACAAATGACTTTCCCTTTCGCTCTTCGACAACCTCGTATGCTTTGTCCTTAAAAACTTTTTCCAAAAGATCCTTCGCGACGACATATCGTTTTTCTTGGTACGAAACAACTACATAGAGCATGTCGGGATGTACCGCAACGGCCACATTCCCGGGCAAGGTCCATGGTGTAGTGGTCCATGCAATGAGATGCGTTCCTGGCTCATCGATAAGTTCGAAAGTAACGTACACAGAAATATCTTTTACATCTTTATACGCGAGGGACACTTCGGACGAGGCGAGAGTAGTCTCACACCGAGGGCAGATATGCATTGACTTGAACCCCTCATAGATTAGTTTCTTGTCGTATAAGGTTTTGAACGCCCACCACACGCTTTCCGTGTATGAGGAATCCATTGTTTTATAGGCATGGTCCATGTCGACAAAACGACCCATGCGCGGAACAACTGCTTTCCACTCTTTGTCATACTGCAAAACGCTCTCCTTTGCTTTTTGATTAAAAGCACCAACTCCATATGCTTCAATTTCGCTCTTTTGCTTCAACCCCAATTCATTTTCAATCAAGTTTTCAATAGGAAGCCCGTGGCAATCCCAACCCCACTCGCGACGCACAAACCTTCCACGCATCGTCTGATATCGCGGTATAACATCCTTAATTGTTCCCTGGAGCAGGTGACCATAGTGGGGGAGCCCTGTCGCAAAGGGCGGCCCATCATAAAAAACATATGAATCTTTTCCATCGTTTCTCGCGAGGGACTTCTGAAAGATATTGTTTTCCTTCCAAAAATTGAGCTGTTTAATCTCTCGCTCATTAATTGAGGCTTTTTTCTCAGTATTTTGTTCAGTTTGGTCATCCATGTGTGAATTATACTATATGTTTTGTCGCCTTTTAGCAAAAAACACGACCGCGTGGTCGTGTAAAATATTCTGTGTAATTCCCGACGCTCGTCAGGCGCTAAAACTCGAACCACAACCGCAGGATGAGGAAGCATTGGGATTGTTCACCACAAAGCGGGTTCCTTCGAGGTCCTCGATATAGTCAAGATTCGCTCCCGCCAAGTACTGCATGCTCATGCAGTCAATCACGATTGCAACTTCGTCCTGCTCCACTTTGAAGTCGTCACTCGCTTGCTCACTCTCAAAGGAAAATCCATATTGAAATCCAGAGCAGCCACCCCCCTGCACAAACATGCGCAACATGAGGCCGGGCGTCGCCTCTTCCTCAAACATTGCCTTCAGCTTCGCCACCGCACTCGGTGCTACCGTAACCGGAGCAATTTGGTTTGCTTCCATTCATTTCTCCTGTATAAACAAAGTTCTCTCTTTATAGTACTGACTATCCCAAAAAAAGAAACCCCAGTAACTGGGGCTTGCGACTAAGTCCATTCATTAAGCACCTGCTGAAGTATGCTTTCTAGTTCTTCTCTTGAGCCGTTGTTGTCAAGGACATAGTCTGCACTGGTCAACAAATCCCTGATTTGGTCCTCGGCTTCTGCGTTGCACAAGTGAAGGAAGTCGCCCTGTGTCATTAAGTTGTCGCCTGTTTTCTCGTTTCTTGCAACATGTCGCCTGTGGCGTATTTCTGGAATCGCATCGACGTAAATCAACTTGAAATCGATATCGTGGTCCTGACGCAAGGACGCGATGTCTACTTCACGCCTTATTCCCTCAATGACCATCAAGTGGCTCGGGCTAAAAAAACTCTTCACATTCGCCATGATGGCTCGCTCAAGAATGTTCTCACCGAAAATTCCACGTAGTGTGGTAGAGAGATCCTGTAGTTGCTTCGTAGTTGCTTTCACGTTGGGAAGCACCCCGCCGCTTTTCGGAACAAAGTCGTCTTGCAGCCAAGCGTACAGTTCGCGAAGTGAATCTGAATAGCGCAGTTTGGGGGTATTCGGATATCGCCGTGTGATGTACTCAGCGATTGTCCCTTTTCCCGAAGAAATCTCTCCAGTAACACCGATGACCAATTTACTCAAATTGAACTCCAGCAATAGTCTTTTCTCATACTACGAATGGCTCCCAAAAAACACAACCTAGACACGTTCTACTTGTATCGTGCACTGAAAAAGCGAGTTTCCTCCCACGTAGATACAGCCTCAAGGACCCGCACCTCCTCCTGAAGTATCGAAAATCTTTCCGCTAGTTTTGTCTTTTCATTTTCAAATTCAAGGTCGCTCCTTAAAACTTCGCGCTCATGAAACTGATACACAAGAACAGTAATAATCGTATTCATGGTAAGTGTAAGTCCCAAAATAATCGCGAGACGACCCCATGATGTCCCTGTTGTGGTCTCAGAATTCATACTGCTTCGTGGTTGATGCAAGTAAGTAGCGCGTTGCTTCGTTTATACCTCCTCGCACGTGTGCGGCTTTGTACTCACCAAGCTCACGTAAATCATGCTCCATGTTTAAAATTGCTGACTTCTCTGCGCGGTTCACGCCAAACATGGCGGTCTCATGCCAAATGAGGCCAGCGAAAGCGGTAAAAAACATCGTACCAACGACAACCCTGCTCATCAGTCCCTTGCTGTCCCCGCGAAGTGGTGCACGTTTTTCATCCATACTACATTTTTTCTGGAGCAGAAATTCCAAGCACCCACAATCCGCGCCTCAAGATGCGGGACGTCATTTCAACGAGTGCGAGTTTGTATGACTCATCTGATGAGCCATCAAGCACAATGGTGTTTGCATAAAAAGAATTAAATTCTCGCGCGAGTTCTATCAAGTACGTGGCGATAAGGTGCGACGCTCTCCCTTGCGCTGCGCGCGCAACAACTTCAGGAAATCTCAATAAGTGCTTGTGGAGTATGCCCACCTCTTCGCTTTCCATGCTTTGTGCATTGTGGTTCTTTTCACCTGCCTTCTCAAGAAGTGAGCGTGTGCGTGCGTGTGCATACTGCAAATACGGACCCGAGTCTCCCTCGAACGAGAGTGATTGCTCGAAATCAAATACAATGTCTTTCCCGGCGGCCTGGCGAAGAATTGAGTACTTGATAGCTCCAATGGCCACCTTCTCGGCGATTTCATCTTTTTCAGCGTCAGTAAATTTCTCGTCCGTATTTTTCGCAAGTGCTTTTACTTTCGTTTCTTCAATGAGGGACTCTGCGGTAATCACATCCCCCGTGCGCGAAGACATCTTCCCCGAGGGGAGCCTGAGCATGCCGTGTGAGTAATGCTCAGTCTTTTGGGCGAGGTCGGGGAATACTTTCGACATCGCATCGAGCAGCACCCTGAAGTAATCATTGACCTCGTTTCCCGTGATAACAATCGAAGTGTCATAAGGGAAAGCATTGTATTTTATCTTTGCGAGCCCAAGCTCCTTTGCTTCATAGGTAGGCAACCCGTCTTTGTTGATGAACACGCGCGTATGTAATCCCTTGGTCTCATCCCCTTTGTAGACAATAGCGCCATCGCTTTTTTCAAATATCTCCGGATGTTCTTCGACAAGCTCCTTGCCGTATGTACCTGTAGCTGATTCGAAAAAATAATAGTTAAATGCCCACCCCCCCCCATGATGTGTGCCAAGCCGTTTATATATGGTTTCAAAATTATTGAGCTCGCACCCCTTTCCAAACTCGTAGACCTGAAACACGTCTTCGTGCTTCGCATAGAGTTTTCTGTTTATGTCCTCTATTTCTTCTTTAATCGCAGGGTCATCTTCGTAGCGCTTCGCACCAAGGGCATATGCGCCACCTCGATATTTGTCCCACGCTTCGGGTGTTTCGAGCGACCCCAGGGAGCCCTCCGCCTTCGCAGTATGAATTATCCCCCAAATCGCCTTCGCAACATGAAGCCCCACGTCCCCTTGATAGCAGGCGCGCTTGGTTTCTGCACCGCTTGCTTCAACGAGGCGGGAGATTGATTCACCGATGGTGTTCGACATGAGGTGTCCAATGTGAAATTCCTTAAAAGGATTAGGGTCCGTATATTCAACGATAACTTTTTTACCCTTCAGCATTTCATTGTTTCCATAATTTTCCGTCGCAAGTGCAAGCTCAAGTTCCTTCACATAATATTCCTTTGATAATTTGATGTTGATGAAACCCTGACCAGCAATTTCAAATCTCATGTCAAGACTTAGTCTTGACATGATTGCGATGAGTTCTTCTGCAAGCTGTCGCGGGTTCTTGCCGGCCAACTTCCCCCCCGCCATGGCGACATTGGTTGCCCAGTCACCGTGCGACATATCCGCAGGGCGCTCTACGACAAACGAAACATTGGAAAGACCAAGCTCTCCCAGGGCACTATTGATATATTCCCTCAATTGCTCTTCCATATAATAGAGATAGTAGCAGAGTGCCACTAAAACAAAAAGCCCGACACGTGGTCGGGCTTTGGGATCACTCCGTCTCGGCGCGAATGATGCGTTCTATTTCTTTGCAAAGCACATCAACACCAAGCGATGCGTCGACGAGGATGTGTCGACGCGTTTTGAAGTATTCGTGATACGAGGCGCGAACGCGTGTGTGAAATTCAAGTCCTTCAAGTTCAAATCGATCAAGCGCTTGGCCCTTTGCCAAAAGTCGTCGTTTTGCCTCTTCTGGTGCTAGGTCGAGGTAGACGTAGAGGTCGGGACTCGCATACGCTTCGCACGCACTCTCGTTCATGCGAAAAACCGGAAGTAATTCGGGGTGTTCACGTCCACCGATCTGGTACGCGTACGTCGACGCGATGTGTCGCTCGTCAATGACATGCACACCGTTTTCAAGTGCAGGAAGAATCACCTTTTTGAAGAGCTCTGGACGATATGCGAAGTGGAGTGCAAGCTCGGTCTCAGGCTCCATCACCTCACCCAAAAGTACCTCACGAATTTTCTCGCCAACGGGGGTTCCCCCGGGCTCGCGAGTGTAAACATATTGCTCTACCGCCAGAACCTTTTTGAGGTGACCCACAAGAGTTCCCTTACCGGCACCATCTCCACCTTCGAGTACAATAAATTTTCCACGTTTAGTCATGTGTTTTCTTCCTGCATTAAAGAACGCTCACACCATTAATTCACGAAGCAAAAGATTGTTACACACCATTCTACGCACGGTACTTTTTCAGAATCAAGTCAAGTTCTGCGTGTAGCTCAGGAAGTGTTCCCGCATTGTCGATTACCTCCTGAGACAAGGGCTCAAGTCGAGTAATCTCCTGCTCTGCCTCAGCTTCATGATCGTCCTGAAAATCCTCAAATGACTTTGTGGTATCATCGGGATTTTCACCACGCTTCTGCAGGCGTTCGTAACGAATGTTTATCGGGGCGGTAATATAGCAAAGCACAAACTCAGGAAGCTCGCGAAGATAGGCAACATCTTCATGCCTTCGGATTCCATCAATAATGATGAGTTCGTGTTCATCTTTTTTTGCGTCCTCAAGCATCACCTTGGCGAGCACGTCTTCGCCAAATTCTTTGCGTAAAAAATTGGAAAGCTTCTGCATTGTCTGTCGCTCAGCAGGAATGTGGAGTCGCCCCAATACATCTCTCAGCATCGTTGAAAAACGGTAAGTCACTGCTCCGTGATTTTCTACAAAATAGGCGGCGGAAGTTCCCTTCCCGCTCACCATCTCACCAGCAAATCCAAGGATTATTTTTTTCATGATTATTTATTGCGCACGAGACGCTCATCACATATTCTCATATGTTTCAACTTCAGGCGAGAGCAGTTCGAGCACAACATGTGAATCTTCGAGCACTTGTTTTGAGCGGGACGCGCCATGATAATCTTTTGCACAAACGACGCGCACGATACCTACGTTTACTATCATTTTGGCGCACACATAGCAGGGTGCCATGTGCGTGTAGAGCGTTGCACCCTCAAGGGATACCCCCACGCGTGCCGCCTGCACGATGGCATTTTGCTCGGAATGTGTGGTGCGAATGCAGTGCATACTTTCCGCGCCATCCTCCGCGCGCACCGTGTGTAGCTCATGTCCAACTTCATCGCACGATGGCAGTCCCACTGGAGAGCCAACATATCCCGTAGTGAGAATGCGTTTATTTTTGACCGTCACAGAGCCGGCACGCCCGCGATCACACGTCGCGCGAGTGCCCACCATTTTTGCGATATTCATAAAATACTCATCCCACGAAGGGCGCTTATATGCATTTTTTTCATCAGATTTCATTTGCATAGTATATCAAATCGAGACCTAGGTAGCTCAATTTGACAAAGTAGATATTCGCCGTACTCTGAAACAAGAAGTTCTCCTGGCTTGTTTTTCTTTGGAGCATCAATGAAGTCATTTCTCTTGGGCTTATTGGGTATCACGACACTCGCTGCATTTATGCGCACCCGCGATAATCCACCGCGTGGGTATGTTCTCATCGAATCAGCCGAACTGAGCGCTCTGTGTACAATGCTCGCCAAACTTCTCGATGACATTGCGGTGCTGAGTTTGACCGTGGAGAAAACCTCGTTCCCAGCGGCGAAAGATACTATTCGTAGGCCATACCACCAGGAATCACAAGTCCCACCTGCCCTGCTTCATTGAACAGACTACCGCAACCCTAATGCGGTTTTTTTATTCTTCTTAAGGTCGCGCGTAAAACTCGAAAAATCTCAACCGCGTATTTTTGAATACAATGTACCTCAGCTAATTTATATAAAATATACGCGAAGAGAAAAACTTCAATTTGCGATGAGTTGCGAGGCGTGCCATAAAAATAATTGCCAGTTGTACATTTGAGTACTACTGGCAATTATTTTTGTGCGCACAACAATGCAAATCGCGCAAAGTGAAGTTTTTTGTCTAGCCTTCGACGGTTACGCCCATAGAGCGTGCTGTGCCGGCTACCGTCTTCATTGCTGCCTCAACGCTCGCTGCATTAAGGTCAGGCATTTTCTTTTCTGCAATCTCGCGGACCTGTGCACTGGTGATTGAACCGGCTTTCTGTGTGCCTGGCTTCATTGATGCTTTATCCTTTCCCATCGCCTTGAGTATAAGTCGTGACACTGGTGAGACTTTGAGTATAAAGGTAAACGTACGATCCTCGTAAACTGAAATTTCAACTGGAACAACGTCACCCATCATCTTTGCCGTTGCGGCATTGAACTTTGTAACGAAATCACCGATATTGATGCCTGCCTGACCGAGTGCCGGCCCCACAGGAGGGGCGGGTGTCGCCTTGCCTCCAATAATTTGGAGTTTCAGCTTTTTAGTAATTTTTTTTGCCATAGGTAATTTGATTGTATTTATTAGAATGTAGTGAGTAAAAGCCTAACTACAACGGTGGAATGAGAAGCCGTGCCCATTGCACGCATTCCGATAGGCAGATACTACGTTAAATCTTTTTTATCTGCAAGAAGTCTAGCTCGACGGGCGTTTCGCGGCCAAACATCGGGACCATGACCTTCACACGCCCCCTGTCCGTATCCACCTCCCCCACACGTCCCTCAAGCTCCTTAAATGGGCCGTCGGTGATGATGACAGACTCTCCGATGACGAGGTCGATAGCGTGCTTTGCCATTTTTGAACCCATACGACCGAAGAGTGTATCTATTTCGCCTTGATTGAGAGGCACCGGAACAACTCCCGCACCGACGAAACCCGTAACGCGAGGAGTATTGCGGACAACATACCAAGAGTCAGGATCGTACACCATATTCACAAGCACGTAGCCAGGGTAGATTTCCTCCTCGACTTCAGTACGCTTTCCCGCCTTCATTTTGATTTTCTTTTCCTTGGGCACAACAACATCAAAAATCTTGTCCTCCATGCCGAGTGACTCGATGCGCTGCTTTAGGTTACGCACGACTGCGTTCTCGTAACCAGAATAGGTGTGAATCGCATACCACTGTCGCGTGAGCGCCTGTGGAGCTGCGCTATTTTCTCCCGCAGTTTCTTCATTTATGAAAGTACTCATAAAATTAGATGAAGCGTGAAAGACCTTTTCCAAAAACGTAGTCGAGCACACCAAGGAAAATTCCTGTTAAAATAGAAATACCAAGCACGATAAGCGTGTAGTGAATCGCTTGCTGTCGCGTCGGCCAAGTTACATGGCGCATTTCTGCTCTTGTCTCACGAAGATAATCGAAAAATATCATGTGTTGTCAGTTAATAAATAATAATAACGATTTGTTCTAAAAAAAAACCCCTTCGGGTGTCTGATTTATTTAGTATATACCTGGGTCAAAAGAAGTCAAGGTAAGAGAAATAAAGAAAAAAGGCCCCCGTAGGGGCCTTGGAAACGCGCGGGAAGTCAGTGTGCGAAGCGACGGTTTGACGCCGCGATGCCGGCCTGAATGACCTGCACAACGTCATCCACCATTCCGTGGTCCTCTTCGGTGAAGCGCGGAATCTGGAGCTCAATGGGGCCGTGCCCCAGGATGTAATGCAGCGAAATGAAGAATCGTGCACCGCCGTCGAAGTTATCGTAGATCACCTCCTTGACCTTCAACTTGAGCCCCTCCAGCTCGATGGATTCGAAGCGAAGGGGGTGAATCTTGATGAAGTCACCCCGTCCGTTCGTGCCCGGGTGGGTGTCAACAAAGAAAAGGAGGCGGTAGCCGTACGCGATTGCCGCATAGCAGTCGCGACGACCGAGCGCGACACCCCGCAAGTCCCAGTTGGGATTGGGGTTGTAGGGCCCGAACGGGCCATGATCCCGCTCCTCTTCGTGAGCAGCATCGTGTTGGGGTTCAGCACTGCCGGCAGCGCGGGCGACAAGAGTCAATGTTGCTGTCATGTTGTTCCAGTAGGTTGGTTGCCCACGACGCATCGTTTGTGTTTGATGCGCCGTGGACGGGTTGGATTACTGCGCGGATTGCGCAGCGAGAATGGACAGCACCATCTCCAGGTGCCCGCGCAGACCGCGCGTCACCTCCTGGCGTGCAGGAGGCACTTCGGCGTGGCCGAAGATTTCGTCGCGGAAAAACACCCGCTTCGCGAAGAGCACAGACGGCTGCCCCTCGCCACCAACTGCCGTCAGCTGGATGCGCGGCTCGTCGCCATGACCCGGCTGGGTCGACAACTTGAAGTCAACGCGCGAGTAAGCACCCGCAACATCGATTTCGAAGCAGACGACGGGAACCTTCCCGCCCTTGACCACCTTGGCCATGAGCGCCTCGAGGATGTCACTGTCGAGGTCAAGGAAGCGGCCGAGGCCGATGTTCTCCCAGACCTGCTTCTGCGGTGAGGCCACTGGCTTCGCTGTTGCCTCCGCCACTACGCCCTCAACCGGCTTCTGCACGGGACCGCGTCCCGCATGTGTCCGCGGAGTGGTGGTCTTCATGGTGGCGTCTCCCGACGCGGCCGTGTCGACTGTCGCCAGTGCGACAACGGTTGCTGCGGGTGCGACAGTCGCATCCGGCGTGGCGACTGCCACGACATTCGCGGACACTGGCGCCGGCGGCGTTGCGTCCGCCTTTGCGGCCGTCTCGACTGTGGCCACGGGGGGGGGCGGACGCGGCCTTGGGCTTCTTGGCCTTGGGCAGCTTCACCGTCTTGACATCCTTCAGGATGTCGACGAGCGCCGCGGCCATTGGACCCTGGAGGTCTTGAGTGGCGACTTGAACTGCTATCATGATGTGAGTCTCCTTGCGCTATGCGCGTTGGTGAAATGAAAACAAAGAAAATTTCAAACAACTCCACGGACAGAAGAAATGCGACTGATTGAACAATCTACAATTTCAGGGATCCGAAGATATTGTAGCAGATTACTATACTTTTGTCAACTAATTGTCTTGGTCAAAACAGGCCTGAAAATCAGTGTTTTCTGGAATATTTCTGAAGACACAGACCCACATGTATATCCCACTGGTATGCGTAAACAAAAAAGTGCCCAAACGGACACTTGCTGAAAACACACTATTTCTTGTCCCTCACATCAGAACTCTTGGGAAACTTCCACGGTGGAGGACTCCTGTCGCGACGACGCAAGGCGAGTACCAGAATCACCACAATTATCACACAAAGAATGAAGAGGGTCACAAGAAGTGTAGAGCGAATATTCTGTGCATCTTTCAATTCTTTGAGCTTGGCGATTTCCGCCTGCTGTCGACGGGCAGGCGTATCAACACCATCCTTCGTTACTGAAACCACCGACTGCTGTGTGGCGGGGAGAGCGACACTAGTTGCGTAGACGAAGCGCTGGACACCAAGCGCAAAGACGGAGATAAACGCTACAAAAATCGCTAGCAACACGAATCGCGCAATGTGTTTCACTTTCGCTCCTTAAACTCAAACTCTCACTTTACCTTATGCGCAAATTCGTTACCTGTCAAAAATAAAACAGCCCTGCGGTATGCGTGGGCTGTTTTATGGTTTTACTAATACTTATCGTACCTCGTAGGTGATGGTCACGTTTGAAGTGTACTTGTTTTCACCCGCCGGAATTACGGCTGGTGCTGGTGCCATTTCAGCAGACACGCTCATTGTCTTCATCATGGCGTCTCCCCCTCTGCCATAGAATACTGGGTAATTCCCCCCCTCATTAAATGAAGTAATACGCACAAGCGTTACACCAAGTTCTTTTGCGAGTACCTCCGCCTTTGTTTTCGCTTGAGTGATTGCGTCCTTACGCGCGAGAGCCTTTACGCCATCTTCATCCTCGAGCATAAAATTAGGCCCGCTCATGTTTGTTGCACCGTTGTCAGCCAAACCGCCGACAATTGCACCAACTGCATCTGCGTTTTTTTCAAGATTGCGCACCTTCACTTCGACTGACTCTGTCACGACATAGCCAATCAATACTTCTTTGCCAGGAGGCTGTATGCATGGATAGGTGATGCACTGTATTTGTTTTTGCTGCCACTCCATTTTAGGATATAAACTGTATGTTGCTTTGATGTCCTTCTTTTCAACACTTGATGCGAGAAGAAACTCATGAATCTTTTTCATTTTTTCATCTACAATTTTTCTAGCCTCAGCAACCGTCTTTGACTCCTGAGTTATCGAAAAAGAAATGTGCGCGATATCAGGGGTTGCGTATGCTTCACCCTCTCCGTCTACGCTAATGGTGGTATATTCTCCAGCAGCATCACGACCAATAAATTGATACTCTTTTATCGTTGACGCGAAGAGCGCCAAAACAAGCAGCGAGCCGGAAACGAGAAGTAGTACCCCACCTCCAACGACTGGCTTTTTCCAGCAATTACCTGTGCATGGCCCTCCGCATGCTTTACAAATAGGGGCTCCTTGATTTTCCATCGACATATATTGATAGTAGATATTAAATAATGTTACACCAATTATAACATGGTAGCTTCCAACTTGTGACAAAAACTACTTCACCGTCACACTTTTCGCGAGATTTCTTGGTTTATCAGGGTCGTTTCCACGCAATACAGCGAGGTGGTATGCGAGGAGCTGAATAGGGATGAGGCTTGCGATTGGTGACGCGAGGCCGAGGTCTGGCGTTTGAATCCATTCGTCAAAGAGTTTGCTGTTGTCGGGGGCGATACCGATGACAAATGCGCCGCGACTCTTCAGCTCCATCGTATTTGACTCCATATCACGCTTGGTCTCGTCGTTTGGAATAAGTGCGATGACCGGTGTACCCGTCGTGATGAGCGCAATGGGTCCATGCTTGAGCTCCCCTCCGGGGAAGCCCTCAGCGTGAATGTAGGACACCTCTTGAATTTTGATTGCGGACTCCTGCGCGATGGGAGCGTTCAACCCGCGGCCGATAATGTAAAGGTCGTTGTGCTTATTTAATTTTTCGGCAATGACTTTTATCTCTCGTGAAAGGTCAGCGGTGAGCCACGGTTTTATATCCTTCACTGCACCCCGCAAAAGATGCTTTCCGTCGGCGAGCTTTTTGCCGAGTGCGTGCGCAATGAGTATGAGGACTGCTATTTGTGCTGTTGCCGCCTTGGTCGAAGCCACGGCTATTTCAGGTCCGGCGTTTAAGAAAAGTGACTTCTTGGACATGCGGTCTATTGAGGAACCAACAACGTTGAGGAGCGAAAGAATGCGCGCGCCCTCTTTCTCGGCGACGCGCAGCCCCTCAAGCACGTCGGCAGTTTCGCCACTCTGGGATACTGCAAAGATGGTACTTTTTTTGTTAAGGAATTGTCCGTAGCCTCCAAATTCTGAACCGACGTATGTGTTTGCGAGCTTTCCCGCCACTCGTGCGGCATAGAGTTCACCGAGTTTCGCCATCTTTGCCGCAGTGCCGCAGCCAATGAAGAACAGGTGCTCAGACTCTTTCATCTGCCGCGCAAATTCCCCTAGCTTCGCATCTTCCTGATGAATGGCTTTGTCGAGTGACTGCGCCTGCTCCATGATTTCTTTGAGCATGTAGTGCGGATAACCCTCCTTTGTGGCACTCGCCTTGTCCCAGGTGATGGTCACCCATTCATGATCAACTTTTTTACCCGTCGCAAGCTCGCGGACCATGATGCTGTCAGCGGATACTTTCATGTACTCCTGATCACCGGGGTAAAGAACAGCGCGAGTGTAATCAATAAATGCGGGCACATCTGACGCGAGGAAGAATTCGTGCTCACCTTTTCCCACTACAAGCGGGGACCCGTCACGCATAGCCAAAAGGTACGGCTCGCTAAGTTTCATCACGACAATAGCAAAGCGACCCTCTAGCATTCGTCCGGCTTCGACAAACGCAGCTTCAAAGTTTTTCTTTTCATGAGTGATGAAGTATTCAATAAGGTGCGGAATTACCTCGGTATCTGTTTCAGACACAAAAAGATTGTTTGCCGAAGGTCCCAGTTTTTCTCGCAAAAAATTGCGAATCTCTTCATGGTTCTCGACGATGCCGTTGTGGATGACGGCAATGGTCTTGGTGGAATTAAAATGCGGATGTGCATTGGCCTCGGTGACTCCTCCGTGCGTCGCCCACCGTGAGTGGCCAATTCCCATTTTCCCCATCACACCCTTGAGCTCAGTGACGGATGCCCCCGAAATCTTCCCCACCGCCTTGGTGGCGAACATTCCCTTGTCAGTCTCCGTCGCAATACCCCATGAATCGTATCCGCGGTACTCAAGCTCGCAGAGCGCCTTGTTGGTCATAAGCGCCACTTCCTTCTTTTTATCCCCAATATATCCAAATATTCCACACATGTTCATCTATTATAACGGGACTGGGCGTAAAACGTCACTTTGGCTTGCTTAGTCAATTCAGGTGCTGTGCTGTTTTAGTTAGATAAATTTGCAAGAAGGTAGTGGTCGTGAAAAAACATGCAGTATGCGAAACTCTCATCATCCCACACGCCAACTGGTTTTCGTGTGGCGCATGGCAAGACACGCTCCGAGCGGAATTGGCAACTCTCCCCCCAGAAATCACTTCAATGTGCGTGAAAAGCACCACGGTCATTACCGATGTTGGTCATCCTTATGTTTATGACCTTCATGGACACTCACGTGGAGGCCAGTGGGAGCCTATCAAAAAGCTCCCTGGATACGAATACTGCTGGGAAACTGTCGACGGCCGCACTCTTGATGAACTAAACATCTACGGACCATTTGATTCAGTATTGCTAATGCAAATCATCGAGAATTTTGAAAAGCGTGGACTTAATCTCCGTAGTCGCTGGGATCTCTTGATCACTTTCGGCAAATAATTCCACACGCACACCACCCGCATTGCGCGGGTGTTTTTATTTTGTATATTTTTTCACCAATTTATTAAACTGTTCCCCGCGGTCGAATTCATGAAGGAATTTTTCAAAACTTGCCGCCCCGGGAGAGAAGAGAATTGTCGTCTTCCTCTTTAGTTTTTTTGCCAAGCGAAAGGCCTCTACTACGCAGGAATCGAGGTTTTCTCGCACTTCTATGTCAAGACTAAGTCTTGACATATTTTGCTCGTGGAATTCTTTTTGAAGCTTATTTGTAGCGGTACCACCCAAGAGGATGAGGTGCTCGGGTTTTATTTGTTTTTTTATTACCCGCGCGAGTTCATCAAAGTCGAGCACCTTATCGGTACCACCACAAATAAGTATGACATTTCCCAGCTTGCGAAAGCGCTCTATCGCCGCAATGGCACCATCGGGAGACGTCGCGCAACTATCGTTGACGACACTTAATCTACCTTTTCGATAGACAACCTCCTGGCGCATGCGCGGAGTGGAGAGCCTAAGTACATCACGCTCCCCGACCACCACACTGGAATCGAATAATTTTACTGCGAGCACCGCGTGCATAAGATTCTCAAGATTGTGCGCACCGCGTTCTGCGATGAACCTTTTTACAGAAAAAAGTTTCTGCTCCATCCCGTCGAAACGAAAAAAAAGGAACTCACTGCGCACAAACAGTCCATTCAGTGTTCGAGGTAATACTTTTTTACTTGTAAAAAAGAGTAGTGCCTTCGGTTTTTTTCCTAAAAAATACCTTGTCCATTCATTGTCGTAGTTGAGAATAAGAAAATCTCCATCGTCCTGACCGGTAAATATATTCGCCTTTGCATTTGCATAATCCTTCATTCCATCATAACGATTCAGGTGGTCGTGATAAAGATTGGTGATAATTGCGACATGCGGTGCAACACCTGATACGGGCAGGTATTCAAGTTGCCACGAGGACATTTCCGCCACCACGGGAACTCGCTTTCCTTTTATGCGATCAAACTCTTTCAAAAATGCGTTGTCGGGGGTGTTACCACACGGAGCTACTTGTGGGTATTTTTTCTTTAGTAAATTAGCAACCCAAAGAGTGGTGGTTGTTTTCCCGCGCGTACCCGTGATTGCGATTGCGGGATTGTCGCTGTAGCGAAAAAATAAACTCGCGTCATTCTCGATGCGTTTTTTTGCCTTCGCCGCAATGGCAAGAAATTCGCTGTCGCGCGGGACACCGGGGTTTACCACGACCAAGTCATGCGTACGAAAATCATCACAACGATGCCCCCCTAGGGAGTATTTAATTTTCAACTTTGAAAGTGCGCGCAGCGACGGCGCGAGTGTCTCTTTGTCGCGCTTGTCTGTCGCGGTCACCATTGCTCCGTTTTTTACGAGCCAGCGTGCGGTTGCAACGCCTCCCCCATGAAGACCGATGCCCATCACCAGAGCGCGGACTCCTTTAAATAATTTTTTGTTCTGCGGGCTTTTCGACATAGAGATATTCTAACATGTCACTTGTCTGTTCACAGAAACTGAGATTCCACATCGCACAACTGAGGCGCTACCGCACTCCGTGAGGCCCAGACTCAGTTAGCCCCGATGAGCTCATTTTGATAAACTCGGCATTCTTTTTAAATTCACTTAAATTTTTGGCACCCAAGTAGCTCATTGAGGAACGCAACCCTCCCACAAGGTCAGTCACCACCATACTTGCCTCTCCACGGTACGCGACCCTTCCCGATGCGCCCTCTGGCGACCGATACGTACCATCGGTGCCACCATCGACTTCAATTTTTTCGCGTGTTGCATCATACGAAGCCATTCCACGATAGTATTTATACGCCACACCTCTATCAAGTATGTATTCGCCAGGAGACTCCTTGCATCCTGCAAGCAAGTTACCGATCATTGCGGTATGTGCGCCAGCCGCCATTGCCTTCGAAAAATCTCCTGAATTTTTAATACCACCATCGGCAATAAGTGGGATGCCGAGTTTTTTTGCCTCAAGTGCAACGTCCATAATTGCCGTGAGCTGCGGAACACCCACGCCCGTTACCACGCGAGTTGTGCATGCAGCGCCAGGGCCAATGCCCACTTTGAGTCCGTCTGCTCCGGCTTTATACAAATCACGCGCAGCAGCGCCTGTCGCAATATTTCCCACGATGAGCTCAATGCGCTTGCCAAATGTTTTGCGTAAAAGTTTTGTGGTTTCAATCGCGCGGATATTGTGTCCATGAGCAATATCAATAACTATGACGTCGGTTCCCGCCTTAAGAAGTGCGTCGGTGCGGGAAACAGTGTCTTCTTTTACACCAACTGCTGCGCCGACAAGCAGTCTCCCCTTTTTATCTTTTGAAGACATGGGGTTCTGCATGCGCTCCAAAATATCACGAAGCGTAATCAACCCAACCAAGTATCCTTCTTTTGTCGTAAGGGGTAATTTTTCAATGCGATAGTCATGCAAAATATCACGCGCTTTTTCGAGCGTCACATCGGGACGAGCAGCGACGATGTCGGTACTCATGAGTGATGATACTTTTTTGCGATCATCAGTCTCAAAAAGTAAATCACGACGGGTAAGGATTCCCACAAGTAGTTTTTTCCCAACTTTTTCTTTTACAACAAGTACTCCGGAGATTCCCTCTCTGCGCATAAAACTTTTCGCTTCCCCAAGGGTGATGTCCGGTGAAACCGTAAATGGGTCCTCAATGATGACATTCTCTGCGCGCTTCACCTTCCTTACTTCCTCCACTTGGCGCTCAATAGAGAGGAACCGATGGATGATACCAATACCTCCGAGTCTTGCCATTGCGCGAGCCATTCCTGACTCTGTTACCGTATCCATGTTTGCTGAAATCAGCGGTATGTTAAGAGAAATGTTTTTGGTCAGCTGCGCCTTCGTAGACGTATCTTTGCGTGAAAATACCGCGGACCTGCGCGGCATAAGGAGCACATCATCAAAAGTAAGTCCCTCTCGGATGTTCATATTATGAGTATATCCTATTTAGCGGGATAAAAAAATGCCTCCACGGGGGCAATGCACAGCTTATTTACCTATTTATCATCACCCATGACCACCACCCCGAAGTGAAGACCACCCATCAGTTCCTCCCGGTCCAGGGTAGTTTGGCGAACAACAACGCGTACCGTTTTCGCTTTTTCCCTGAGCGACCTTCACTACGGAGTTGCTGGGTTTTGTAGCGTGGTCAAAAAATTAAATTCAACTTTTTTTACCTGTGGATTCTGCATGAGCGTACTCTTTATTTTTTTTGCAACAACACCATCGCCGGAATCTTTTACTTGAATAAGAAAAATCGGCGCCAAGGTAAAGCGCTGCAGCATTAGCCCGCCAGCACTCTCCACGATGCGCAAAGACTCCTCTTCTGTGGTATCAGACATGAACTCTACGATAAGCTGATTCGATAGATACTCTTGGTTTGTTTTTTCATCTTTTACTACCAGGGCGACGGACTCGGGGTCCTGTGGGAATGGTGCGGCCGGCAACTCGGCGAGTGAGATCGCTTCTGCCGCTTGATTTTTTTGTTCTTGCACGCTATTGCTAATGAAAAAAATTACCCCAATGAGAATTGTACTTCCAATTGCGTACACAATTTTTTTGTTCATTCTCAACACAGTATCGCACAATAACCAACGCTGCAAATACACGCACGGAATCGTCAAAGTGGCATCCCAGCAAATGTGCTACGATTGTGTGATGAAAGACCTGCGCCCCATGCTTTTCTTTGGCCTACTTATTGTCGCCGGTGTATTGTGGCAATTGTTTTCTCTATATCTTGACCAGGCGACCATCACCAACTTCCCTGCACGTGGGTCACATATTATAGCTCTTGGTGATAGTCTCACTTCTGGCGTGGGCGCATCGAGTCCGGAGCGTGGCTATGTCGGACACCTAGAAAAGAGGCTCGGTGTTATCATAGAAAACAGGGGTGTGAGTGGAAATACTACGCGAGATGGCCTTGAGAGGCTTAAGTCTGACGTACTCGATGCAAATCCCGATATCGTCATGATCCTGCTCGGTGGTAATGATTATCTGCGACGTATTCCTGAGTCCGAAACATTTGCCAACCTACGCATCATCATAACGGAAATACACAAGACGGGAGCGGTGGTACTACTCGTGGGAATTCGTGGAGGATTACTGGCAGATAAGTTTGCGGACAATTTTGAAAGTCTTGCAACAGAAACAGGCTCGGCGTTCGTACCCAACGTACTCGACTCAATTCTCGGTGACCCAAAGCTCATGAGTGACCAAATTCATCCCAACGATCTTGGTTACGAGCGAATTACCGACAAACTCGCACCAACGCTTCAGTTGCTACTTCCTAAATCCTGAGACTCGCCACTCATGACCTTCATGCTACCCGCTTTGGAAAAATAAAGTATAGTTTTTTCGTCCTCTACTAAAAGCGTGAGATATAAGTCGCCCGATGGCAACAAAAAAGCGAGCCGTTCATTATCAGTTGCATCGTCAACAACTTGGAGCTTCGCTTGGGCTGCATACTCCTTATAAAAAATGCGAATTTCCTCAGGGGAGGCAGAGCTTACATATGTCCACGTATTTCCGTGCATGAGTCCATTACGTTCATGTGCATAGCGGGAATCAGGGTATGGGCGAATGAGTTGTTCTAAATTGCTTCGAGATGAATCAAGGTATATTCCGCCCACTAAAATTACTCCTGAAGCAACAAGAAAAAAACACACATTAAACCAGTACAGTCCGCGCTCGGGATGTTTCTCTGGCATTTTTGATAAAAGTATTGCTTCGCGTAGGGAAGCGAAAAAAAGAGACACCACAAGAATAGAAACTATTATCCAGAATGTTGAATCATTGCTCATGGATTATTCATTTACTCCAGTCAGCAGGCTTCGCTCAAGGTTAAGGAGGCGCTTCGCTCTTTGAAAAAAATTAAGCGAGTGATCATCCACCTCATTCACAAACACAGCGGCTGATGGTTCAATGCCATAGATAAAATGCTCTTCCACAAACTTACGCATAACCTTTACGTCTTCCTCAAGATGAGCAGAATCCAGGATGACGAAAGCAAGTGTGCGTGAGCCAAACTCAGAAAGCACTGATTCAAACAACAGCATTGCACTCCCTCGACCGGCACTATCAATCGACACGATGCCACCGCGAAACCTACTGTCCCCGTTCTCCACCCAAAGATTTCTATTTTGCCACTCATATCGATCTGCACCCGCAGCATCAGAAAGCACTCTTTTTTCGGACAGAGTAACACTCAATAGAAATTGCTTGGCATTCTTCACATATGCAATAAGTGTGTAGAGGTCTCGCGCCGTAGTTGTAGATGCATCAACAGAAAGTGGTCCAGAAAATGTGGTATTCTCCATCCCAATTGCTTGTGCTTTTTCATTCATGTACTTTACAAATTGTTTATTCCCATGAATACTCGAAAACACCGTCCCAGCTGTATCATTAGCGTCAAACAGTAATGGGTAAATCAGTGTCCCTATCGGCATTTCATCTACAGCTCCTATTTTGTGCTTTCTGACTATGGATTCGCCGAGAATAATTTCGCTCATGCGCACTATTTTATACTGGTTTACCACCCCTACCGCAGTAAGGGCCGTCATCATCTGCGTGAGCCCACGCGCAGATCTTGCGACTCGAGAGTTTCGATCCCACAACACAGCACCCGAATTAACGTCTGCCACTAAAAAAGTGTCTGAAGAAATATTTGGAGGAGGCCCGTCCCCACGTAAATAATAGTGTGAGGATGTAGAGAAGCTACTAGTGTGCGCACCACCCTCAATGTATACACTTGCACCTCCAGGAATAAAATCATACACCTCTCGCGCTGCTTCCGTTTCTAGGCGAATGCAGCCCCCTGAGTAGCCCCGAGGGACAGGTTTTCCCTCTGAGTCCGTTGGCCATCCGTGTATAAAAAAATTTCCATAAAATTGCATGCTGTACGGCATCCACGTATGCCCAATTGATGAAAAGTGTTTTTTCTCCTTTAATTGAACTACGTAACGGCCAGTCGGAGTTTCCCATGGAGTTCCTGGTCTTCCTTTTGAAATAATAGGAAACGATTTTATGAGCGCACCATTTTCATGGAGTGTAAGAATCATGCTATCGAGATTGGCGATGATCGCGCGACCGCTTCCCTTGTTCGCCATAGTGGACATCTTGGCACTATCCTCAGATGCGAATTTATATAACAGCGCTGTTTGTCCGGATTGTGTTGGCTCTGTTGGGAGAAAAAAACTTCCGCCCATAACAAGCGCCAAAACTGAAAGCCAGGTTCCCGAGAGCATCAAAATAGTCGAGTGACTCTTCATTTACTCGTTGATGATACCCCACCACCACCTGGTCTTTTGATAAAGAAGAAAGCAGAAACAGCAGAAATGGCACCAAGCGTGTCTGCAAGCATGTCGCGCTGGGCATCCCAAATATCACCCTGACTTCCGAGATAATTTGCAGCCTCTTCTCCCCCGTAGCCTGCGGCATATACCCACTCAACTAATTCGTAGCTCATTGCTATTGTTGCAATAATAAAAACTGGGTAAGTGAACAATAAAAATCGATTGGCCACCAAGTTCTTGTAGTAAAGCCATTCAATAATTGGATAGGCGTAAAAACCAACGGCGAAGTGTGCAATTCTGTCATAATGGTTCCTCTCGTATCCAAAAAAATCACTGAACCAGTCAAATGGCACTCGTTCAAATGTATAGTGACCACCTATCGTGTGCATAAAAATGAAGACTGCCATAAACGCATATGAGGTGTTGGACATCTGAATGCCACGCAAATACATGGTCAACAAGGCGCCAACAACAATCCACACGGTGAGATTTTCAACAAACCACGTCTGTCGGTCATAGGGAGAAATTGCACAAATAGCAAACAACACTATATATGTGCACAAAAGCACAAGAGGAAATATGTGACTTTTCCGTGGTTGCATAGCAAAAGTATAGCAATAAACTGTTTGTTACTGAAGTAGTTCTTTTTGAACTTTGTTCTTCTTTCTGCTGCGCACCCAGAAACCACCTTGTATTACTATCATGGCTAAAATAATGCCTGCAACGAGTAATCCCTCAATTTTTTTTATATTGCCCAAAAAACGCCCAATCGCATCCCCAAACAAATAACCACACAGTGTGAAAAAAACGGCCCACACAACTGCACCGAGGACGTTGAGCATAGTAAACCGGAAAGCCGACACCTTACTAGTTCCAAGCACTATTGGGGTAATTGCCCGAAAGCCATAAAGAAAGCGCGAGCCGAAGATGAGTAGGTTTTGATGACGCTCAAGCCAAACACTTATTTTTTCAACACGACCGTGCCAGTTTGGATGCTTGGCGAGAATAGTTCTTCCTTTGTAGCGACCGAGATAGAAAAAAATATGGTCGCCTATTGTAGCACCAACCACCGCTATGGGAATGATAATTTCTAGCTTCATGTGACCTTGGTATGACAAAAATCCTGCAAGTGCAACTACGGTTTCGCCCTCAAGGAGTGTCCCCAAAAATACGAGGTAGTAACCATACTCCAGTATTAATGCCATGAGAAAGTCCATGCGGCGTAGTATAACACGTTAGTAATTATTACGAGCGAAACACTGCCTACTAGGCAATCAATGAATGATGGGGTAGGTGAAACTACTTATTCTTTAGCAAATCCCGAATTTCAATCAAGAGTTTGACGTCTGCCGTGGGCTCGGCAGGTGGCATGGGCTTTTCTCCTTCTTTTTTCTTCAATGTATTCATTGCCTTCACCAGCATGAAGAGTGCCCATGCAACAATCATGAACGAGAAGAGTGCCTGGAGAAACTTCCCGTATGAAAGCTTTGCTTCACCTAAAAGTGTAATTGAAAGTCCACTAAAATCGAGACCTCCCGTAAGCATGCCAATAAGCGGAGTAATTATGTCCCCAACGAGTGACGACACGATAGTACCAAACGCACCCCCTATAACAATACCAATTGCCATGTCCACTACGTTTCCTCGTAACGCGAATGATTTGAATTCTTGAAGCATATAATTTAAGTTTTATTATTAATTCCGGCAGAATTATTGAACATTCTGCAATAATAGTATGTCCCCCTTAGTACATTAACCCCACATCAGACTACTAGGAGCCAACGAGCACTGCAAATCTGGCCCACAGCGACATATTGACTGAAGGTATAATATCAGTAAGCTCACCACAGACAAAGTGGGAGGTAATTTGGAAAATACGCTTTCATTAGTAGAATTACGCAACCAAGTCAGGGAGTTCGCCACGCCATCAAATAGCCGAGCATTCTTTGAGGTCTGCGTGACTCTGGCACTGTTCTTTTCGCTACTAACTCTTGCGGGATATACACTCAACCATTCCCTCTTGCTCGCCATGTTTCTTGGTGGCATTGCGGGCCTAATTTTGGTTCGTATTTTTATTCTCCAGCACGACTGTGGACACCGCTCGCTTTTTTCCACACCGTGGTTAAATCACTGGGTTGGGCGACTGCTTGCCCTGCACACACTTACGCCATTTCATGAGTGGAATGACTCGCACCATACGCACCACCGACATACGGGTCAACTCAGCGTACGCAGGCATGAAGGTGCAATTTGGCTACTCACAACAAATGAATATGAGGAATTAAGTAAGTGGAAGCGTTTTTGCTACCGCCTCTACCATTTCCCCCTCGTCCTGTTTTGTATCGGCCCAACACTACTTTTTGTTGTGTACTATCGACTCTGGTGGATGGAAAAAAATCCAGCAAGAAGGAGGAGTATGCTACTCACAAACATGGTACTACTGCCTGTCGTTGGTTTCTCGCTGTGGCTTTTTGGTTGGAAGGTGATTTTTCTCGTGATTTTTCCTTCCATAGTTACGGCATCTGCGGTGGGAGTCTGGTTCTTCTATGTCCAGCACATCTTTGAAAATGCCTACTTTGCCGAGAGGGGCGAGTACGTGCGACGCGACGCAATAATGCGCGGAGGTTCTATCTATCGACTTCCAAGATTTCTCGAATGGCTCACTGGCGGAATCGGCTACCATGCCGTACACCACCTCAATCCGAGCATTCCGTCCTATCGACTGCGGGCGTGTTGGAAAAAAGTCGATAAATATTTCTCAGAAACCCCAAAGTTTACCTTGCGTGAGAGCCTTCAGATTATCGGGCTGAGCCTCTATGACACAAAAAACAAAAAAATGGTTCGATTTAGCTGACACACACATGGAATTCCATGTGTTTTTTATATCTACTGAATTCTGCTGATGTAGGCTAGAATAATGACATGAAACTACGACAACTCACCGTGCGATTTGCCATATGGATTGGTGTTTTAATTTTAGTTGCACAAACTGTTTTATTTGTTCAGCAAATTGCAGCGCATAATGACACCATCGACCTGACGGCAAAAAATGTACGCTGTATTGGTCCACTTGCGGCGGATTTTCAATGTTACAAGAATCACTTCTCGAACGTGACTGCAGCACTTGGTCCACGCGTTGCACTCCTAGACCTAAAATCAAAGTATGCGACAAATCCCTTTGTGTACTCGCAGTGCCACCAACTCGTACATGCAATAGGAAACGTGGTGGCGGAACGTGCCGTAGACATCGCTGACTCCTTTGTTGACGGTGACGCTATTTGCTGGAGTGGTTATTATCACGGCGTAGTAGAGCGCTATGCGCAAATAAAAGGACGAGATGGGTTTACTATGAACGCAGATTCGCTCTGCTCAAAAATTTCTGACAAGGCACGTTTTGGATTTGATTATTACAACTGCGTGCACGGACTCGGGCATGGCGTCATGGCCATAACACGTGGTCAGCTTTTCGAAGCACTCGATCTCTGCAACAACCTCGCGGGGCTGTGGGAACAGCGGTCATGCTATGGCGGTGTGTTCATGGAAAATGTAATGAATGACAATCGTGGCCACGGCACAACCTTTCTCAAGCCAGAGAACCTACTATACCCATGTACTGCCGTAGATGAGGTATTCAAAGAAGAATGCTATAAAATGCAGACTTCGTACGCACTTACACAAAATGGCTATGATTTCAAAAAATTATTCCAACTGTGTGCGAGCGCCGACCCAAACCACAGACGCACCTGCGCACAGTCCATAGGGCGAGATGCGTCGGGTCAAAGCATCAGTGATGTCGCGAAGACCATGTCTTCATGCTCACTTGGTGGTTCTGACGAACAAATCACTGATTGCTACATCGGAGCGGCGAAGGATTTTGTCGCATATCATCACTCGGACGTACAGGCGCGTGCGCTGTGCAATTCAATCCCGGCGCGCTTTAAAGCAAGCTGTGAATCAGCGCTACTCCAGCAATGGAGTACCGTACGTTCAGTCGAGTAGTACAAATGTGCACCTACTCAACAATAATCTTTCCAACCATTCCTCGGTCACGGTGATCACTTACTGAACTGTAGTATACGTATGCACCAGCAGTGGTCGGTGTAAATACCACAGTCGTAGATTCTCCTTCATTCTTTACCGGTGTACGGATATTGAGTTCATCGGACACAAAATCTTGTGGCCCCTGCTTTACATAAAGTGTAATTTTTGATTGCACGCCAACTTTGACGCGTATTTCAGAGGGGTAAAAATAATATTTACCTGCATACACGGTTATGTTATTTGCATATGCATCAGAATTTGTCGGTTCTATGCTTTTTGTCGGTAATGGATTTACTGCTGGCTGCTGTGCCTGTTTCATTGTGTACATTTTTTCCTGCATACGCTTTGCCTCCTCAGCGTCATTTGCGTTGTCCGAATGTTTCATGTCCTGCTTCATCTCATGGGGCATCTTGACATCACCACAAGCGACATAGACAGACGCCTCCTCATTTGATTTGTGTACGTTAATGGCGAGTGGCAGTCCGGCAAGTAATTCCTTGGTAGATACCGCGAGCATAGTCGAAGACTTCCCTCCAACCACTCCCGAAAGTGGGTACGCCACCGCACCCGGGGTGGGGCATGCGCCTGCGTGGATATGCGCTGGGCGCGTAGTTGTTGCGTCATCATGAATCTTTCCTTCCTTATACAATTCCAAGTGGACTACCGCCTTACCCGCTTCGTTGTCCATGATTTTCGCCCAGCCATGGAGTCCAGAATTATTCTGTGCAAGCAATGGGAGCATGATCATAGACCCCGCGTTCTTCAGCAATCCCGGTGGAATTTTTCCAGAATTTCCTGCTCCACTATTTTTTAAAAAACGATTGAGTATCTCTTGGGTCTTTGGTCCCACCTCGCCGACAGACTCCAGTTCATGTTTCTCCTGAAAACGACGAATTGCCTTATCGGTCATTGGACCAAAATATCCCGTGATCTTTCCTTCAGGATAAATTTCTGAATCTGTAGCGAGCATTTCCTGGAGTATTTTTACATCATCACCCGCGCTACCAAGTCGCAAGCGACGAGTAATTTTCATTTCTTCGCGAAGTACTTGAATCTCTACTGACTGTATTTTTAGTGTATTCTGCAACATCTCAACCTGCTTCATAAGCATTTCTACCTTCGCCTGGAGTCCCGCGAGGTCGCTCCCTGCAACCTGCGTCGCACCGGTCTCTGCATGAGCAAGTGAGGCGCTACCGAAAAGCATAAAGAGGAGAGTCAGTAGAGTAAATATTTTTTTATTCATAAGAAATTATTTTAGTAATAATAATGATACTGAAAGCATAGCACATTCTATGCGAGTAAAGCTTTAGAGCACTTCTCTGGGCAGAAGCCAAATATATAATGCAAGTAGAAAGGAAATTCCCGACATTACGAAAAATACAATCTGAAAACCGAATGATTCGATAATCAGTCCACCTACGAGTGCGGCGACGCCGGAGGCAATAGCGGATGCACCCTCGAGCCCCCCCCACTCGCCTATTGAGTGATCACGTGATGTATGCACACTATATAGTGACGCGAACGCAGGCACCCCAATTGCCGCTGCTATTCCCCAAAGCACCTGAGTAAGTAGGAGCTGGGAGAGGCTGTCCATAAAAGCATAACTGACAAAAACAACGGAACGAATGAGATACCCGAAGGAGAGTAGAAGTTCCTGCTCACGCACGCGAAGTTCCCACCGAATAAAGAGCAGCATGAGTACTCCCGAAATTATTGTAAACACACCCCATGACATGCCCGCAAACGCAATATTTCCCTGAAGCTCCTCCACTACAAAAACCGCATAAAATGGGGCAAAAACACCAACGACGAATGTAAAAATCATATTCACCGCGATCAGTATTCGCAGGGGGCGACTGAGATTCGCGCCGGGAAATAGTGTTGCAAAGAAACCTCGTAATATTTTCATTCGCTTAGTATATCAATAAATTTCAAAAACGAGCTTGCCCATGTAACCTTTTCCCACTAGTATCACATAGTATAGGTGTAGCTGAGTAAGGGAATATATGGAGAATCTACAATCATTAGTCGCGTTGGCATGCCGTGGTGACCGCGAGGCCTTTCGGGGTATCTATGATGCCTCAAATGACAAGATTTTTCGCTTCCTTCTAGGGCAACTCGGTGACAGGGAACTCGCGCTCGACACCCTTCAAGATACTTACATAGATATCTGGAAGGCATTCCCTAAGTTTCGCTTTCATAGTGACGAGGAGTTTTGGGGATTCATCTTTACCATCGCCCGCAGAAAGGTTTATGCAGCCCGCAAATATGCACAAAAATCGTCTGTATTGGTCGACAACGAGACACTAGAGTTCCTCCACGAATCTACACATCCAGAAACCCCATACCACTTCGAGGACCTCGCCCTGAGTTCGGCTCTTGAGAAGATTAGCACGCTTTCTCGTGAAGTACTGAATCTGCGCTATTGGTCTGATCTTTCCTTTCGTGAAATCGCAATTACCCTAGATACCACCGAGAACACCGCGAAGGTCAGACATCATCGTGCCATCAAAGAGTTACTCACCTATCTTCCTAAAACATATGTCGAACAACAATTTATCTAAAATAGAAAGTCTCATGCGCAATTTAAAACTAAAAGAAATGAGCGCACACGAAAAGGCGAGCTTATGGAATTCCATTGAACAGAATCTTGGCACACAATACAAACCATTTTCCTATCTTTTGTTTTGGTCCAAATTCCAAAGTCGCATTATTGCGACATCAGTTGCAATACTTTTATTGCTCGGTGGTGCAGTTACCGCATCCGCACATAGCGCGCGACCAGGAGACCTGCTATTCCCCCTCGCCGTGGCGGGTGAAAAAGCACAAATACTTTTTGCAAGCAATACCCAAGCAAAGGAATCGCTACATATCAAATTCGCAGAAAGACGCCTATCAGAAATCAAGAATCTCAAGCGTGCTGCAGGCCTTGTCGCGGGAACATCGACGGTAGCGGTCACTAGCGCGACAACAACAAATACCGAAAAAGCCGCTATTAAACTTGCCCGTGCAGCACATGGAGTAGATGTGGCACTCGCGGAACTCATTAAAACACGCAATGCACTCGTCGCAAATGGCTCAACAGATGCGGTGCTTATCATCGATGATATTATCCTTGAGCTACGTGGCGTAGGGGGTGGCAATGTACTCATCACTCGACTAACATCATCAAATGAAAAGGATGGAAAAACCGATATAAAAATCCACGCGACATTTACGTCCACAAGCACCGCAACAAGTACATTCACCGGTGTAGTAAAAATTGATGAGAAGAAAAATGGAGCAAAGCTCGAGCTAAAATCAGGAGGAGTAAAAACAAAAATATCTCTCTCAGAAAACAAACAAAAAGGTGACAACGAAAAATCACGCAAAGACAATGACAGAGAAGAAGATGGGGATGATGGGGACGAGGATGACGACAAAGACGACGGGAAGGACGATGATGAGAAAGGAGACAAAAAAATCTCTATTTGTCACAAGCAGGGTGCAGAGGAACAATCGCTGAGTGTCTCTCGCAATGCGGCACGTGCACACATGGCACACGGAGACAAGTTGGGCAGATGTCGCGAAAATACGCCCCATACACCAGATACACGTGCACCGATAATTTCTCTCTTCAACATCACCCCTGAATATTCGTCGGCAATTGCAAGGTGGCAAACAAATGAAAATGCTACTGCATTAATTTGGCTAAGCACATCTACGCCAGTAGACACAAACATCATGCCAACAATCACAAGAAGCACGATGCAGCAGTCGCACCAAATCTCAATTACCGGCCTTGATTCATCAACAACATATCACGTAGTCGTTGCCTCAAAAGACGCGTCGGGAAACAGTGCAACCTCATCAGAGCGTAGTTTTCGTGTTGAATAAAATTACAGATTTTAAAAAGCACCGCCAATTAGTCGGTGCTTTTTATTAACCCTACCAATTTTCACTCTTCATCAATACGGGCGCGGCAGAAATCACCACATCAAAACGCTCAATTCCCAATACTTCACCACGACTTGTTTCGACACGCACTCTCCAGCGACCGGGATAAACTAATACGGATGAGTAGCCACGATAGCCGAAGTCGCGACCACCAACAACGGGGAAGGAAATTTTTCGCTTACTCATCCACTCGGAGGTTTTCTCGTCATAGAACTGCCACACGTGCACAATGGAAGTTTCTAGTCTCACGGGGGCAAATACTGCGCTAAAAAAATAAAGTGGTCCTCCTCCTATCTTTATCGTTGGTACGGAAAATATTCCTATATCAATTTTTTTATTTGCCTCAAGTAGCACGGTGTATCCACCTGACTCATTTCTTTCTACTCCATAAGTTGCCTCAGCCACGCGAAGTGCGAGTGGAATGGGTGGGATAAGACGAAAAAAATAAAGTAGATTCATGAGCATAGTAATTCCTACTATGGAAAGAATAATTGCGACTCTTCCTGAGTGAAAAATATTTGGAGAAAGCTTAAATAAACACAACAGGACAACAAATATGAAAAATAGCGCACTTGCTATTCCCACAGCAAAAGTCATTGGGCCCATAAAACCCATTAACACTGGTATCGCAAATGTCATATTCATAATTAATATGAAATAGAGTAGCGCGATGCGTAACTCCAGTAGTCTCAGGCGGCTCCGCACGAGTTCAATGAGCAGAATTATCAGTGCAAGAAATGCCATGAACGGCGTACTCGCCACAAGCGATGAGCTTCGTGAGTAATACACAAAAATTGCAGAAAGAAGTGAGCCGATGATAAATGGAATGATAATATCGATAGCCCCAGCAATCCTGCGTCGCACTGGAGACACTAAAAAATGTTCCAATAGAATTGCTGAAAATATAATAAGAAAAGTAACTATCACCAAATAGGCTCCAATGAGCACATATGTAATACCGGAATCAATTCTTGGTAAAAAAATTGCATCAAAGTAGGCACCGAGTAGGAGTGCGCCTGCGGAAATGTGTCGCTCGTGTTGTTTTAGTTTTTGCCCAACCACCGCGTGTATATCATTTATTTTTTTGATGACCGCAGACATGAATACATACTAGGAGAAATCCCGTGGAATTCCTAGAAAAATTATCTTGTCCACAGGTTTTCAGTAAGTTATCAGTTAGTTTTCCACAAATTGGCTATAATAAGTGGGTAATATTTCTCGTGCGCAATTTCTAAATCGAATTTGTCATCAGAGAAATTATTACGCAAATCCCATTAGCTTGTGAATAGACACCACATTGTCTATCTATAGTTTTTTGATCTCTTTACCACAATTGATCGATGCATACGCTCCACACGTATGTAAAAAATAGTGTCCATCAATAATGTTTTTTGGTGCACTATTTTCACAAAACTCAAGCTGGTTGTCCATTCCATGTATCCACACTATTTTTTTGGAGCACCTTCCCGCTCGTCGGGACGCCCCGCGTCTCTATTTGTTGCTATTCTTATTACCTCTTTTCTGCTTTCTGCTGTCCTCAACGGGAATGCCCAAGCAGCGTCTTTTACACTTGTCAGCGATATGATTTCAAACTCCTCTCCGGGGGTAAGCACCAACCACGCAATTGCGTGGACATCTGCCTCGGCGGTTGGTGCAGGTCTCACAATAAAAATTGGCTTTGATCCTGCAGGAGACCAATTCAATCTCACGAATGTTGTGGTGGGTGATGTATCTGCAACAGGAATGACCGTAGTGGCCAACCTTGGTGCCTGCTCCCTTTCGGCATCAGAAGTATACCCAACCATCGACAGCACAGCACCAGATGAAAACGTGACACTTACGGTTTGCCCCACTGACACGGTCGGTGCTGGAGCAAAGACAGTTACTATTGGCAATAATCACATTACCAACCCTGCGGCTGTTGGCTCATATCGTATTGTTGTGGACGGGACTCAGGCAGACCGCGGGGAAACGCGAGTTGCGATAATAAATAATGTAGCAATGAGTGCACAAGTCGACACAAGCCTCACTTTTACCGTATCAGGACTTGGTGTTGGTCAGTCAATTAATGTAATGGAGCCGTCACCTCGACGACGACAACAAGCACTGCAATCGCATTCGGGACGCTGCCTCCCAATACCCCCGTTATTGCCGGACAGGAGCTCGCAGTCACAACAAATGCTGGCAGCGGGTTCACTGTTACTGTCCGAGAGAACCAAAATCTCACATCTGGCGCAGCGGACATCGATACATTCACTAACGGCACGGAAACAGCCTCCCCTATCGTATGGGTCGCCCCAAGTGTGAGCATAGGTAACGAAAATACCTATGGACACATCGGCATTACCAGCAATGACACCGACCAGGGCGGTGGGGGAGTTGCGGACAAGCACAATGTTGTGCGCCATTTCCTATACATTTATGTTGCTCACAGAAATACCACTGCTATAATGAAGTGACAAATATGCACGTGGGACTTTTGGCCATACTGGAGCATTCTTTTATTTATTTACCAAACACATGAAATACAAGAAAGAATTTACTATTTTATTCTTGGCCACCGTCCTCGTGGCCGTTTTCGTGAGTATATATGTTCAGAGACAACACGATGTCCCAAGCATCAAGGTGGGGTCAATTTCAGAACCCCAAAAGACAGAATTCGGTACCACTCTGCCAACAGACTTTCCAGCGGATGTTCCCATAGAAAAAGGAATAAAAGTAAATCAAAGTTACCGTTTGGACTATGTCGGACAGCAACAACTCACCATAGTTTTCTTGTCCACAAAAACAGTGAAAGAAAACTACACGCTCTACTCCGATTTCCTTAAAAAACAAAGCTGGATTATTTCCAACAAATACGAAAGTCCCAAGCTCTCCTCTCTCTATGCCACAAAAGGGAGCAATGACATCAATGTAACCATAAGCGCAGACTCTTCAGCCACCTCCGCCAAGTCGCAGATGAGTATTAGTGTGCTGAAGAAATAATTTATGATAATAGAAAAGATACAAATGATCAGAACATACGGTAGAAAAGTCTTTTTCGCCGCACTTTTTATACTCTTTGCCGTCCCGTCGTTGGCGAGTGCGCAGACGCAGACATTTAACGCTGATGGTACATTTGTGGTTCCGGCTGGTGTGACTACTATATCAGTGACGGCTTCAGCTGGCGGTGGCGGGGGATCAAATGCTTTTGCTATCGGACAGCCCATGATGGGATCTCAATCTTTTAATGGTGGTGGCGGGGGAAGTGGGGGTAATATCAGCAATGTGTCGTACGCCGTAGTTCCTGGAAGTCCATTACTGGTATCAGTGGGTGGGCCTGGCGCTGGCATCACCAATGGTGGAACTACATCAATCTCCTCGTTATTTATTTTAACTGGTGGTCTAAGTGCCTATTATCAGGGCTCACTCACCGCTCAAGCTGGTTTTGGGGGAAATCCAAATGGTCAAGCTGGTGGTGGGTTTACTTGTGCTGGAGCAACCGGTTCTATGAGCTGCCCATCACCGATTATTAGCGTGGGTAGTAATGGTGGTGGTAATTCGGTCGGCGGCAGTAGTGGTATGGGCGGTACAACTGGCTCATGTTCACCTGGATCTGGCACAATGGGGGCTGGCGGCGGCGGACAAGCATACGGGTGTCCTGGATCGGGTGCCGCTGGTGGTTCTGGCTTCGTAACTGTAACCTGGGCTGACCCGACCGTAGGCACCATCGATGTTTCTTCCAATATCGCTGGAGCGAATTGGACCATTACTGGACCAGCGACTCTTTCTGGCTCTGGTTCCAGTGCCACCTACACCTCTCAACCAACAGGCACCTACACTATTACGTGGGGAGCAGTCACTGGGTACACAACCCCACCTTCTTCATCCTTTACTCTAACGAATGGTGGGGCGATTAATTTTAGTGGCAGTTATGTTGTTATTGTGGCTGGAGTATGTAACATAGGTTGTGAAGGTTCAGTCCAATGGCACGCCTTACCACTGAATGACTTAGATGATTTTACTTGTCCCTCCGGTACAAGACTGGAAGTAACAGGCGGTACGTGGTCAGCTGGTTCTTGTAGCGGAAATTTCCTAAGTCCAACTGCACCAGCTAATTTCCAGTGTGTACCTGATGCTACATGTGTGGCTACCCCACAATGCTCCGATGGATTAGACAATGACGGCGATGGACTTATTGATTTTGCCGGTGGAGACCCCGGATGTGCGAATGCCACTGATAATGACGAGACGAATGCGGCAGGTTGTACCTGGCAACCATACTCCGACCCACCACTTTCAAACTACCTCGAAATTCGCAACTGTATCGGATTACCGATTGGTCAAGACGCCTGCAACGCTCCGTACGCTGCCTGTGGTTTTAACGGCGGATATTTCGGAAATCCCGCTTGTCCGGTTGGTGCCATTTCTGGTGGTAGTTCCGCGGGATATGCTAATGGGTACACTTGCTATACCGACAGCACGCGGACACTCAATCCTGCACCCTCCGCAGGAGAAGCTGGTATGTGTTACGCCACAGGTCTTGTTTCCAACTGTGGCGCACCGCTCCCACCACTCTTGTCAGTGAACGTCACCCCTGTTGCAAACATTCCATTTGGGACCACGGCCTTCACACAAAACTACTCACTCGTAAATGGCACTGCGGCAAATACGAATTGTCGGTTGCTCGACAATGTCGGAACTCCAGTTGGTGGGCCAGCTGGAGTATATGCTTCATGCTCCGGAAGTATCAGTCACAACACTCCGCCAGGTCCTGGCACATTCGGATATTATGTCCAAGCATTCCAATCTTCCACTGGACAGACCGCAAATAGTCCGATGTTTACCGTCACCATAAACGCTCCCGCAACTGCCCCCACCGTTTCCGCGCTACCAAACACAGTCAATTCGGGTGGCACCACCATGCTCACCATTACACCAACGAGCGGGTCGCCGACAACATATACCGTATACAACTCAGGTGGCGGGGTAATTGCCCCGGGTGGCCTCGATGTACCTATTGGTACTCCGTGGACGAGTCCGGCACTCTTTGCACCTGCAAGTTACGAGGTGGTCACCAAGGAGAGTGGCATAGAGAGCAATCGCAGCGCACCAGTTCCAATTTCGATTAACGGCCCTCCATCGCTCACGGGTACTCAAAATTACAGTCCTGTCGCCACCGGCCCCACAGGAAACTCTGTGACAACAAATATCAGCACCTCAGATACCGATGGTCCATTCACCTATGCATGGACACAAACAGGAGGCCCGGCAGGTTCTACAGTAGCCCCGGGTTCTAATGCATCTATTTCAAATCTGAACTACCCGGGAACATACTCATGGGACGTCAGAGTAACAGACGGTGGTGGGGCCACATCAGCGCCATATCCTGTCACCGTTACTATGACTGCTCCAGCCGCACCAGTCATCACGACCGCAATCGTCACTCCATTTGGCACACCCACAGCCACTATATCCTCTGGCACCACCTTTACACTCCTCATGAACTCAACGGGAGCAACGACGGGTAGATGGAGTCGCACCACAGACGGAGTGCCAGATTGGACTAATCAACCCATACCCGCCCTCAATGGTGGGCCGACTCAGTTCAACGCGGCTAATGTGTTCACCTGGGCTGGTCAACCAACGGCACGTACTTATGTCTGGACGTTTGTGGCAACAAATGCAATTGGAGTCGACAGCGCGCCACGCTCCATCACCCTCACTATAGAGGGGGCAGTACCGACCGCGAGTGTTACACCACCGCCAGGCTCAACAACATTTGTTCCAACTCCCGTTGGAAGCGTATCGCCATCAATCGCATTTACTGTGTCCAACACCGGAGCATCAGGCTCGCTCCTTTCTGGAGTAGCCTCATCAAATGATCCTCACTTTGTTTGCGCGCCTTCTTGCTCCTACGCCAATGTTCCCGTTGGCACACCCACAACAATAAACTTCGTCTTTGTTCCCACTGGTCCACCATTTTGGTCTGGTGGTGCAATTCTCACCTTCACCAACACTCAGGGTGCATCCGCGACGGTAAACCCCGTGATTGGTGTGAGCCTGTCACCAATACAGTTTTCGCCAATGTCCCCACTTGATTTTGGGCAAGTAGTCATCTCGCGCCCAAAAACACTTTCACTGCGCATAACAAACATCTCTGATGCCGCAGTCACCTTTACTCCTACCATCCCCGCGGGACCATTCTCTTGTCTGAGTTGTATTAGTACGACGCTTGTTCCTGGTGGTTATGCAGACTTCCCAATTACGTTTACCCCAGTAGCATCAACAACGGTATCGCGCACCATGACGCTTCCTCCGCGGCTCCCCCCACAGCCAACTGAGACCGTGCTTATCACCGGTGAGGGAGTAACGCCCATATTCAAGATTGAAGAACGGTAGTAGCAGTGAAAAACACCACGACAAACATCGTGGTGTTTTGTTTTACTGCCTCCCTAATTCATTGAGTGTCATCGAAGAAACATACTCTCACCACTATCGCCAAGCACGAAGACTAACTCGCCCTTCCCGGTGAAATAATACTTGGTAATAGAGCTAAGCATAGTGAAAAAATCTGACTCGATTGAATTTTCGCAGTACATTCTCGTAGAAGCAATCGGACCAAACTCAATGAACCCACCTTCATTGGCATACGTGCCTGATGCACTGTTGCAGTCAGTCGTAGCAGTAAATGACCCACCATCACCGAATGAGAGTGTAAACATTCCTGCGCTTGCTGGTTTCGTGATTTTTTTGTTTGCCCCCTCAGCATGAATCCACTCCCACGTCTTCATTGAAAGTTTCATCCTTTTAGGGTCCGCCTCACCTTCAAAATCCTTTACCCACTCACCAATCTGAAGATTCTTCGCATCAAGGTGCACCCAAATACTCTTACCCACTGAAGGCTGAGTAGTGAATGGTTCTCCTGCTTTCCTCTCGACAAAATTCACCACCGCCCTCCCATCCTGAATGTTTATGCTTTGTGGTGCAATCCGGTCGCCCAAAAACATTGCGTCAGTCCCGGTGTATACACCGTCATTGTTTACCACCACGACAACATAATAAAATGTTCCACTTCCTCCAGAATCTCGAGTCAGGTATGCCACCGCATCAAGATCGGTGTCACCATCAAGATCAGCATAGACAGGCTCCCCAAAAATAGAAACTCTTTCCGCAGATGCTTCGTCGTCGGGCCCCTTCAGCTCACTGCTCCCGCCTTGTAGCAAGACAACTTGCCCATCGACCTTATAAGAAATATTACTTACATCAGGTGCGTTCTTACCGGGAATTACATCACCCCCATACGTGAAGTTAAAACGAATAAATCCGACTATTGCCACCGTGGTAAATGCTCCTAAAATTATTGAGAGTGCGATGACTGATATTTTTTTCATAAGTTTTATTGATTATGCTCATGTGGCCTCCGTAGGAGGAAAGTGCGACTGGTACGGGGAGTGGACTTAAACTACTGACCTAGAGAAGTCGCAACAAGGTAGGTAAAATATTCTGTTCAGCTATAATTTTGGCTCCTTGTTGGTTGGGGTGGATTCCATCACTCTGATTTAATGTCTTATCAAGCGCAACGCCATCGAGCAAGAATGGGACGAGTGGAACATCAAACTGAACAGCAAGTGATGTGTAAATCTCGCTAAATTCTTTAACATATATATCCCCTAGATTTGCTGGAGCATACATTCCCACTAACACCACACGAGAACCCGCCTGCTGAAATGTTTGAATAATCAGCTCAAGATTTTCTTTTGTTGAAGCTGGTGCTACGCCACGAAGCACGTCGTTTCCCCCAAGAACAATAAGGACAATGTCGGGTTTTTGTTTGGAGGCAAACTCTGCGCGGCGTAATCCACCTGCAGTAGTCTCACCTGAAACCCCGGCATTAATTACGCGAACATTGTAACCCCGAGAAAGTAGTGCGCGCTCCAGTTGTGCAGGATATGCATCCGGTAGTGATATTCCATATCCAGCAGTAATGCTATCCCCAAATACAAGTATGGTGGTGGATGTGGCAACTTCTGCTAATTGTGTATGTATTGATGTGCTCGGTCTAGTGATTTGTGCTGGGGCAGTAGTTTCATTTTTTTTGATATATCTCATACCAAATAACAGCCCGACAGCAACAAGTACGAAGATGAGTGACAGTGTCTTTGTGTGTGTACTCATATTTGGTGGCATTATCCAGAAATGATACCATGAAGAACATGTTGGAGCTGAAAAACATATACAAGTCGTACAAACAAGGCGGGGAAGTTATCCAAGTGCTTTCTGGGGTAAACATTACCATTAAGGACGGCGAACGAGTGGCGATAGTAGGTGCATCAGGATCTGGTAAGTCCACACTGCTTTCTATTATGTCAGGAATGGACAAACCTGACTCAGGTGAGGTCTTCATAAATGGAAAAAATCTGTCCACACTGAGTGACTCCGAACTTTCTCGCCTGCGCAACAGTGAAATAGCTATGATATTCCAGTCCTTTGAACTCGTCCCTTCTTTTTCCGCCCTTGAGAATGTCATGCTCCCACTGGATATCGCAAGTATGTCTGCCAAAATAGAAGCCGAGAGCGCACTCACTAAGGTTGGGTTAGCAAGTCGGTTGACACACCTCCCAAGCATGCTTTCAGGTGGAGAGGAGCAACGCGTAGCGATTGCACGGGCACTCGTACGAAATCCAAAAATTCTTTTTGCGGATGAGCCTACGGGAAATTTGGACAGCACAACTGGTGCGCAGGTACTTTCACTTATTGTTGCTGCAGGAGTAGGCGATGAACGAACCTTGGTAATAATTACGCACGACAAGGGCATAGCCCAAAAAATGGACCGTATATTGGAAATCAAAGACGGTGTGGTGCGAGAATCTCCTCAATAATGTTACTTGTATTAATTCCAAGACTATTAAAAAGAAGCGGCAGGCGCCTTTTGCTTGCCTTTAGTAGTCTCTTGCTTGGTGCCTGCACACTTGCGGTTGTCCTTGGGATAATTGGCAGTGTGCAAACTTTCTTTCTTGAACAGTCGCGCGTACTCATGGGTGGTGACATCACGATTAGCTCAAACGGTCCGATGGACAGCACGCACCCTGTTCTCGATGAGCTCAGCACAAGTGGAGTAATATTCTCCGAGCGATTAGACACGCTCGTTGTGGCGAGAACACAGTCCCCCGCGACTCAAGGCCACGTGGAGAGCCTGCTCGTCTCACTTAAGGTTGTGGATGACAATTACCCTTTGTATGGTGAATTGCTACTTTCAAATGCCAATATACCCGAAAAAAAGACTCCAGGCGCACGTGAAGTATTCGTCGCATCTGATGTTTTAGCGCGCATGGGGATTTCAGTGGGAGATAATTTGCAAATTGGTAATAGCACCTTTGAGGTTGCTGCGGTTATATCAAGTGAACCAGATCGTGTGGCGAGTAGTTTTCGCCTAGGACCACTAGCAATGATTTCTCAGGATGGCTGGCGAAACACGGGTATCGATGGAAATCAGAGCCGAATTGAATATGCATTCTCATTAAAATTTCCTGATAATTACATAGACAGCGACACTCAATCCCCGCTACAAACACTAGGCGCCGCATTTCCAAGACCAGCGTACCGCGTTTCAACGGCCGAAGAGGGTCCGGGCTCGCTCCTGCGCATACTGAGCTCTGCTGAACGATTTTTCTTTACCATGATTGTACTCGCACTTTTCTTGGTAATTGTGAATATTCGACTCAATCTTATATATTTCCTTTCTTCATTTCAGAAAACCATAGCCATCATGCGGTCGCTCGGCATGAGAAAGCGTGACCTACTCTATCTCTTTCTAATGCTTCTTTTCTTTCTATCACTTATTTCAGGAATTTTTGGGACGCTACTCGGGAACCTTGCTGCAAACAACATTCTTCCGTTTGCAGAGAGCATAATTGAGGCACAACTCCCTCCTATCATTCTCTACTCAAACCTTCTCGTGGTGATTGTTTTTGCAATTTTTCTCTGCATGTTTTCCGCACTTGGATTTCTGGTGCGCGTACTCGACATTGAACCGAAGATGCTCTTGCTCGGATATGGTGCGGAGCATGGTCGAGCAAGGCAACTCCTAAGAGAGGCCCCCTCACTTCTGCTGACGCTCATTGGACTCTTTGCCGGTATCTATTACTTAACCGAACGTGCAGTGGTTGCACTCACTGCGGTCAGCGGAATCGCCGCAACTTTTGCACTACTCTTTCTATTATCACGGATTGGTGTAAATTTGGGTCATCGCCTCAGATTTTCACTTCCATTTCAATTTCGCTATATTCTCAACTTTCTTCGACACCAAGGCATGCTGGGTGCTACCACGATTGCCTCGCTGACCATCGCCCTCGCTACAATATTCTCAATTACACTAATTGAAGCAAACATGCTGGGAAATTTACAATCTGAGTTCAAAAGAGATGCACCGAACATATACCTCCTTGATGTGCAGGAAGATCAATTACCTGGCGTCAGCAAGATAATGGGAGATTCATGGAGGGATTTTTCTGTCGTACGTGCGCGATTTACTATGCGTGACGGTTATGACATTCAATCAAATTTAGCAACAGAAGACGGCGAGATGAGGCGTGAATTCAATATAACCTCTGGGATTGAGGCAATTGAGGGAGAGCGGGTGATTGCGGGTGTCTGGCATGGCACGGAGGGGCGCGGGGAGGTTTCCGTAGAGAAAGACTATGCGGAGCGAGCAAAACTTACGCTCGGCTCAAAGGTGGAGTTCGTGACCCAGGGAGTTACATTGTCCGCAACCGTCACCTCAATCCGCAGTGTTACCACCACAAGTGGGCTACCCTTCTTCTTTCTTGTTTTTAGCCCTGATGTTCTGCGCGACATTCCGCGAACGAGCTTTGGTTACGCGTTCGTAGCTGAGGACAAGATACCTGGACTCCAAAACGAACTATCAACTGCTTATCCAAACATTACCTCAATTCCAACTACTCAAATCCTCGAGGTAGTAGCAAAAGTTGTTGGCGTGCTTACTACCGCAGTTGTCGGTACGGTAATTCCTGCCCTACTACTCGGGTTGATACTCATCCTGGCGATGCTCGGAATTTCTGCACAAGAACGTTCAAATGACATGCTCGTATTCACTGCATTTGGTGCACAGACAAAGCTCCTTTTTTCATTGTTTTTAATTGAGTCAGTGGCAATAGTACTCATTGCTGGTTTCTTCGCTGGGATAATTGCACATGTAGCAGTTTTAGAGCTCAACAGGATAGTTTTTGATTTTACTACCTTCTACTTTGCTCCATCCGTCGCCTACGTCTTTATGGGAATACTATCGGTAACATTAATTATTGCTTTTTTTCTTGCTCGGCGTTTAACCTCCCAGTCACCCGCAGCACTCTTGGGTAATAATAAATAATACCTAGTACAATAAGTGCAACAATTTCTTTGACCAAACGCTTAGTTTTTTCCCAAAAAAAATAGAAGAGGTGCGTTTGTTAATCCGTGTGGCAGTAGGATACGCGTATGTTTTTGAAAACAAGTCACCAAGCCCAAGGTTGAGTCGCTGTGCAAGTACGAGTTCCTGTACCAGCTCCCCTGCATTTGGTGCCACCATGGTTCCGCCTAATATTTTACCTTTTTTTGAAATAAATATTTTAGATTTTCCATACTGATAATCGTCAGTAATGGCGCGGTCATCATCTTGAAAATCTGTCGCAAGCACCTCGTAATTGGTTTTTCTTTTTTTAAGTTCCTCCTCCCCTAGTCCAAATGTCGCGATCTCGGGAGTGGTGAAAGTTGTCCACGAAATATGATCACCAGAAAATGGCTTTTTAATGGGTGAAAAAAAGTTTCTGATAATTACCCCGGCGTGCATTTCAGCGGCATGAGTAAACTGAAAGTTTCCCGCCACATCTCCACACAGATAAATATTTTTATTTGTAGTTTCAAGATACTTGTTTACTACAATAGCTCCGCTAGATTCGGTGCGCACACCAGCTTTTTCGAGCGACAATCCTTCAGTATTGAGGACACGTCCTATGCCAATAAACACGGAGTCGAATCCCACCATTGCACTAGTGCCGTTATCTAGCGTAAATCGAGCTTCGTTCGGAGAAACAAATGCATCAAGCTTGCTTTCCATAAGGAAATTAATGCCCGCCTCTCTCATTTTTGACATCAGGGCGCCCGATATCTCAGGGTCTTCTTTGCTGAGTATGTGTTTATCCTGCACCGCAACGGTAACATCAGACCCCAAAAAATGTAGAGATTGAGCAATCTCAATTCCTATTGGACCCCCACCAACTACCAATAGCCTCTTCGGGAGTGTTTTCATTGAGAAAATATTTTCATTATTGAGGACACTCGCCACCTGCTCAATGCCCTTCCCCACTATTTCACGGGGCCGTGAGCCAGTTGCAATAACCATGCGCTTACCTGAATACTCAACCCCATCAACCATCACAGAGTTTGGCGAAGCAAACTCGGCATGGCCAAGCACCACGGTCATTCCCTGCGCGCGAAACCACTCGGCACTTTCGTGAGCGCGAATTATATTCTGTTTTTCTTTAATGTAATCAGTGACACGCGCCCAGTCGGCTGCGCCGGAGACGGTCATGCCAAATGCCGATGACTCTTTCGAGTGATGTACCATGCGTGCTACATGAATAAGTGCCTTTGACGGAACACAGCCAAAGTTTAAACAATCACCCCCAATGTGTGCATCACTTTTGTCAATGAGTAACACACGAAAGCCAGCCTTGTTCATAAAGCCGGCAATATTTAGCCCGCCAGAGCCAGCCCCTATTACAATGATGTCAAACGTTCTTGTGCTATCCATGTTATTTTTTAACTCTATCAAACTTCTTCTTCACATAATAGGATGCAGTGGTGAGAGTGGCGATAAGCAGGACCGCACTACCGACCTTTAGCGGGCTCAGTGTCGAGAGTGAATCGCCAAAGTATACGTACACAAAAGTGCCGGGTATTATTCCCAGAAAAGTTCCAAAAAAGTAATCTCTTACTTTTACCTTAGTAAAACCAAGTCCAAAATTCAGGCCATTAAACGGAAAAAGTGGGACGAATCTCAAAAAGAGCACTGTTAAAAATCCATTCTCTCTAATTTTTTCATCGAAAGTTGCGAGTTTTGCAAGCAAGGCAGACTTTGTCGATACTGTATAAAGGTGACTCAAGTACCGAGTCAAGAGAAACGCTATCTGTGCGCCCGTAGTGGCTCCAATTATCACAAACACTGTCCCGTAAATTGGACCAAAAACAGCGCCCCCGATGAGTGTGAGTGGCGTGGCGGGAAAAAAGAGAATCGTTGCGGTGGCGTAGAGTGCAATAAACACGATTGGTGCCCAAATTCCATACGATGATATCTTTTCTCTTAGTAAGTCCGGGTTGAGCAACTCACTTATTCCCGATTCACGAAGGAGAAAAATGCCACCAAACAAACCCAGGAGTGAGAGGAGCGCGATAAATAGTTTTTTTCTCGTAGTGCTCAAGTGTGTCTCCGCAGAACTGTGCTGTGCTTCAGTATTTGCGTAGTTTTTTTGATTGTCTGAATTACTCATAGTTGGGATATATACTCTGCGTAACCTTCGCGCTCCATGTCTGCCTTGGGCACAAAACGTAATGCTGCTGAATTCATACAGTAACGCAGTCCCCCTCGGTCGGTGGGGCCATCATTAAAGACGTGCCCAATATGTGAATCGGCGATACGCGAACGAACTTCGGTGCGTTTACTAAAAAAAGTATTATCCTCCTTGAGTGTGAATACGTCTAAAGAAATCGGCTTTACGAATGATGGCCAGCCTGTTCCTGAATCATACTTATCTTTGGACAGATAGAGGGGCTCTCCCGACACAATATCTACATAGATACCCTCCGCGTAATTCTTGTCATAAATATTATTAAACGACGGCTCTGTTCCGTCTTCTTGTGTTACTTTGTACTGTAGTGGAGTAAGTGTGGCGCGCAATTTTTCCTCCGTTGGCTTCACAAAAACAAGCCACGGTTTAGTGATGGAGACCACCGGTGTTGTGTTGTTCATATTAATATTTTTAGGAATGCTGGATACGGTAAACTCACCCGCCTTATCTCCCCAATGTGTTTTAATAAACGCATCTCTCCCGGATCCACCCCGATAATAACCGTAGCGTATGGGATTCTTCTTTGCATAATCTTGATGATATTCTTCTGCGGGCCAGAACTTAATTCTCGGCTCAACGCGGAGTGGGAGTGGTAAGGTAAAAACTTTTAGTGCATCAACGGCACCTATCACCCTGCGCGCCTCCTTCTCTTCTTCTGCAATTTCAAAATATATTGCTGGGGCATACTCCTGGCCACGATCAAAGAAGGAGCCACCGGAATCCGTCGGGTCACCGTGCTTGATGGTGTGTTCAACGAGATTTGCAAAGGATATAACGTTTGCGTCGTAGGTCACGAGTACCACCTCCCTGTGTCCCCCTGCAGAATAATTTTTATACGTTGGGAATTCTGTTGTACCCCCCGCATATCCGGAAACAACATCAATAACCCCATTCTTTTTTTCTAAATCGTTCTCTGCGCACCAAAAACAACCATTCGCAAGTAGCGCTGTTTTGGTCAAGCGATCCTTCGCAAGTGGAGCCGCAGCGGGAACTGCTGGGGCTCCCACTGTTTCCATCATGAGACCCTCAGTTACTTCGTTGTTTGTTTTTTCCACCTCGGCTACTTGCGTTGGCGCGCTACGCACATCCACATTCTTGGGTATCGTCGGATTACTCATCTGAGGGAGTACGTATTGGCGAAAAGCGATTAAAGCAATGATCGCGATTACCAGTGTGATGAAAATTAGCATTATTTTTGATTTTATCATGATTACAAATTAGTAATTAAACTTGGGCAATATTCAGTTTTCGGCATTGTACAACGCACGCTCGAGGAGTAGCTCCTGTATTTTTGTCTCAATATCAGCATACGCCCCCTCACCAATGTGATCATAAACAATATTCCCATCCATGTTTATTAAATATTTTCGCGGCCAATAATTATTTTTAAATGCTCCCCACGTACCATATGCATTATCAAGCACAACAGGATATTGCACACCAAAACGACGAGTGGCCTCCTCAACATTTTCTTTCACTCGCTCATAAGCAAACTCAGGTGTGTGTATTCCTATAATGACCAGTCCCTTATCACCATAAGTGGCGTGCCATTTGTTTAAATATGGCAAGGTGCGCTGGCAATTGATACATCCGTATGTCCAAAAATCTACAAGAATGATGGACTTTCCTATATGTTCCCCAATCGTAAACGGCAGGTTGTTTGTGTTGATGTATCCTGCGGGTAAGGTAATTTCTGGAACAGGAATAAATTGTTTTGTGGACTCTTTCATCTTGGCAGTAGGGACACCCAGCAGTGGGGCCGGTGTGGTGGTTTCTTCCTTGACGAGTGGGGTATCCTGGATTTTCTCGTCCACCCCATTTGCACGCAGGAGACTGCCTGAGTTGTCGGTAGCAGTGGTTTCATCAACTGCGACCAAAGCGGGCTCTCCGACTTCCTCCTCGTGAAGTGTCTCAAGTAATTTGTATTCTAATTGAGTTACGCTAAACCAGTCTTTCTCCACAATCGCCCTTTCAAGTTTTTTGTCATAACCCATAAATACTGCGAGACCAACAATGAGAAAAAGTACTCCGAGAAATCGCTTGAACCATCCATGGGGGTCAGCGGCGAGGCCGAGCGTTGGCATGAGCCTCTGTCCAAGGAGTGCAATAAAGAGCAGTGCGAGACATAAACCAAGCGTGTACACTGCGATATAGAGAAATCCTAGTGCCAGACTGACAGGGAGAATAGTTGCGAGGACAAGAAAGTACGTAGGGCTGCACGTCGCAAAGACCGGCCCGAGCGCCGCACCAACCAAGATGTCACCCCACATGTTTTTCTTTTGCATCCCCTCACTCAATTGGTTGTTCGACTGCTCAAACATTTTTCCAACAAATGGAATACGCGCCCAGAGTGCTGGAAACAAATACACCAAACCAAAGAAAACAATGATACTCCCCGAAAGCGACTTCCAGAATTGCTCAGGTACCGTAATGAGCACGGTGCTGACCTTCAGTAAAAATGTGAAGGAAATGATTGAGACTGCGAGGGCAGCAATAATGGTGTAGGCGCGATATTTCCCACCTCCATGAATAGCACCCCCCAAAATCACCGGCAGGAGTGGCAGGATGCATGGGGCAAGGACAGTGAGCATCCCTGCGATAAATGAAATGGTGAGGAGTGTCATCTCTAATCTATTTTAATTGAGCAATCAAATCTGATAATTTTGAAGTGCCTGACCATTTTTTAATGAGATTTCCCTTGCCGTCAACCTGCACAAGCGTGTGTTGGTACGTTACTCCATACTTCTGCTTTAAGTCTGCATGTGTGTCATAGTCCACATTGAGAATGGTGACGTCACCAGGAATTTCACTTGCGCGTGCGCGAATATCTGAATCAAGAGCCTTGCATGATGGGCACCACGATGCTCGGAAGAAGAGCACTACGCGTCCATTTTCTGCTCGAGAAAGAAGCGCGGAATCATATAACACATAGCTCCCTTTTTCTTTCATCATGGTCTCCGTCTTCACCATAGCCACCGTAGGGGCAGGTGTGGGCGTGGTTGGACTGACCGCAGGCATCATCTTTTTTTCATCGGACATCATTTTGCTATCCTCCATGTCCATCATTTTTTCACCACCTTCCATTGGTGAAGCAGCAATATTCCCACACGAAACAAAGACTTTTGCTTCTGTTGCAGATTTGTGGACATTAATCGCGAGTGGTAATTCCCCTAAAATTTTTGAAAGCGAAACATCTAAAACTGTCTCGGAAATCCCGTCGATTGCGTTTGTCAAAGGATACAAGACCGCGCCTGGTTTTGGGCAAGCACCGCCATGAATGTGCATTGGTTGGGAAACTCCGGTCGGTGTTCCAGTTAGGTTTACCATTACCCTTGTCTGCGTGCCCATCTCTGAAAGAACGGCGGTGCCCATCTCGCCTGAACCGTTCTGTGCAACAAGTGCTACGGTAATTGTCTTTTCCATCATTTTATCCGTGCCCATCATTTTGTCTTTATCCACGACTTCTTCCATTTGCATTTCACTCTTCTGTGTTTCTGGTAAATTAAACGCAATAATGCCTCCAAGCAATAAAATTCCAACTAAGCCCAAGATAATGTATTGACTTTTCATGATAAAAAATAGGTTACAAAATTATTAACCTAAGTAGTGTATATCAGGAAGTTTCTAATGTAAAGTCAGCTTTACTTTTACATGTGGACAATAGAATAGTACGGCCTATTTCCTATAGATTTCTATCTCCATATATTCGCGCTCCGATTTTCGCAAGTACCATTGCGACGAGGGCAATAACCAACCACGGGTCTATCGTGTCATTGTACGATTGGACAGAAAGACCCAACATAATGACCGATGCGCCTGCAAGAAAAGCGGTACGCCCCGCATACATACGGTGCACTCCTTCACGTTCGTCATGCACATCTTCACGAAGGACAAAGCTCGCGAAAACAGCAAATACAACGAGTACGCCACCCATAATAGCCATCACGGTCATTCCGGGCATCCAAAAGTGAAATGGGTTCAGAAGGAGTATCGCGAGAACGACAAGGAGGCTTGCAACGATTCCTTCGTTTAGAAGATTATTTTTCATAAGAGATGGAAAAAAGTTTTTCAACTGGGCTATTAAATTGTTTGGCTATTTTGAGCGCCAACAAAACAGAAGGGATGTAGTTCCCTTTCTCGATTGCAATTATTGTCTGGCGTGTTACGCCAACGCACACTGCAAGCTCCTCTTGTGTCATGCTGGCCACCTTGCGGAGCTCTTGAACACAGTTCTGAATAGTTTCAGGCATGTAGTGATAGTAGCGAAAGGCTTAGTTCAGGTCAACAATGGGAATATCCACATAAAAACATAATTATGCGTGACCATTTCTAGCCTTTTGATACAATGAAGCGATGAACAAACTCCTCAAACTATGTGCCCCAATAATCGTACTGTCTATACTACTCATTCCCACATCATTTGTATTTGCTGCTTCTACCTTTACGCAAAGTTTCGGTGTCGGCGCCACAGACAAGCTGACGGGAGGTGAGGTGACGCGACTCCAGCAATTGTTGGCAAGGGACAGTTCTATATACCCTGAAGCGATAATTAGTGGTTACTTTGGAAAGCTCACAGAAAAAGCACTCCAGAGGTGGCAAGCAAAAAAAGGCATCGTTAGTTCAGGGAATGCGGACAGGACTGGTTATGGATGGGTAGGAAGGCGAACTCGCGCTGCTCTCAATGAGGGTGGGGCAACCTACAATACGGTAAGCACAATTAGCCCGACCTCAGGGACTGGTGGGCTGAGTGTCTCTGCAAGTGCGGGAATAAAGTCACCGTCCAATCTCGCTATCAAAACGACATATACAAATTCACTGAAGTCTTCATTTGTGGGGACAGGCAACGGCCAGAAAGTGGTGTTTACCCAAACTTCACCTAATAAACTTATCACTTTACCTGCCACACTTTCCTGTGTTACTCCATGCCAAATCGAGAACAAGGTGGCCATTGCCCCCGGCGTTCCTGCAGGAGAATACTCTATCAAGGTGAGTGCAGTAGCGGGCAAGGACTCGGCGACGACCAACTTCAAAGTAGTAATTGGTGATCCAGTACCTTTTGACTTTACGCTGTCTGCGTCGAGTCAAATATCAGCAACAAAATCGCTAACAGGAAATTCGACGGGCAGAAATGAAATTGTAGTACGGACTGTTTCAGGCGAAGTGGCTCCGGTGACGCTAACCCAAACCACAAATATTCCTGGACTGATTCTCAAGAATGAACTCGGGAAATGCACCGCACCATGTTCAGTTGCTAATGCCGTCACAATGGCACCTGACTTACTCACGGGAAACTACACGATAACTGTCACTGGTGTCGCTGGGAACGTGCGACGCTCAGTCACATACAACGTAGTACTCAGTACCGGTGGAGAATTTGGATTTCATATTTCCAACCAGGCTGATCCCGACAAATCAATCACAATGACTCGACCTGCCACATACTCTTCAACAAGCTTAGTTCCAATAAAGTTTGTGCTCGACGGTGGCTCACCGCGACTAGTGCGCGTCACCATGTCGAGGCTTCCTGAATTTATGTCCGCAAGTATCAGTCCATGCTATATCCCCTGCGAACAAAACCTTTCCATTACGCTAAACCCTGAAATTCTCGTTGGAACAAAAACGGTGACATTCACAGTAGAGGCTGACTACATCGACCTCGAAACCGGCTTACCGAAGATAATGAAGAAAACATATAGCCAAAAGGTTGTTGTGGTGAACGGTGACCAATTGCAATGATAATAAGACAAAAAACCACCAGTGAGCGGGTGGTTTTTTATTTCACTTTCAATATTAGCACGACACACCTACTACAGCCTGCTCGGGGAGTACATTTTCAAAGCCACCTTCGATCCGAGCGTAAACATTGTGCTCGAGGTGTTCATTGCAAAGGTGAAAAAGCTCCCGCTCACGACAGCGGAAGGAAAGGAGATTGCGACACTCCTTGGAACAAAAGGTACTTTCACCCTGACTATCCATAGAAACAAAAGGAAAGCAGGTGCACTAGAGAAAAAACTTAAAAAAAATTTGAATAGGAATTATCATTTCACGTTCGAACCTCCAAAAAACCTCAGTTGAGAGTTGATTTGGAAAATTCTTAAGAAAATCCGATTAGGGTGAGAAGTGGGGTGGGACCCACTTCGCAAGAATTTTTGAGAGATTTTCATAAATCTCCAAAAAGTGTACAGCTCCTGTAAGGAGGCGTGGTGGACACACTTCGAACCTGTTTGGTGGGGTAGTGTTCAAAGAATCGGCGTACTTTTTCTTACTACTCAGCAAATTTGACTGTCGGGAGTATCTTTAAGTCAAGACTAATGTCGTCAGAATAAGCTGTGGGTGTCGCAGAAAGCATATTTGCTCCGTGCCAAACATAAATATACGTTATTACTCCTGACGGGATTGTTGCCACATAGACGGGCTTTTTCTGCCAAGTAGTTTTTCGAAGTTCTAAGTCATCAAATCCTTCAAATTGAAGTTTTGCCAGTTCTTTAACCTTAAGGAAGAAGTACTCTTGGTCATGAATTGGTTGGACGTCGGTATATTTTGGTTTTTCAATCGACAGCACGAGTTTTTTCTCACTCAAACGCTCTCCCGTCTTCGCATCTTTTTTTATCTTCATGCTAATCGACTCCTCACCCCCAACAAGATCCTGCCTAATTTCCACATAATCTGGTATGAGCAGGCGGTAGCCAAGGGCCTTGTTTTCGTACGTAGACCACGAAGACAATTCTTCTGCGGACGGTCGCTGGGTAAGAAAAAATTCAGACGGCTATTCCTCAACAACCCGAGGTTGGGTATTTATAAGCACAAACACTCCGCCCAATCCAACCAAAAGCGCCGTGCAGGCCAAAACATTTTTTTTAATCATCCCAAAAGTATACCGAGTCCATATCAAAAAATCCACCGATCTAGGGACTTCTTGTATTAACCCAATGTTAGGGCCTACGAGACAGCATAATTCCTTGCGGCAAAATCATACTGATCTATGAATATTTTCTTAAGTGGGGTGATCGAATTCAACTCATAGAACACGAGCATGGCTTCGCGATACTCATTTTCATCGACGCTACGATAAGAGAGTGGCGCTGCGCCATGCGCAAGGAGGATGGCGTTCGTCACTAGGCGAGACGTTCGTTTATTGCCATCTTCGAATGGCTGAATGTAGCTTATTCCGAGCAGGGCAATAAGCGCCTTGGTATATGGCGACTTTGCCCTTTCTACCGCACGAAATAAACCCGAGAGTTCATCGGTAATCTGGTGCACATTGTCGAGGGGGCGATATTTAGAGCCAAGTACTCCTACCGGTGAGCGGCGCACCCCGAGTCCGACACCGAGGTCTTTCACGAGCAGTGTGTGCACCTCTTCGAGATTCGCTCGAGTAAGAATCTTAAATCGTTTCGAGTTCCCATGCACGAAAAGAAATGCCTCTTTGTGGTTAAGAATCATTTGCGCCTCGCCTCTTGAGTGTCCCACCGCCTCCTTGTGTTCCAATATCAGTTTTTCCGTATCGAGTAATGTATAAGTATTTCCCTCAATACGCGATGACTTCCATGAGAGTTCAATGACGAGGCGTTCTAATTCCTTTTTTTGGACTGTTGGGGGTATTTCTTTGGTACGTCGATGATATTCCCTTGTTGCCTCTTCAAGTATTTTTTGTTCATCTTGAGAGAAGAGTTCGTCAGGAAGTTCATCAAAAATTGGAAAATTAAATCGTTCCATGCCAATCCGCTTGTCCGGTTCAACTGCACAGTATGAGCGTGAATCAAAATCGGAGAACAAGCGGCCCGTCGTACTTATCTCATAGGCAGTACTAGGACCCACCCCCACAACTGAGAGGAAGCCGAAAGTAGACATCTCCGAAAGCGCACGCTTTACTGTGACGAGTGAGAGTTTTTCTCCCCTCTCGGCGAGCGCGGTATTCACCTGAGAAGATGAAAATGCCTTCCCATTAAGGAGTATTTCTAGTATTTGTTGATGTCTTTTTTTTAGGGATTTCATAGAATGCAACAATATGTACGACCTTCTATCGTATCATTTGTGCATGTTTATCGTATCAAAATGATACGATAAACGCAAGGATTTCTTTATTTACTGCCCAACCCACTAGGGGTGCCTATCCGGAATCGAACCGGAGCTAAAGGCTCCACAAGCCTCTGTGCTAACCGCTACACCATAGGCACCATGCTTACGCACAATGTATTTTCTCATTCTCACTCATTACAAGCATAACTGCTAAGCTTTACGTGAGGCACCATGCTTACGCACAATGTATTTTCTCATTCTCACTCATTACAAGCATAACTGCTAAGCTTTACGTGAGGCACCATACAATAAACACACAGTGATATTTTGCTTCTACTACTCTACAAAAACATCATGGACGGTGTGGGAGCGTCGCAGAAGGTGATGTAATAAATGCACCCTGACGGCGCATTTATTACATCATACTGATTTACGCGAGAAAATCAATGTCTGAACTAGCGTCTCGACTCAGCCCAGAAAACGTGAGTTAAAACATGGTGTCCATTGTCGAGTTCTCGCTCATACACTGAGGCACGGCCATTCCTTGAGCGTCTCACTTCTTTCCCCCACTCACTCGGGTCATTCATATCGAGAGCGGAGCCATTTTGCTGTAGTGTCGACGGAATGCTTGTGGTATCAGTATGCGCATAGATCGTTTCGAGCATCTCGTAGTCATGCAGATTGGGATGCTGGTTTGAGGTTGGGTCGTTCGTGTAATCCATGCAGGTCCCGAGGTTTGCGTTTGCGAAGACCTCGTCCTGATGGTCGAGTCCAAGCGTATGCCCCACCTCCTGACAAAGTACGAGATTGCGCCATGCCGGAGTGTTGTACGTGCGGGAATTAAAATAGGTGTCGTTCATCTTTACTGTTCCCTGCGTGATGTGGTCACCATTTATCCAAACTGAAGCGATGCCGAGCCAGCCATTGTTGCCATATTTGGAGTTGCATACTTCGATGCGACCGGCAACCGGTTTGCAATTCTTAAGTGGCGACTTTCCTGATGCAATATTTGTATCAAGCACAACTGAAGCTGTCCAATCACTTGCGGTAGTTGCAAGATATGCGTCCCACATGCTCGTCACGTTGTCGCCCAAAACGACGACAAGGGGATTCTCACTCCGCGCCCAATGATAACTTGCCCAGGCGTGATTTGCACTGACTGACCCCGCGATTCCGAAAAGGATGGCCACAATACCTACTACCCCCACTATCCGCTTTTTCATATATGGAATTTATGACAAATTAATATTATCGTAATCTTACTATTCATTTGAGCACGAGGGGCATTTCTGCGCAAGCGAGGGCGGGTCTCAGAAATTTCTGCGGTCGTACACCCGACCGAGAGCGAGCATCTGCTTGATGGTAAGGTCGGATTTGAGGTCGGGCAAAATCTTGGCTCATCCCGCACAGTGCACACATAAATGATCGTTCTACATCAAGCCAAAACGCGCACCACTCTTCCGGAATCTTTCGGCACACTCTTCACGATCAGTAGTGTGGCCTCTCCTCCTTGACCCCCGCGCGGTGGCTGGAAAGTCTGGCGAGTGCATAGAGTAAACTGGAGAGTCTATTGAGGTACTGAAATAGCGGTGGCTTGTTTGCGGGGTCGGAAATCTCAAGTGCAGCCACCACCCGTCGTTCGGCACGGCGTGCAACCGTTCGTGCAAAGTCACAAATGGCACCCAGTCTCGTTCCCCCAGAAACAAAAAAGGATGTTATGGGTGGGAGTTCATTTTCTATTTCCCCAATCCAAGCTTCAATTTTCTTTACCCGCACTTCATCCATTTTTTTGTCAGCCCCCGCGAGTTCCGCCTGCACAACAAATAAATCCTGCTGCACGTCGTCGATAAGATTGTGGTACGTCATCTCCTTGGTGGCTTGGAGTGTTCCACCTTCCATTTTGACCACTCCGAGAAGTGAATTAATTTCATCAACAGTACCGAGCGCCTCCGAAATAGCGGAGCTCTTTGAAATTCTCTGATCGCAACCAAAGAGTGCGGTAGTGCCATTGTCTCCTTTTCTTGTGTACAACATTTCACTAGTATAATCGAAATTTCAATTTTAACGAAAGAGCATAGTGTGCTACAATGTACAGAGATAATTACTGAGGAACGCGCATGGCCCTTCCATCGCGAGCCAAGGCGGCTCAATACAAAAAAGCGCTTCCGATCGGCGCATTCCTTTTTCTTTTTCAATCGAGCATTCTCACGTGGATTGTGTTTAGTCGTGCACTTGGCGCCGACACCTTTCATGCACTCCTTGATTTTGTCACCATCGCAGGAACGACATTTCTCTACTCCAGAAACTGGGTATGTGAAGTGGCGTTTAAAAAGTCTGAGCGACGCTGGCTCTTTGTCGGAGTCTGGTCACTTGGCCTAGGCGGGGTGATGGTCGGCGGCGAAGCACTGCATCACCTCCTCTTTGGTCAGACGTCAGGCGTACCACCTGCTTGGCCAATTCTTGTAGCCGCACTCGTGGGTGCAGTGGGAAATTGGTGGATGCACAACATCCTTGATTCCGTCGATGATGCGGAGCACGACCACCTGCACAAAAACAACCTCGACCACGTCATCTCGGACGCAGCACTTTCACTTACCGTTTTCATCTCAGGATGTTCGATGTGGTACTTTCAGTCAATGGCCATCGACAGCATGATCGCTGTTCTAGTGGGCCTGATAGTGCTCCCCTACTTTGCAATAAAGCGCTGGCGGGGCGCCACATTGGGTTTGCAGCACGGACACCACCACTGAATTCTTCCCCGCACTAGGTGCGGGTTTTTTCTTACTCAAATTATATCGTTTTTAGTTTTCTTGGTTTAAGTAGCGTTCCTCTGCTAGACTTACACGATTGGGCATGTGGCGTAACTGGTAGCCGCGTACGTCTCAGAAGCGTGAGACTTGGCTATGAGAACCCATTCTAATGGGAGGCCAAGTTGCAAGACCTTATGTGGCATTTTCCATTTCGCTTTGTAAATATGAAAATATCCAAAAGGTTTACAGCTCCCGTAGGGAGTGTCAAAATTTATTTACTGTGTGGGCGTGTGGCGGAACTGGTATACGCGTACGTCTCAGAAGCGTATCCCGTAAGGGTTGAGAGTTCGAGTCTCTTCACGCCCACACAGTACGTAAATATGCAGAATATGCAGTTCGAGTCTCCCCATGCCCACTCGTACAAATATGAGCTCGTTATTACGAGCCGTTTGGTGTGGGTTGTCATTTTTCAGAGATAGAACGAGAAGTTTAATCGAGAAACATGACTCCGTCTCACAAATAGCACAAAACCAAAAGCAGCTTGGTGGTTGTACTATTTGTGCCCAGGAGAGGACTTGAATCTTACAGATTCGGTACACCTTTGCGATTTACTCGTGATAGGAATCTCTCGTAAACATCGCAAAGCTTTTCAAGTCCTCTCGCGTAGGCAAAGCAGTTTGCCTACTCTGGGCATTCAAAAACCGCTTACGCGGTTTTCTCTGTGTCTGTATTGTACCAAACTCGCACCTATTTCCAAAACAAAGTGAGGTAATGACTTCGCACGCTCCGCGTGCGTGGTGGCTTGAAACTGCCCCGTACGCTCGGAGAAAGCCCCACGCACTGGCGAGTACGCCAGCAACCCCGAAAGAAAAAACACTCCTTGCATTTCTGATTTGGCGGGGGTGAAATTTTTCTTGAAAAAGGAAAGGGTGTTTTTCTTTCGGGGTTCTGCCCTCCAAGTATTCGGGCAGTGCGTGGGGCTTCAATGCGGACGAAGTTTTGGCAAAACTATTTTTTGGGGAGGAAAGGATTTGCCAAAACTTCGGCTGATTTGTTTTTGAATTCGGATGTCGCAAGCGGAGGAGGAGGGGTTTGGGGAGGAATCCTCCGCTTGCTCCGCTATTTTCTTTTGGCGAAATTCGGGCGGGCAACACAAAAAATCCACTAAGCAATTTGATTTGTTTGAAATTTTGGTGTAACATCATAGTAGTAACAGGTAAATGGATACCTCTACTATAATGTTAATCTTTTAATGATAATATGTCAACAAGCCAAAATTTAGCAAACAACATAAAGAAATTGCGAGAAGCCAAAGGGCTTTCGCAAGAGAAGTTAGCGAGATTGGCGGACATCGCCAATAACACGCTTATTAAAATGGAATCTGGTGAAAACCAGAATCCAACATTAGTCACGCTTAAAAAGGTTGCGAAAGCCTTTGGCGTGAGCGTTGATGATTTAATAAAATAAATTTATGAAAAAACTTATTCCAATATTACTTATAATCATTGCAATCTTTGTCGGATACCGCCTGTTGGGTAGTCACGAATCAGCTACTACTTCCAATTCTAGCTTTCCCGAACAATTTGTAGATGATCGTGCAAACTTTGTTCAATCAATCACAGTCCTCCGAGAATCCAGCGATTTAACTCAACCAAGCAACAACTCGGGCGAAGCATTTACGATACCAAAAGAAACAGAACAACAAATATATTCCAAGATTGAAGAGGGTATCGCTTTAAGCAAAAAAGTTGACGATGCTTTTCTTGATTACATACATCCTGATTTGAAAAATTATTATAGAAATAAACTTATTGTCGGTAATGAAATCTACTATGCAGGAATCAAGGCAAATAATAGCGGAAATGTTGCTTTAGGTGTTCAAAAACAAATGGAGGGTAACAACCTAATGATTGAGTGGATAAATTGGTGGGAATCACACAATAAAGATTTAGCAGATAAGGCGTATCCTAAAAATTAAATTTATGGACACAAGCACTATACTAAAACCATTAGCAACTACTAATCAAACAATAGCCAGCAAAGCTCGGCGTTTAATTTCGTCTTGGCTGTTGGCAGAAGTGGTTTTAATCGGAGCTGTGCTTAATTTTCTTGACCGCCTTAATCAAAAAGGTGTTTTGGGTATGGGCGCAGATTTTTCTCCAAATCAACTTTTTTGGGGTGATGGAATATGGATGAATATATTTCGTTTAATTATTTTTGTATTTTTTGCTGGCGTGTTTGGTTTTCTATATGGCTATTTGTCAAAAAAAGTTACTGCAAGCGAAAAAATAATTGTAAACACAATCAACGCATTTTTGGCGGTATTTGGTTCAGTTTTGATACTACTCTTAGCAGTAGTGATATTTACGCCCGGAACTGCCGGGGAAATTAACGGAAGTATTGGAGTTATCCTAAACACTCTTGTTTCTTCGCCATTTTACTTAGTATTTCTTATTTTAAATCTCCTTGGTGCTTTTGCCTTTGGATTTTGGTGCGTTGATCTTGGGAGTAAAACAATCAGCAACCCATATCACACTATGGACAAAGAAAAATCAGGAACACTTCTTGATATTAAATGGTATCACTATCTTTGGTTGTGGTTGCCGATTGGTTTTTACGGACAAGTAGCATTAAATCTTATTTATGCCACTGGACACACCCTCATAACTTTTGTCAGGAATGTTCATTGGTTCGATTTCTTGGGTGGCACTGTTGTTTCCGAGGACGGAACTGCTGTTGGTCAAAATAGCTTAAATATTGCGTGGGGAAAATTGATTGGTATTTATATTGCCGCAGTAATAATCTTCTATCTGCTAGCTTATCTCCGAGAAGTGTTGGCGGGAGAAAAAGAAATGCACTGGGGTCTGAAAATTCTTGTTTCCGTTGGAATAGGCGTGGTGATACCATTTCTTTTACTGTGGTTCACCGTTCTTGGTGGATAATCTATGGCACAAAATTATTATCAAATTTTCGGGATAGATAAAGATGCTACACAAGAAGAAGTTAAACAAGCGTATAGAAAACTAGCTCACAAATGTCATCCTGATAAACAAGGTGGAAGTGACCAAAAGATGAAGGAGGTAAACTTCATCTACGCGATTCTTTCCGATTCATACAAACGAAAATCTTATAACGAAACACTTGGTGCAAAAGAATACTTTGATAATTTTGATTGGGATTACCAACCTCAAAAATCTTGGGTAAATATTTATTGTGATGAGCTAGAAATTGTTGATAGCACAGGTGCAAAAACGAAAGTTAAAACGGGACAAGATATTTATTATCCTGTTGAGATAGATAAGTCGGTTATCACATGGAAATATAAGAGCAAAGAATTTTTTAATGTTTATGTTAAAAAGATTTTTGATCCGCAGAAAAAAGATTCTTTTGCAAGCGTACTGGAATATGATTTGAAAAAAGAGCCGTTTTGCTTGGTTCATTTTGGTGAACAAGATTTGATAATTTACAAAGAGGACTTTCAATCATTTTGGTTGAGCGAAGAAAGTTATAAAAAAATAGATTTGAGGAAAGGACGAATTACCGCCTTTTTTGTAATAGTATTTTTGGTTTTTGGAATTTATTATTTATTTGCCACCCACAAACTTACTTCCGAACAACGCAAGGAAATTAACAACAGCGAAATATCAACTGGTTTAGGTATAAGTCAGGAATATAAAGATTTTCTTAAAGAAGAATACGGGGCAACAGACGGAGAAATAAATTATATTGCAACTGATAAATACGCAACTTGCTCAAAAGAAACTACAAAAACAACAGAATCTGTGGAAGTGAGAAATGCCCCCGATATTTATGCTTTAGTAAATAGTGAATTACCAAAAGACACTGAAGTGCAAATCCTACTTTATTTTGAAGACCATGATGCTTATAAAATAAAATCTGATAAAATAATGGGGTGGGTGCCAGCAAGGTTTTTGGATAAACCAATTTGCGACACTAGCCAATAATAAATTATGAAAACTATAAACAAAAAGAATCCGCTGGTTGCTGGTACGCTCTCATTATTTTTGGGACCTCTCGGATATGTCTATCTCGGCTTTAATTTTCTAGTGGCTGGAGTTTCTATCGCCTTGATAATCGGTATCGTCCTAAGCCTTCTTAATTTCCCATATCCAGGCTTCTTTAACTACTTACAACTCTTGGTTTGGGCGTATTTTGGATATAAATTTGCACACATAAGCAATGTCTTTTCGGGTGATGAAAATGTTACGGAAACAGATGTAAAAGAATATAAAAGCATGAGTTTTGCTTTTTACTTAATGATTCATGTAATGATGTCGATTGTTCGATTTTACGCAATAGTTGTAGCACTATTTTTTATCGCCATTTTCTTTTCTCAAGGAAAAATTTTGTTAGCACTTTTGACATTATTTTTCGGTATTGGTCTTGCTCAATGGTTCATTGAGATGATCTTTGGAATTGTATCGGTCGGTATTATGAAAGTTTTCAAAATTGATAAAAAATATCTATGAAGCCCAAAAATATTTATCAAATAATTTCGTTGGTTGTTTCGGCAATATTTTTATTTCTAGCAATTCCTAATGGTTTCCCATACGGTTTTTATCAACTTGTCCGTTGGATTGTTTTTGTAACTGGTATCTACAATACTTATCAATTAGGAATTAAGGAAAAATATTTTGGGGCTTCCGCTTTCGTATTTTTGACAATTTTGTATAATCCATTTGCACCAATCCATTTTGATAAAAGTGTTTGGCAAATTATAGATTTCCTTGCTGGGGTGTTCGTTCTTTTCAGATTTTATAAATTAAGAAAAGAATAGCCCGCCCGAATTTCGCCAAAAGAAAATAGCGGAGCAAGCGGAGGATTCCTCCCCAAACCCCTCCTCCTCCGCTTGCGACATCCGAAT
>Ga0209824_10000019_pt1 | contig 154547 bp, 156 predicted proteins | sample VDWuncwatermetaG_FD_184124 | JGI IMG/M metagenome (GOLD analysis project Ga0209824, IMG submission 184124) | Wastewater microbial communities from Netherlands to study Microbial Dark Matter (Phase II) - VDW unchlorinated drinking water (SPAdes)... ... | reverse complement strand
GTGCTCGATGGGGCGACGAACAACTTTGTGGGGGCGGTGGGGGCGACGAACGGGGCCAACCTGACGCTGGTGGACGCGAATGCGATGGTGCTGGGCGCGACGACGATTACGGGCAACCTGAGCGTGACGGCGACGGGCTCAATCCTGGACGATGCCGATAACGCGACGACGATCACGGCGGGGACGGTCTCGTTGACCGCGACGAACGCGATTGGCGCGAGCGGCCTGAATAACGAACTGGACACGAATACCACCACGTTAACCCTGAGGGCAGGGACGGACATCGTGGTTGCCAATGCCGCCGCCCTGACGGACCTCTCGGTGACGGTGAACCCCGGCAGCGGGCTGAATACCTACAGCGTCACGGATAGCGCGTCCGGCGGTCTCACGGCATTCACCGTCACCGACAACGGAGTGGATCTGCTCATCACCAGCCTGACGGCCACGGGTGTGCATCTGGCTGTGACCGCCACTACCGGCAATGTCAGCCTGACGGACGGCGCGATCGTGGCCGGCACCGGCAATGTGACGGTGGAAGCCACCCAAGGCAGTATTGTGGACAGCACGGAGACGGCGGATACGGCGGCGGGCATTACCACATCCGGGAATGTGACCCTGCGCGCCTTGGGCGCGACGGGCGCCATCGGCGCGACCGGCGCGGGTGATCGTGTGAACGGCGACGTGGACATTGCCGGCAGCGCGACACTGGCGTTGCACGCCGGCGGGAGTCTGTTCGTGGCGGCGACGACGGCGCTGACCGACCTGTCGCTGACAGTGAACCCCGGTTCGGGTGCGAACCGCTACCGCATCACCGATCATGCGGCGGATGGCCTGGATGAAGGCGCGTTCCGTGTCACGGACAGCGGGGCCGATCTGCTCATCAGTAACGTCACGTTGGAAGGGAGCAGCACGTTCCTCAATGTATCGGTGACGGCCACCACCGGCAACCTCCGGCTTGCCGATAATGCGATGGCGGTCGGCACCGGCAATGTGACGCTGGAAGCCACAGCGGGCAGCATTCTGGATGACAATGCGGCCACGAATGATAGCGTCGCCAATATCGCCACCGGTGACGAGAGCGCGGGCGGCGCGAGGACGGTCACGCTCAGAGCGCTCGGCACGACGGGTTCTGTGGGCGCCGGGGCGGATACGGCGAACGATATTGACATTGCCGGCAGTACGAGGCTCGTGCTGGAGGCCCATGGCGTCGTGAACGTCAGCGCGAACAGCGACTTGACCGATCTGTCGCTGACGGTGAACCCCGGAACTGGGGCCCACACCTACCGGGTCGCGGCGACCGATCTGACCTTCACGGTGGCGGATGACGGGGCCAATCTGAGCGTGACGAACGTCACGGGCACGACGGGCACGACGGGCCTGAACTTCACCCTGACCGCGCGGACCGGCAGCATCAGCGTGGCTGGTGCTGGTATCAACGTGGGTGTGGGCAACATCACGTTGACGGCGGCGGATCTCGCGCTGACAGCCTCGTTGCGGGGCACCGGTGCGCTGCTCCTCCAGCCGTTCGATCCCAGTTCGTCCATCGGCATCGGGAACGGCGCGGCGGGGACGTTCAATCTCACGACGACGGAGATCGGCTTCCTCGAGGAAGGCTTCGGTTCCATCACGATCGGCGGGAGCACCGGTACGGGGGTGATCACCGTGGATGGGCCTGTGACGTTTCGGGATCCCCTGATTATCCAGCAGTTGTTGGGGGGCGGGGGCAAGATGACGATCAATGGCGATCTCATTGGGCGGGGTACCCTTCGGCGCGGCACCTTAGAGCGCGATGGGCGCACCGACCTGTTCGATGATGCGACGATCACCCTCAGGGGGTCTGGCGGGACGACGATCTTGAACGGCAACATCGTCACGGCGGGCAATTCGATTACGATCAACGACCGCGTCATCCTCAGCAGCAATGCGACATTGGACAGCACAGATAACGGCCGCACACCCACGGGCGCCGGGATCAGCATTGCCGGGGCCACCAATGGCGATGCCGGTGGCGGGGCCCGCGGCTTGAGCATCGCCTCCGGTCGGGGGAATGTTCAATTAACGGGCGGGGTGGGCGCCGACCAGCCGCTCCAGAGCGTGACGATCATCAGCGGGGGGGCCATTGAGTTGCCGACCATCAGCACGATCGGCGACGTCTATTTGAACGGCGCTGTCAGGACTGAGACGCCCAGTTCCACCAGCGGGACCACGACGGGGAGCGAGAGCACGTCGCTGTTGGGTCAGCTCGTGGGCTTCTTCTCGTCGCTGTTGTCGGGATCGTCGGACAGCGGTGCGGTCTTGAGCAGCGGCGTACTGCCAGAGGACGTGGTGCCTGGCGTGGACGACGACGAGGCAGGCGAGGGCCAAGACGAGGACGAGTCGAACGAGGATGGCACAGGCGAGAAGAACAAAAAGAACAAGAAGAAGGGCGGCAAGGCGAAGGAGAACGCAGGATGACACAGCGCGACACCAGAATCGTGAGTGCCCTGCTCGTCAGCCTGGGCCTTGCCTGGGGCGCCGGGCCGGTGGGCGCCGAGGAGCCAGCTGCGTTCCATCAGCGTATTACCGCGCTCCTGGAGGCGGGGCGTTACGCTGAGGCCTTGCCGTTGGCCCAGCAGGCGGTGGAGCGCGCGGAGGCGGTGGGCGGGCCGCGTCACCCGGAGGTGGCCGCGAGCCTGCATTTGTTGGCGTTGGCGTATGAGGCGACCGGCGCCTATCTCAAGGCGGAAACGACGTTTCTCCGTGCCCTCGAGATTGAGCGTGACACGCTCGGCCCCAAGGCCCTACAAGTGGCGACGACGCTGAATAACCTGGGCAGCCTGGCTCGCGCCATGGGGGCCTATGCCAAGGCCGAACCGTTTTTTACGCAGGCGCTGGCGATCAAAGAGGCCACCCTGGGGCCTGACCACCAGGACGTGGCCACATCGCTGAACAATCTGGCGGAGTTGTATCGCGCCGTCGGACAATACGACAAATCGGCGCCGCTCTATCACCGCACCGTGGCGCTCTATCAAACGCAGTTGGGGCCGACGCATCTGGCCGTCGGTGTGGCACAGAACAATCTCGCGCTGCTCTACGACGAGACGGGCGACTACGCCAAGGCCGAGCCGTTGTACCGCGCGGCGCTGGTCATTTATGAAAAAGCCTTGGGGCCGACCCATCCCGACGTCGCCAATACGCTGAATAATTTGGCGGGGCTCTATCGCACGACGGGACTGTATGACCAGGCGATGCCGTTGTATCTTCGCGCGCTCGCGGTCCGCGAAAAGGTTCTGGGCGACGCGCATCCCGATGTGGCCACGTCGCTGAATAATCTGGGGGATTTGTACCGGGCGCGCGGCGACTACGCCAAGGCCGAGCCGTTGTATCGGCGCGCGTATACGATCAACGTGAAGGCGCTGGGCCAGGAGCACCGGGCGGTCGCGGCGACGGTGAGCAACCTGGCGATGATGTATGAGGCGGCGGGCAACGTGGTCGAGGCCGAGCGGGTGCATCGGGGGGCGGTGGCCCTCTATGAGAAAGCGTTGGGCCCGACCCATCCGGACTTTGCCACGGCCGTGAATAACCTGGCGGCGCTCTACCATGTCACCGGGTCCTATGACCGGGCGGCTCCCCTCTTTCGCCATGTGCTGGCGCTGCGGCAGGAGGCGCTGGGACCGGAGCATCCGGTGGTCACAGGGTCGCTGCTGAATCTCGCCAGCGTCGTCGCCGCGCAATCGAAATATCCAGAGGCGCTGCAGTATTTACAGACGGCCGCGAGGCTCGAAGACCGACTGATTCCCAATGTCTTTGCGTTCACCACGGAGAAACAGAAACTGCAATTCGTGCAGACCCTCGCCGGCAGCTATTATGCGTTCCTCTCGCTGGTGCAGCAACACATGCCGCAGGATCCGGTGGTGGCGCGCGACGCCTTGCAAATGGTGTGGCGCCGCAAAGGACTGGTCTTCGATGCCGAATCCCGCGCGCGCGAGGCGACACACGCGCGTTTGCCGGACGACGCCAGGAAGTCGGCGGGCGAGGCGTTTGCGTTGCGGAGCGAGCTGGCCGGACTGTTCCTGCATCGCCCGGCTGGGATGACGGCGGCGCAACACCACCAGGCGATTGAGGCGTTGCTGGCTCAGATCGAGGACCGTGAGCGACAGTTGGCAGGCGTCAACGCGGTCTTTGCGCGTGAACGCGCGCACAAGACGGCCGACATTGCGTCCGTGGCGCGCCACCTGCCCCCTCGCGCGGCGCTGATCGAGTTCGTCAAATTTCGCGACTACGACTTTCGCGTCGGGGACTGGCGTCCGTCGTGGCGGTACCTGGCGTTTGTCCTGGCGGCGAACGGGACCGTGACGTTGGTGGACCTGGGGGAGGCCGCCCCGTTGGAGGTGGCTGCCCAAGGCGCCGTCCAGAGCATCCATGTGGCGATGAGCACTCGAGGGGTGCAGATCGTGGGCATGAAGAAGCCCAGTCGTCCGGCGCCCAAGAGTGATCCGAGTCTGCCGAAGTTGGCCGCTCTGTACGAGCAGCTGTGGGCCCCGCTGGAGCCCGCGCTGGGCAACGTGAATCAGGTGATGCTCAGCCCGGACGGGATGCTCAATATCGTGCCGTTCGTGGCGTTGCAGAATACGGAGGGACAGGCCCTTGTGGAGCGCTATGCGCTCGCCTACCTGACGACCGGACGGGAACTGGTTGGGGCCGATCAGGTGACGGCGTCCGCGCAGAGCGCGTTGCTCCTGGTGGCGAATCCGGAGTTTAACAAGAAAATAAGCGCCATCAAAACAGGTGGCGGCGTGGGGATTCGGGGACTGGTGCGGGGCGGCTTCGAACCACTCCCTGGGACGGGGCAGGAAGCCGAGGAAATTCCCTCGCTGATCTCGGGGGAGGCCGGCGCCAAAGTGGTGTTGACTGCGGCGCAGGCAACTGAGCGGGCGGTGAAGGAGGCGCGAAGCCCCAGGATTATGCACCTGGCGACCCACGGGTTTTTTCTGCAAGATGCGCCCCAGGCGGCGCGCGAGAACACACGCGGCCTAACGCTGTCGAAACCCCAACAGGCCGAGCCGGCCGAATCCACGTCGGGCGGGTCAGAACAGCTTCAAAGCGCCCGCGCCTCGTCTCAGCCGACGAGCGGGCAGAAGTATGAAAACCCGCTGATACGATCCGGGCTTGCGTTCGCAGGCGCCAACCATGCCTTGGATGCCACCAGCGGGGACGATGGCCTGTTGACCGCGCTTGAAATCACCGGGATGGATCTGGCGGGGACTGAGCTGGTGGTGCTGTCGGCGTGCGAGACAGGGCTGGGCGAGGTGCGCACCGGGGAAGGCGTCTTCGGGCTTCGCCGGGCCTTTGCCATTGCCGGCGCAAAAAATCTCATGATGAGCCTGTGGCCGGTCAGCGATGAGGTGACGGCGAATCAGATGAAGACGTTTTACGGCAACTTGAAGACACTCCCGCCGGCAGAAGCGTTACGGCAAGCGCAGGTGGACACGATTCGAGACTTGCGCGCAAAGTATGGGCAGGCGTCGCCGGGATTCTGGGCCCCCTTCATTCTGCAAGGCGCCCAAGCCCTGGGCCGATAAAAATCCGTCGTCAATCTTGACACGTTTCTGAGCGTCATGATAGCGTGGCCGCGCAGTCAGCCGGTATCATTTTCCTTTCACGGTAAGGAGCATCGGGTAGCATGTTGAAACGGTATTTGTTCGCGCCAGGGCCGACCCCGGTTCCACCAGACGTGCTCCTGGCGATGGCCAGGCCGATGGTCCACCACCGGGCGCCGGAGTTTGCGACCCTGTTTGCGGCATTACGGACGGACCTGCAATGGCTCTTTCAAACCCGCCATGATGTGTTGACGCTGGTGGCGTCTGGCACCGGCGCGATGGAAGGGTCGGTGAGCAATTTTCTGTCCCCCGGCGACAAAGCCTTATACGTGAACGGCGGTAAATTTGGGGAACGCTGGGGCAAGCTCTGTAAAACGTTTGGCGTCCATGCAATTGAGATCACAGTGGAATGGGGCGAGTCGGTGGATCCCCAGGCCGTGGCGGATGCGCTGAAAAAGGATCCCGACATCAAGGCGGTGTATATCCAGGCGAGTGAGACGTCCACGGGCGTCGCGCATGATACCCGCGCGATTGCCGAGATCGTGCGGGCCTGCGACGAGACGATCCTGGTGGTGGATGCCATTACGGCGCTGGGCGTCTTCGATTTGAAGACCGATGAATGGGGCATTGACGTGCTGGTGGCCGGTTCCCAGAAAGCGCTCATGCTGCCGCCGGGCCTGGCCTTTGCGAGTGTGAGCGACAAAGCCTGGCGATTGGCCGACAAAGCCAAGAACGCCGCCTTCTATTTCAACTTCAAAAAAGAACGGGACGCCCAGAAGAAACATGCCACGGCCTATACCGCCGCCGTATCCCTGATGGTGGGACTCCAGGAAGTCTTGCAGATCTTGAAGGCGGAAGGTCTGGAACAGGTCTTTGCGCGCCACGCTCGCATGGCCCATGCGATGAGGGAAGGGATGAAGGCCGCCGGTTTGACGCTGTTTCCGAAACAGCATCCCAGCGACGCCCTCACGGTGGTGTCCACACCAGCGGGAGTGGATGGCCAGGCCGTCTACAAGAATCTGCGTGAGCAGTACGGGATCACAGCCGCCGGCGGGCAGGATCATCTCAAGGGAAAGATCGTCCGCATCTCGCACATGGGCTACATGGACACCTTCGATGTCATTCAGGCGATTGCCGCGACTGAAATGGTGTTGCGGGGGATGGGCCATCCGGTGAGACTCGGATCGGGTGTGGGCAAGGCCCAGGAATTGTTGCTTGCCGAATGAGAATTCTCGTCAGCGATAATCTGTCTAAGCAAGGGGTCGAGATTCTCCAGAAGGCCGGTCTGACCGTCGAGGTCAAGACCAAGATGCCCAAGGACGAACTGCTCCGTGAGATTCAATACTACGACGGGCTGATTATTCGAAGCGGGACAAAAGTGACGGCCGAGGTGATTGCCGCAGCCCCCAAGCTTCGGATCATCGGACGGGCCGGGTCCGGCCTCGACAATGTGGACACCGTCGCCGCTACCAAACGCGGCATTGTGGTGATGAACACACCGGGCGGGAACACCGTGACCACCGCCGAGCATACGTTCGCGATGATCTTTGCCCTGGCCAGAAAAATTCCGCAGGCCACGGCGTCCATCAAGTCCGGCAAGTGGGACAAAGAAAAATTCATGGGCGTGGAGCTGTATAACAAGACGCTCGGCATTGTGGGCATGGGGCAGATCGGGAGCCATCTGGCCAAGCTGGCGCAGGGCGCGATGATGCATGTCATTGCCTATGATCCCTATCTGGCGGAGGAACGGGCCGGCAAGATGGGTATTGAACTGATGGGCCTGCCGGAGTTGTTTCGCTGCGCGGACGTCATTACCGTGCATACGCCGCTGACGGACGAGACGCGCCACCTCATCAATCGGGCGACGATGGCAACGATGAAGGATGGGGTGCGTCTTATCAACTGCGCGCGTGGTGGGATTATTCACGAGCAGGACTTGGCGGAGGCGCTGAAGAGCGGCAAGGTTGCGGGCGCGGCGTTCGACGTGTTTGACGAGGAGCCGGTCAAGCCGGGTCATCCGTTGCTGGCGCTGGACAATTTTATCTGCTCGCCGCACATTGGCGCGTCTACGACGGAAGCTCAGGAGAACGTGGCGGTCGCCATCGCCGAACAGATCGTGGACTATCTGGCGCGCGGCATCGCGCGGGGGGCCGTCAACATCCCCTCGGTGCCGGCCGAAATGCTGCCGAGGCTTCAGCCCTACATCACGCTGGCTGAGAAGTTGGGGCTGCTGTATTCCCAACTCCACGAAGGCGGGATTGATCGTGTCACCATCGAATACAACGGCGAAGTGGCAGGCGTCAACACGGCGCCTCTGACCATTGCCGCGCTCAAGGGTCTGCTCACGCCGATTCTGGAGGAAACGATCAACTACGTGAATGCGCCGGTGGTGGCGCGCGAGCGTGGGATTGATGTCAAAGAGGTCAAAAGCAGCGATGCGGGGGACTTTACCAGCCTGGTGACGATCCAGGTGGACGCCGGCAAGCAGACCTGCCGGATTGCCGGCGCGCTCTATGGACGGCGCGATCCCCGGATCGTGCAATTGGATACGTTTCGCGTGGAAATTGTTCCCGAAGGCCACATGCTCTTTATCCTGAATGAAGATCGTCCCGGCGTCATTGGCGAGGTGGGCCAGGTGCTCGGCGCACACGAGATCAATATCGCCCGGATGCAGTGCTCGCGCGAAGAGCAAGGAGGGCAGGCACTCCTCATCGTTGGGGTGGACGCGCCGTTGCCGGCGGACGTGATCCGCGCCATCACCCAGGCCAGGAATATTCTGTCGGTGAAACACGTTCGTCTGTAACCGGCGTTGTAGGCTGGTCCCTCATGAAAAACGTGGCCCGTTCTGCAATTCCACAAGGCGTGGCAACCTTCCTGCCCGTCGCCGCAGAAGCCAAGCGCGCGGTGGAAGCCATCGTGTTTGCGGTCTTTGTGGAACGTGGCTATCGTGAAATCATTCCACCGACGTTTGAATATCTGGACGTTCTCGCCCCTGGACTGGACGCCGAACTCATCGAGAAATCCTACAAAGTCGTAGATCGCGCCACGGGGCGCATTCTCGTGATGCGCCCGGATGTCACGGCCCAGATCGCCCGGATGGTGGCGATGGGCATGGTGGAGCAGCCGCTGCCTCTGCGGCTCTGCTACAGCGCGAACGTCTTTCGCTACGAACCGGAACATGCCGGGCGGGATCGTGAAATTTTCCAGATCGGCGTTGAGTTGATTGGTCCCCGTGGCACGGCTGCCGATGTGGAGCCGATGATGACGGCGGCGGACTGCCTGACGCGCCTCGGGATCACCGTCTTTACGATTGCGATGGGGCAGGGGGCATTTTTCAATGCCCTGTTGCGTCGAACGGGTCTGCCGGTGTCCGTGCAGGGCCTGCTCCGTGAAGCGGCGGCGAGAAAGGACGTGCCGCGTATGGAGGCGCTGTTGTATGACGCCGGCGTGAAGGGACGCGCGGCCAAGGCGCTGTTGGCGGTGCCAGGTTTATTTGGAGGCGGTGAGGTGTTGGACGAGGCGGCGCGGGTGGCCCCGCGAAACGAGGATTGCCGCCGGGCGCTGGCGCGTTTGCGAGATGTGTGGGAACGGATGACGAAGGCTGGGTGGGGCGAGCATCTGTTGCTGGACATGGGCGAGATCCGGCGGATGGAGTATTACACGGGACTGGTCTTTGATATCTATGCCGACGGACTGGGCACGGAAGTGGGGGGCGGGGGACGGTACGATTCCCTCATCGGCCGGTTCGGGCGCGAGATGCCCTCCACCGGGTTTGCGTTTGATCTGGATCGGCTCTTGCAGCTCCGCGCCATGCAGGGTGGGGCGTCCCCGCAAAAGAGATGAAGACTGCTGCGTCCACGCTCACGCTGCCGCCGCAGAATGTCGAGGCAGAACAGGCCGTGCTGGGGGCCATTCTCTTGGACAACCAGGCCCTCTACAAAGCGATTGAAGTCGTTGGGGCGGACGAGTTTTATCGGCCCGCGCACCGGCGCATCTTTGAGGCCATGATTGCCCTGTCGGAGCAGAACCAGGTGGTGGACCTGGTGACCCTGACCGATCATTTGCGTCATGCGGGGACGCTGGACGGCATCGGCGGCAGCGCCTATCTGACTGATCTCGCCCAATCTGTTGCGACGGCCGCCGGCGTGACCCATCACGCCAAGCTCATCCACGAAACCGGCATCAATCGCGCGTTGATCGGCGTGGCCACAGAGATCGTGACCCGTGGCTATGAGGGCACGAAGCGCGTGGACGAGTTGCTGGATTATGCCGAACGCAGCATTTTCGGGATTGCCGAAAGCCGGCTGAAAAAATCCTTCACCGCGATCAAGGCGGTCGTCCACAGCACGCTGGAACACATCAATAAGTTGTACGAGCAGAAGGAAAAAATTACCGGCATTCCGACGGGGTTTGCCGATCTGGATAATATTACCGCCGGACTCCAGCCCTCCGATCTCATCATTGTCGCCGGGCGGCCGAGCAGCGGCAAGACCAGCCTGGCGCTGGGGATGGCCTTGCATGCGGCGTTGCACAAGCCCAAATCCTATCAGGTAGCGATCTTCAGCCTGGAAATGTCCAAAGAGCAACTTTGCATGAGGTTCTTGAGCGCGGCGGGGTCGCTCGACATGCACCGGATCAGAACCGGTCAACTCCACCGGGAAGACTGGTCGCACCTGACCCGCGCCGCCAGCGCCTTGACGGAGAGCCATATCTACATTGACGACACGGCGGGCATTACGGCGCTGGAACTGCGGGCGAAGATTCGCCGACAACGGGCGGAGACCGGCCTGGACCTCGTGGTCGTGGACTACCTCCAGTTGATGTCGGGGGGAGGGGACAGTGAAAGTCGGCAGCAGGAGATTTCCGATATCTCCCGGTCGCTCAAGGCCATAGCCAAAGAGTTGAACATCCCGGTGGTGGCGCTCTCGCAGTTGAGTCGGGCGGTGGAGAGTCGCCAGGACAAGCGGCCGATGCTGGCGGATCTTCGCGAATCCGGCGCCATCGAGCAGGACGCAGACCTGGTGATGATGATCTACCGCAAAAGCATGTATGCCGGACGGGATGGTGAGGGCCAGGGAGATGAGGTCGGCGACCCCGACCATATCGCTGAAATCCTAATTTCCAAACACCGCAATGGGCCGACGGGGTCGGTGAAACTGACATTCCTGCCGGAGTACGCCAAGTTCGGTAATTACATCCAGGAGCTTCGGTGAATGACGCCAAAGACGGGATTCCCGCCTACGCGGGAATGACAGAAAAATTGGAGACCGCCGTGCCCGCGACCGTGCGCTGGATGGCTTCCTGGAGCCGAGGCGTCGTCTGTGTGGCGACAATCGGCCTGTCGTCCATGACGGAGGCCGCGCAACCGGCCTCTACCGCCCCCCCATCCGTCGCCTCGGCTCCTTCTCCCGCTACGCGCGCATCTGACCCGAAAGCCTACTATCATTTCCTGCGCGGGTACCAGGCCGAACTGAGCAATGATGTTGCGACGGCGCAGGCGGAGTATCAGAAGGCGTTGGCGCGTGATGCCGATTCGGCGGCGATTCATCTTCGTCTGGCGACCCTGGCCCAGGCCAGTGGTGACCATGAACAGGCTCAGGTCCATGCCGACGCGGTGCTGGCCCAAGACGCGGGTCATCTGTCGGCGCTCCATATTCTGGCGGCCGTGGCGGGGGCCACAGGGCGCGTTGAGCAGGCGCTTGGGTACTACGAGCGGATCACGGCGATCCGGCCGCAGGACGCGCAGCCATACTATTCGAGGGGCATGCTTCTGGCTGGTCAGAAACGCTATGCGGAATCGGAGACGCTGCTCCATCAGGGCATAGCGCTGTCGCCGCTCTCGGCGCCGACCGGCTATCTGTACCTTGGCCATGTGCTGGTTGAGCAGAAGGCGTGGGATCGGGCCGCGCAGGCCTATCGGGACGCCTTGGCGATCAATCCAGGTTTTGGTCCGGCCTCTCTGGGGCTGGCGGCGACGTTGGAAGCCCAGGGCGACGTGCCCCAGGCCATTGCGACGCTGAACACCTATCTTCAGACGATCAATCGGAGCAATCGTGACGTCCGTCACCGGCTGGTCCGGCTGCTGTTGACGCAGCAGGCGTACGAGCCGGCGCTGGTCCTGCTGCGAGAACTGGTTGCGGAGTCTCCCGGAGACGCGGAGGCGCAGCTTCGCATCGGTCTCATTTATGGCGACCTGAAGGTGTTTCCGAAGGCGGTTGAGCAACTACAACTCGTGCTGACGCTGCGGCCGAATGAGTTGCGAGTGCGCGCCCACCTGGGCTACCTCTATGAGGCGATGCAGGAGAACGAGAAGGCCATTGCGGAATATGACGCGATCATTCAGTCCGATGGGACGTTCCGTGACGCGCATGTTCATCTGGGGCGACTGCTGTCTCGCCTGAAGCGACCCGACGAGGCCGTGCCGCACTTTCGCCAGGCGCTCGCGTTGAACCCCGCCCTGCTGGATGCCGTGCTCATGCTGGGTGTGACCTTGATGCAGGTCTCGCGGCATGACGAGGCGGCGGCCATTTTTCGGGACGCCTTGCAACGGCACCTCGGCAGTGCCGACCTGCGTTTCAATTTGGGCACGGCCTATGATAAGTTGGGGCGATTTGACGACATGGTCGGTGAGATGCGGGAGGCCATCAGACTGGACCCTGCCCATGCTGATGCGCTGAACTATCTTGGCTATACGTTTGCGGAGCGCGACATGAGTCTGGAAGAGGCCGTGGCGCTGATTCAGCGGGCGCTGGCAGTCACGCCGCAGAGTGGCGCGTATCTCGACAGCCTCGCGTGGGCCTATTTCAAGCTGGGGCGGTTGGATGAGGCATTGGAGACCATGCAGAAGGCCATGGCCGTGGCTCAGGACGATCCCGTGATGTTCGAGCATCTTGGAGACATCTACCTGAGCCAGAACATGCCCAACGAGGCCCGCGACGCCTGGCTGCGCGCACTGGCACTCGATCCGGCGAATCGCAAGCTGATGGACCGATTCAAGACCAAGGCCAAGGAATTGGGCAAAGCATTGGAATGGGCAGACCCGGCGACCGATGAACGCATTCGCAAAGCGCAGCACAAGTCATTCGAAGACAAGGCCCCGTAACCAGGAGAATACGATGGCACATTCCAAGCTGAAAACATCCGCAGGCTTTACCCTCATTGAATTGATGATCGTGGTGGCGATCATCGGGATTCTGGCTGCCATCGCCATTCCGAACTTCATGGCCTACCAGGCCAAGGCGAGGCAGACTGAAGCCAAGACAAACCTTGGCGCGATCTCTACATCGGCGATAGCATACTTCGCCGCGAATAATACCTATGCTGCTCCGACCTTTGTTGCTCTAGGCTATGCGGTGTCTGGGACAAACAGATACTATTTGTGGTGGCAAGTTGATTCAATTGCCGGTGCTTCAAGTGGGTGTACAAATAATGCTGTGGCGCCGACCGGCGATGCGGCACCGGCTGCTGGCGCGACAGGCTTTACATCGTCAGCCAGGGGGAATGTTGATACGGATGACACGTGCGATGACCTGATCATCAACGACCTGAGAATTATTGCGAATCCGTCCAATGATCTCACTAATTAATCCGTACGGCAAGCTGAGACAATTCTTGTCATAAACAGAGACAAAATTTGTCGCTCCATCTATGCGGCTGCTATTTTTTTCTGTAGAACATGAATAATTCAAGCGACATAGAGATAGAAAACGAGTCTTTTGCGTGGCACGTGGTTTGCTTTGTCTAATGTAGAAGGCGTAGTATGTGTACAGTCGGTCCATTCAACCAATAAGGAGGGCGTGATGATGTCAAATCGTGTAGCGCATAGACTGAAGGGGAATCAGGGTTTTACCTTGATTGAGTTGATGATTGTGGTGGCGATCATCGGGATTCTGGCGGCCATCGCCATTCCGAACTTTATGACCTACCAAGCTAAGGCGCGGCAGTCGGAGGCGAAGATCGGGCTTGGGGGGATATACACTACTGCAACTGCATTTTTTGCAGAAAATGGCACGTATGTAGCCGCAGGAGATGCGCTTGGCTATAGGCCATCCGGAACAACGAGATACGATCTCTACTACGGGGGCGTAGGTGTTGCGAATAGAATTACGCGCACAGGCGGTGCGGTAGCTCCATGTAATGTCGATCTTTCTGCTACCACGGGCACCGGTGTTCCAACAGCCACTGCTACGGCGTTTACATCTGGGGCTATTGGAAATGCTGACGGTGATACCACTTGCGATGAGTGGGGAATCAACGACATCAAGACCTTGTCGAATAATCGCAATGATGTTGCTCTATAAAGTTTACGAAGTACGCTAATCAAGTCTTGGTATGTGTATAAGGCGAGAGGCTCTTATGAGTCTCTCGCCTTATTGTCTGGATATTAACGAGGATTAGAATGGTCGCGACAGTCTTATACGACCGTGATGCATCTTCATGCGCGACACAGAATGTATCCGAAACTCTCTTCCCTGTGTCCTGATCTGTAGCCTCCTCGTCTTCTCCCCGCTGATTGAGGGCGGGACCACACACCTTCCGGTGTTGATTGTCCGGCTCATGCTGCTGGCGGCGTGTGTGTACTGGCTCATGGTCTCGATGCGGTCGGGATGGCTCACGGTGCCGCGAACCCGTCTGTTCACGGTGGGGATGCTCTTTCTTGGCTGGGCTGCGCTGTCTGTGCTGTGGTCGCCCTACCAGGCCGTGAGTCTGCAATGGCTGGTCAGCCTCATCAGCTATGCCGCCCTGTTGTGTGTGGTCGTGCAGCTCGTGGACTCCACCAAGCAGGTGAGGCGCCTGGTGATGGTCGTTCTGGGAATGGGCATCTTGGAGGCCGTGGTCGGGGGATATCAATGCTTCTGGGCCGTGGACGCGAGGGCCGTTCGAGCCGCCGGGACATTTTTTAATCCGAACTTTTTTGCCTCCTACGAAATGGCTGTCTTTGCGTTGGCATGTGGATTGCTATGTTTTGCGCATCCGAGACGTCCGTCTGCGCAGACATCTCCCCTCGCCCTGGCCCTCTCCCTCAAGGGGAGAGGGAAGGAAGTATGTGAGAAGTTGTTTCTCTGGGTGACGGTAGGAGCGACTGCTTGTGCGTTTGTGCTGGCGCAATCGAGGGGGGCGTTGCTGGGGATGGTCGCGGCGGTGGGATGTATCGGCATCTACCGGTTCGGCAAGAGGTTTGCGGCGGCGCTGCTGGTGATGCTCCTGCTCGGCGCGCTGATTCCCAATCCGTTACAGCAACGGATACTGACTGTCGGAGATCAGGACCCCTATGCGTATACGAGACTGGACATATGGGAGAATTCTCTTCAACGGATTGCTGACCATCCGTGGGGGGTGGGGCTGGGACAATACAAATACACGTCGTTTCAGTACCGGTTTCCCATCGAAGGGGAGATCGTGCGCTACGGGAAGCGGGCGGAATCGGCCCATAGTGGATATGTGCAGATGGCGGTGGAATTGGGGGTGCCTGGTCTCGCTCTCTTTCTCGTCGGGGTCGGACTGATGGGCCGTGAGATTGTTGAAACGTTGCATCGTGAGTTAGTTCCGTGGGAACGTGGCGTGGTGATCGGGCTGGCTGGTGGAATGGTCGGGCTGCTTGTCCATGCGGCGGTGGATTCCGTCTTCCACGAACCGGCGCTTGTGCTGTTGCTGATACTGTTCGCCGGATTAATCCTGGCGCTGAAACGGCTCAAGGCGCCTGACCCTCCGCCCCCCTGGAGGATCCCCTTTGCTGCGTCGCCTGCTCGCGTGGCGCTGGTCGGAGTCCTGGCGATCCTGTCCGCGCTGCTCATCATCCGTCCTGCTGCTGCCTGGCATATCTTTGACCAGGGAGAGGCCGAGATGCGCACCGGGAAGGTGAAGGCAGCCGTGGATTGGTACCAGCAGGCGACGCAGATTGATCCAGGCGTGAGTGCCTACCATGACGCAGTGGCGCGGGCATCGGTGGTGTTGTATCACCAGACCGGAGACGTTCAGAGGCTGCGCGAAGCGGTGGACGAACTCAGCCTGGCTCTGGCGCTCAATCCGCTCGATGGGCGCCTGGCTCACCGGTTGGGGGCCGTCTATCTGCTCCTGGCAGGCAGGGCCGAGCCAGGCCCCCTGCGAGAGGAGGCCATCAAATTGGCCGCCATGTCTTACGAACAGGGCATGGCGGCGGACCCCTATTCGCCGTTCAATTATTTCGAATTGGGGCGGATACGTTTGATCCAAGAACAGGGGGAGCAGGCGAGGACGTTGTTCAATTCGGCGCTTGAGCGCGAACCCAATTTTCTGCCGGCTCTCGTACAATTGATTGAGATGGCCTTACAGGAGGGGCGGCGAGAGGCCGCCGAATCGGACTATGGGAGGCTTCTGGCCATTCAGAAGCGCTACGAGGGACGGACCTTAACCGCAATGGAACGGCAGTTTCTGGAGGCGCCATACCAACACCTCGGTCGGCTGTTAGGTGCCCCTGAGAGGTCCCTATGAGTCTGGCTCTGCGGATGCGAACCCTTGTGATGGCAGGAGGGGTTGCCGGATTGCTCCTGGTCATGGGCCTGCATTTGTTTCAGGGTGAGCTTGACCGGCAGCGCGCGGCCGTGCCAAAACTCCAACGGTTCACGTATCTGCCGCCGGGCGACTATCTCAAGGTTTCCGCCTTGGGCTACGAATCAGTCGTCGCCGATCTCTTGTGGCTTCAGGCGATCCAGGCGATGGGAGAACGGACGGTCACGGAAGAGGCCGGGCATTGGATCTACCGTGCGCTGGACGTTATCACGACGTTGGACCCGAAATTTGTCTATGTGTACGAAGCCGGAAGCATCGCTTTGACGACCATGGTGGTCCTCCCGGAGGAGAGTAATCGGCTGTTGGAGAAGGGGATGGCGCATAATCCGCAGGTCTGGCGGTTGCCGTTTCTGCTTGGGTTTAACTACTATTTTGAGTTGCACGACGATGTGAACGCCGCGAAGTATTTTGCCGAGGCTGCGAGGCTGCCTGACGCCCCGGCTTTTCTGATGCCGCTGGCGGCGCGGTTCTATGTGTCGGCGCGGAGCCCTGAGGTCGCGATTACCTTGCTTGCTCAACTGTATGAGCAGACCACGGACGAGAAGGTGAAAGGCGTGATCGAAGCGCGCTTGAAGGACGTCCTCGTCGAGCGAGACCTGCAATTGCTCGAAGACGCGATCAGCCGTTACCAGGCGCGTCACCAACGAGCTCCGGAACAACTGGCAGACCTTGTCGGGTCTGGTCTCCTCCTCGCCCTGCCGCCTGAGCCGTTCGGCGGCCGCTATCTCTATGATCCGGCGACGCAGACGGTCCGCAGCAGCGAGGTCACGGAACGGGTGAAGGTGTTCGGAAAACGGAGACCGCGATGACGCCGATTCGGATCGAGGGACTGACGAAAGTCTTTCACGTGGGCCTGGGATGGCCCCGTCGCGTTGTGACGGTTCTAGACCATCTTGATCTGGAGGTGCATCAGGGGGAGATTTTTGGGTTTCTGGGACCGAACGGCGCCGGCAAAACCACGACGATTAAATTGCTCTTGGGCCTCCTCATGCCCACGGCCGGACAGGCCTGGCTCCTGGATCAGGAGATCGGTGATGTGGCGAGTAAGAGGCAGATCGGGTTTCTGCCGGAGTCGCCCTATTTTTACGAGTATCTCACCGGCGAGGAGTTTTTGACCTTCTATGGGCAGTTGTTCGGATTGAACGGGACGGGTCTGGCGAGGACGGTGGATAGACTGTTGGACATGGTCCGCATGGACGAGGCCAGACGTCTCCCCCTGCGGAAGTTCTCCAAGGGGATGCTGCAACGAATTGGGCTGGCGCAGGCGTTGATTAATGACCCGCAGGTGGTCATCCTGGATGAGCCCATGTCCGGGCTGGACCCTATCGGGCGGCGCGAAGTGCGGGATCTGATCCTCCGGTTGAAGGATCAGGGCAAGACGATTTTTTTTAGTACGCACATCCTGCCGGACGTGGAAATGATCTGCGACAGGGTGGCCATACTCGTGAAGGGAAAGCTCAGGGCGGTCGGGGCGATTCATGACCTGGTGGGGGCTTCTGCCGTGACCTCTGTCGAGGCGGTGGTGGAGGGGCTGTCTGACGTTGCGGTGCTGGAGGCGACTGGTCTGGGAGGCGCCGTCATTCAGCGAGGCGCGCAGGCGATGGTGACGCTTCCGGATGAGCGTGCCGTGCCCGCGCTCCTGGCCCTTCTCGTCCGACAGGGTGGACGGCTGGTGTCCCTGACGCCGCACAAGCGGTCGTTGGAAGACCTCTTTGTGACGGAAGTGGGGAGGACATGACTCGCATCCTCGTCATTGCCCGGAACACCTTTCGTGAAACCTTGCGGGATCGGATTCTCTATAACCTGTTGTTCTTTGGCCTCCTGATGATCGGGAGCGCGATCCTGCTCGGCAGTCTGACCATTGGGGAACAGGCCCGACTCATCAAGGATATCGGCTTGGCGGGCATCAATATCTTCGGCGTCCTAATTGCGATTTTTGTGGGGATCGGCCTGGTGAGCAAGGAAATTGAGCGGCGCACCATCTATTCGATCCTGGCGAAGCCGATCCATCGCGCGGAGTTCCTCTTGGGGCGGTACCTGGGCTTGGCGGCCACGCTCGCCGTGAACAGCGTTGTCATGGCAGCGGGGTTCTGCCTGACGCTGGTGGTCGGTCAGGTGGAACTGGATCTGTCCTTGCTGAGCGCCGTCGGGTTGATTGTTGTGGAACTTCTCGTGATTACCGCCATGGCCGTGCTATGCTCCACCTTTACGACGCCCATGTTAAGCGCGACGTTTACGCTGTCGCTCTATGTCATCGGCCATCTGACCGACGATCTCCGCACCTTAGGGGCCAAGCTCCAGCATGGGCCGACGACGTGGTTGCTGGACGGGCTGTATTACACGTTGCCGAACCTTGACTATTTTAACGTGAAGGCCCAAGTGGCGCATGGGATCGCGATTGAATCGTCCTATCTGTGGTCTGCCTGGGCGTACGGGACCGCCTACTGTGCGGTCTTGTTACTGTTGGCCTGCGTGATCTTTCAGCAGAGGGAATTCAGGTGAAAGGCATTCTCCTGGCTGGGGGCAGCGGCACCAGGTTGTATCCCATGACGCAGGTGATGAGCAAGCAATTGCTGCCGGTCTTTGACAAGCCGATGATCTATTACCCCCTTTCCACGCTGATGCTGGCCGGCATCCGCGAGATCCTCGTGATCTCGACGCCGCACGATCTGCCGCTGTATCAGCGCCTGCTGGGCGACGGCCGCCAGTGGGGGATTGCCCTTCGCTACGCGGAACAACTGAAGCCGGAAGGCATTGCGCAGGCGTTCCTCATCGCCAAAGATTTTCTTAAGGGCGAGGGGGTCTGTTTGATCCTGGGTGACAATATTTTTTATGGCCAGGGGCTACGAGAGATTGTGCAACGCGCGGCCTTGCAGCAGATGGGGGCGACGATCTTTGGGTATCGGGTTCATGATCCGGAGCGGTATGGCGTGATTGAGTTTGATGGGCAGGGCCGGGTGGTGTCCATCGAGGAAAAACCGCGACACCCAAAATCTCTCTATGCGGCGGTGGGGCTGTATTTTTATGACTCGCGCGTGGTTGCCATTGCCGAGCAGGTCCGGCCCTCCGGGCGAGGAGAATTAGAGATTACCGAGGTCCATACCTGCTATCTTGAGCAGGGGGCGCTCAGGGCGGAAGTCCTGGGTCGGGGGATCGCGTGGCTGGATACCGGCACGCCGGAGTCGTTGCTGGAGGCCGGAAATTTTATTGCGACCATCGAAAAGCGTCAAGGATTGAAAGTGGCCTGTTTGGAAGAAGTGGCCTATCGCATGGGCTACATGAATGCCGAGCAGGTCTTGGCCCGTGCGAGCCTGCTGGGCGCCACCGAGTATGGCCGGTATGTCCAGGCTATCGTGACGGAATGCCATGAACAAGATTACTTGTAAGGCCACCAGCCTGGACGGCGTGTGGGTCCTTGATCCGCCTCGCGACTATGATGAGCGGGGGCGCTTTGGGGAAACCTATCACGAACAGAAATTTTCCGACCTTGGCATTCCTGGACGCTTTGTGCAGGACAATCAGTCGTTCTCCAAGAGTAACGTGTTGCGGGGGCTGCATTATCAGCTTGCGCATCCCCAAGCGAAGCTCTGTCGTGTGCTCCAGGGCGAGGTGCTGGATGTCGCCGTAGATATCCGCATGGGTTCGCCGACGTTCGGCCACTGGGTCGGCGTCCACCTATCCGCCGTGAATAATTGGCAACTGTACATTCCTCGAGGCTTCGCGCACGGGTTTGTGGTGCTATCCGACACGGCTGACGTGTTGTACAAGTGTGACGACTTTTATTATCAAGATGACGAGTATGGCGTGGCCTGGAATGATCCGGCGTTGGGTATTCAATGGGAGATAGACCGTCCGATCCTCTCGGCGAAGGACGCCGCCCATCCGCCGTTATCGGCCATCCCCACGTCTGCGCTGCCACGGTATGAACCATGAGCCGCCCATCAAGACATGTGCTCTGCATGAGGAGTAGGTCATGACCCAGAACGAATCGGTTCCGATCCGTGTGGCCGTCGTAGGGGCTGGGGAATGGGGGAGGAACCATGTCAGAACGTTCGCGCACCTGCGGGGCGCGCAGTTGGCGATGGTCTGCGACCTGGATCAGTCCCGGTTGGCGCTGGTCCGATCCCAGTATCCCGGCGTCGGCACGACGACCCGGTATGCTGATGTCGTCCAGGAGCCCACGGTAGACGCTGTGGTCATCGCCTCTTTCGCCACGGAGCATTTTGAGCAGGCGCGGCAGGCCTTGGACGCGGGCAAGCATGTGCTGGTGGAAAAGCCCATGACGCTTCATGGCGCAGACGCCGAGGCGCTGGTTCAGCTTGCGGCTCGCGTGAATCGCCGGCTGATGGTGGGGCATCTGCTGTTGTATCACCCGGCCGTCGTCACGATGAAGCAGTTGGTGGCATCAAAGGAGATCGGCGAGCTGTACTACCTTTACAGCCAGCGGCTGAACCTGGGGCGTGTCCGTCGGGATGAGAATGCGTTGTGGAGTTTCGGGCCGCACGACGTGGCGGTGGCGCTGCATCTATTCGGCGCTGAGCCCGATGTGGTGACGGCCACAGGCGAGGCGTATCTCCAGGACGGCATCGCGGACGTGGTCTTCGTGACGTTGCATTTTCCTGGAAAACGGATGGCGCATATCCATTTGAGCTGGCTGGATCCCCATAAGACGAGACGCACCACAATGGTGGGCAGCCGCAAGATGGTGGTCTTCGATGATATGGAGCCGACCGAAAAAATCAGGATCTACGATAAGGGCGTGGACGTGCAGCCGCAGCCTGTCCCGTCCCAGGATTACCTGCACGTCCGGTTTGGAGACGTCCTCATTCCGCACATTGGGACGGGTGAGCCCCTTCGGCTGGAATGCCGGCATTTTCTCGATTGTATCCGGATAGGGACTGCGCCGCTGAGTGACGGCGCCCATGGGTGGCAAGTGATTCGGGTGTTGGTGGCGGCGCAGAAGTCGCTTGATCTTGACGGGGCTCCGGTGTCGGTGAAGGGATAAAGATGGACGGCGAGCGCGATTATTGGGCGCATGAGACGGCCTGCGTGGATGATCCAGGAGGGATCGGCGAGGGCACACGGATATGGCATTTCTCCCATATTTCGAAAGGCGCACTGGTGGGACCACGCTGCTCTATTGGCCAGAATGTTTATGTTGCCCCAGGCGCCGTGGTGGGCGCCGGCGTGAAGATTCAGAACAACGTCTCGGTCTATGACGGCGTGACGTTGGAGGACGGCGTGTTCTGCGGGCCCTCGGTCGTGTTTACGAACGTCATCAATCCGCGCAGCCATATTTCGAGGAAGCACGAATACCGTGCAACTCTCGTCCGGCGCGGCGCGACACTGGGCGCCAACGCAACGATCCTCTGCGGCATTACCATCGGGCAAGATGCCTTCATCGGCGCAGGTGCGGTCGTGACGAAGGATGTCCCGGACTTTGCCTTGATGCACGGCAACCCCGCGCGGCAGCAGGGGTGGATGTGCGTGTGCGGTGTGAAGGTGGTCATTTCAGGAAAAGTGGTCATGCGCCGGGTAGCCTGCAAGTCGTGCGGGGCCAAGTACGTTGGGGGCATGGGCGGCTTGACGATCAAGGAACGCGCATGAAACTGCTCACTGTCGTCGGCGCGCGCCCCCAGTTCATCAAGGCCGCAGTGGTCTCACGCGCGATCGCTGCGTTCAATGCACGTGCTGTCAGTGGGCTGCGGATGGAGGAGGTTCTCGTCCATACAGGACAACATTATGACGACAACATGTCCGCCGTCTTCTTTCAGGAATTGCGCATGTCTGAACCGGCGCATCATTTGGGTGTTGGGTCAGGTCCGCACGGACAGCAGACTGGGCGCATGTTGGAGGGGTTGGAGCGTGTGATGCACCAGGAGAGACCGGACCTCGTGCTGATCTACGGAGATACCAATTCGACGCTGGCTGGGGCGCTGGCGGCGAGTAAGCTTGGTTTGCCGGTCGCGCACGTCGAGGCCGGTCTCAGGAGCTACAACCGGACGATGCCGGAGGAGATCAATCGCGTTGTCGCCGATCATTTATCGGCCCTGCTGTTGTGCCCAACCGCGTGTGCTGTAAAAAATCTCAGTTGCGAGGGGGTGGTGGCCGGTGTCCACCAGGTCGGAGACGTGATGTACGACTCGCTGCTCTTCAATCTGCAACAGGCAGCGCAGCATGCCGGGATTCTCGATCGTCTGGGTCTTCAGTCTGGGCAGTACGGACTGGTCACGATCCATCGTGCTGAGAATACTGATCGGCCGGAGACGCTACGGACGCTTATCGCCACGCTTGGCAACCTTGGTCTTCCAGTGGTGTTCCCCCTACATCCGCGCACCACGGTAGCCATGCAAGCGGCAAGGATAGGGGCGCATGGGAATATCCGGCTGATCCCGCCCGTGTCCTATCAGGAAATGCTGATCCTCGAACGGAATGCGCGCCTCATTTTGACCGACTCCGGAGGTGTCCAGAAAGAGGCATTTCTGCTCGGCGTACCCTGCGTCACGCTGCGGAGCGAGACCGAGTGGGTTGAAACCGTGGAGGCGGGTCTGAACCGCGTAGCAGGGACGGAACCTGACGCCATCCTTGATGCCGCGCGGGCCTTTCTGGATAAGGTGCCTTCCGCATCAACGCAGCCATACGGCAATGGCCATGCCGCCGAGGCGATCCTGGAGATCGTCACGGAGCATTGTCTAGAGAAGCGGGCATGAGCTGTTTTCGCATGCTCTACCGGCATCGGTACTTGATCTGGAGACTGACGGTGTTGGATTTCAAGGTCCGATATGTGGGCTCGCAGCTGGGTCTGCTCTGGATGATGGCGATGCCGTTGCTAGTGCTGGGCACCTATTTACTAGTGTTCGGGAAGATATTGGGCGTACGTCCTGATCCCGACCTGTCCGGATTGGACTATGGGCTGTTGATCGCGTGCGGTCTCGTGCCGTGGCTAGGCTTTTCCGAGGGCGTGATGCGTGGCACCGGATCTGTACTCGCGCAGCGCAATCTGATGAAGAGCACGGTGTTCCCGATGGAACTTATCCCGGTGACCGCCGTCTTCGCCGGGCTCGCGGGGCAACTGTGCGGGATCGCGCTGCTCCTGCTCGTCCTCGGCATCCGTGGGGCGCTCGGCCTGCACGTCCTGCTCCTTCCTCTCCTTCTGGCCGTCCAAGCGTTGTTCACAATCGGCCTCGTCTGGTTCCTGTCCTGTGTCAACATCCTCTACCGCGACACGTCCCAGGCGATCGGTTTGCTGATGGTGCTCCTGATGTTTCTCTCACCCATCGCCTACACGCAGGCAATGGTGCCGGTGGGACTTGAGATGTTGGTCCAGTGCAATCCCTTGTCCTATCTGATTGACGGCTACCGGCAGGTGCTGTTGTTCGACCGGCTGCCGAGCCTGGCGGGAATGGCCGTCTTCGCCGGTTTGGCGGTGGCGGTGCTGCTGACCGGCCACCGATATTTTATGCGTCTCAGGCGGGTGCTGCCGGATTTTGTGTGAGCGTCATGTACGCGATTGTCGTCAAAGACCTGGCCAAGATGTACAAGCTGTACAACGTGTCTTACTACAGACTCCTGGACTTCCTGGGACTCTCGCGGGGACCGGCCGCCCGCTATTACGACGAGTACTGGGCGTTAAAGGGCGTGACGTTCGACATCCCCATGGGCGCGACTGTGGGCCTGATCGGACGGAACGGATCAGGCAAAAGCACGTTGCTGAAGCTACTCTCCGGGGCGAGTGCGCCGACCCGCGGGGAGGCCGTCGTACACGGACGGGTGGCGGCGCTCCTGGAGCTGAGCACGGGATTCCATCCGGATCTGACCGGTCACGAGAACATTTTTTCCTGCGGCCTCTACCTGGGCCTCGACCGACCGGTGATGGAGGCGCTCTATGATGAGATCGTGGCCTTCGCGGAGCTAGGGGAGTTTCTCCATCGTCCGGTCCGGACCTACTCGACCGGAATGCAGATGCGACTGGCATTCTCCGTGGCGTCCAGCGCGCCGGCGGACATCCAGCTCATTGACGAAGTCCTGGGTGTCGGGGACACCTATTTCTTCGGAAAATGCGTCCAGCGCTTCCGCCGGTTTCAGCAGGAAGGGCGCACCACGATACTGGTTTCGCATGACCTCGGAACCATCCTCCGGCTCTGCTCGCGTTGCTTGTGGATCGACCGGGGCGTCCTGGTCGCGGATGGATCGCCGCTGGAGGTGGTCGCGGCGTACAACCAATCGGTCTATGACGAACGGGATCGCCACGAGCCGGGCGCCATGGGGAGCTCCGGCGTGGATCTGGGGCGGTCACGCGCGCTCCGGGCCTCGAATGCCGTCCAGATCAGCGGAGTGGAATTCGTGGATGCTGCGGGTGTGCCGGCTCGTGATTTTGCGATGGACACGACTATGGTAGTGCGGGTCGGCTACGTTTCCCAAGAGGTTTTGCGAGATGCGGTCGTCGCCGTGGTCGTCTATCGGGCCGACAACGTGACCGTGTGCAATGCGATCTCCAGCATGGATGGAGTCACCCTGGAACTGAGTGAGGGGAAGGGGGCGATTGAAGTCGTCTTCGAGCGCCTGATGCTGGCTCCGGGTGAGTACACGGTTGGGGTGGGGATCTATCCTTCGCTAGAGTTGGATGACACTCACAGCGTCCAACACGCGGCCATTTGGCACAAACCGGTGTCGTTCGTGGTCCGTCGGCCGGTTAGCGTCGCGTTTGAATTGGGAGTTGTCCGGCATCCCGTACGCTGGCGGTTTGCCGGTCGGCCTTCGACGGTGAGTCCGGAATTCTTCGAGGAGAAGGCGTGAATCAGATGCTGACTGACGCCCGGGCCGAGTCCGATGCTAAGACAGCGTTGCGTCGGAAGTTCCGGCAGTGCTACCGACAGATCGCAGAGGATGACCTCGTCAAGTCGTTCGAAGAGAACAAACATGTCCGCAACATCCCGCTGCTCAGAATGATCGGTGATGTCAGCGGCAAAAATGTTCTCGACGTCGGGTCTAGCCAAGGGCTGCTCCTGGACGCATTCAAGTCGGACGCCCTTACCGCCTGCGTTGACCTGGCGGAGGCTTACATGCGGGTGGCCCGCGAGCACGGACATCGGGCCGTCGTTGGCGATGGGGAGGCGCTGCCGTTCCATTCCGACACATTCGACGTGGTGATTTGTTCCGATGTCCTTGAGCATGTCCTGGACGTGGAGACAGTCGTCGAGCAGGTCGGGCGAGTCCTGAAACCGGATGGGACATTCTTTGCCGTGGTGCCATGGGAAGAAGACCTCAGCAAATATAAGGGCTTCGAGGGTACCTATGAATTCACCCACCTGAGATCCTTCAATGCCGAGGTGATGCGAAACCTCTTCAAAGGGTTTCGCATTGTTCGGTGGCGGGGAGTTGCGCCGAATGTGGAACGGCCGCCGCATCTCAAGCTCATGGATTGCTTCCCAGGCTTCGTGGCCAGTTTCTTCCGATACATGGGCCGCCTTGGACGGCGCGTCCCGTGGCGGCTGCAGAAATATTATTGGAAGGTGCACTACGCCTATTGGGACTGGTACTGGGGGCAATTGGCACGCCTGCCGGAATGGGACTGGCTCTGGCTGTGGTTCTATCCGCCAATCCACATGATTTTCGAACTCACGCCGTGCGCGTCCAGGGACCCGTCCGAGAGGTGCCTATGATGCAGCCGGCGACACAGGGCGTTGTGATGTTCGTGATGAACGATCTGCTGAATGACCCGCGTGTGCAGCGCGAGGCGAGATCGGCAGTCCGGGCGGGATTCAGAGTCACCGTGGTCGCGATGCAAAGCGACCGCTGTCGAACGCGGCGGGAAATGCTCGACGGCTATGAGGTCGTGCGGGTGCCTGCCAGGAGGTTTGGCTTCATCGCGATGATGTTCAGGTTCTGGGGGTTGGCTTCTCTGGGGTGGCGCGTTTTGAAAGAAGGAATCAATCTGGGGCTTGGACTTCCGCCGGGGCCTGAAGCCCCCGGGCAAACTCACGGCCCCGCGAGCCGTTTGCGCCGCTTCAAATGGGCTCTGATGTGTGGAGTGGGACTCCTCCTGAGACCGGTTCGGCTATTCCGGCCTATCCTGCAGAAGATACGGCTGTGGCCGCGACCGGGTGTTTCTCTTGAAACGTATTGCAGCAGTCTATCGAGAAAGGGACTCCGCTATCTCAGTGAGCTCGGGTTTATCGGCGACATGCTCTGGCTGTCCCTGGCCATGTTGTGGGCGGCGCGATCTGCCCATGCCCGTGTGTTTCATGGAAATGATCTTCCCACGCTTCCCGTGACGACCTGGGCGGCGCGCCTTTACGGCGGGAAGGCGCTCTACGATTCGCACGAACTCTGGGTCGGCATGAACCCGGAGTGGACCGTCTTGTTGAACGGGGCGTCCCGGTGGGTGGAGCGGCATTATATCCGGCAGATGCACACCGTCGTCACCGTCAACGATCTGATCGCGGAGGAACTCCAGCGGCGCTATCGCGTTCTTCTGCCGACCGTGGTGATGAACTGTCCAGAGCCGGCTGCGTCCCACGGGATCAGCCCTGTCCACTCGATTCGCGCGCAGTTCGGGCTCTCCACGCAGACTCCCCTCATTCTGTACCAGGGGCGGTACGAGCCGGGCCGGGGCCTGGAGGAGTTGATCGAGAGCGGCCGGTATCTCTCGCAGGGGGTCATCGTCCTGCGGGGGTATGGCTCGAACGAGCCGGACTTGCGTCGGCGCGTGGAGAGCCTCGGGGTGCCAGGGCGCGTGTTCATGGTGGAGCCGGTCGCGATGGCGGACATGGTGGATGCCGCGCGCGAAGCCGACGTCGGGGTCGTGCCCTATACCGCCTATTCGCCGGGGTACTACTATGCCTCGCCCAACAAGCTGTTCGAATACATGATGGCCGGCCTGGCGATCGCCGTGAGCGATCTGCCATTCTTGGAAAAGATCGTCCGCGATCAGGACCTGGGAGTGGTCTTCGATCCCAGGAATCCCCGGCACATTGCGGAGCAGTTGAACGCGTTGGTTGGCCACCCCGCGCGCCTCCGAGCGTGCCGCGAGAACGCGGCGCGCGCGGCGCGTGAACGCTTCAACTGGGATCATGAGGGCGGCAAGCTGATGCAGTTGTACCGGGATCTGGCTGCGGCGAGCGGGCAGCGCATAGCGGGACATTGACACCGATGGCGTCCGCCACCATTGACAGAAAGAACGCCGCGTTCTGGAACGAGCTGTGCGGGTCGTCCCTCGCAATCCCCTTCAAGGATGCCACCTTCGACTATGCGTACTCAATCGGCTGCCTCCACCACGCGGGCGATCAGAGTCGGGGGATCTCCGAGGTGCACCGGGTGCTCGCAATGTGTGCATCGAGAGCCAGAATTTCAACGATATGGTATACAAAGACAAAACACTGGTTCCACGGGAGTCCCTGCTGAATAATCTGAGTTGGGTGATGGAAGCGGATCTTTACATTACCGCGATCAAGTAGCGGGATGCCTGGAAGGAAAAGGCCATGATGACGTTGCTGGCAAGGAAGATGCGTGGGCTGACGGGGCGCGTTCGACAAAAAGTGAACGGGGCGGTCCAGCGGTACCGGGAGGCCCGGATCTTCCGGCGGACCGTCGCGCCCTTTCCCTCCACGATTTACTTGGCTGTGAACACGCGCTGCGGGTTCTCGTGCAAGATGTGCGATGTGGGCATGGACCAGTACGACACCCAGTTCTACCAGATCATGAGCCTGAGCAAGAAGCAGCCCCGCGACCATCTCTCCCTGGACCGCCTGAAGGCCCTGGTGGATGAGGTGCAGCACTTCAAGCCCATGATCGCGGCCACGTCCACGGAGCCGCTGCTCTACAACGACATCATTCTCCTGTGCGACCACGTGGTGAGCCGCGGCCTTCAGATGCTCGTCACCACCGCCGGCCTGCAGCTGGAAAAACATGCCGAGGACCTCGTGCGGGTCGGGGTCCAGCAGCTCTGGGTCTCGATCGACGGCCCGCCGGAGGTCCACAATGACGTGCGGGGCGTCAAGCAGTCGTTCGAGAAGTCGGTGGCGGGCATCCGGGCGGTGGACGAATGGAAGCGCCGCCTGGGGCGCGACTATCCCAAGATGGGGATCAACTACGCGCTCTCGAACTACAACTACCACTGCCTGGAGCCCTTCATGGCCCGGGTGCACGACCTGCCGGTCGAGCACATCACGTTTTCGCACATGAACTACGTGACGCCGGGTACGGCGGAGGCGCACAACGCCCGATTCGGCCACCTCTATCCCACCACGGTCAGCAGCGTCTCGAACGCCGATCCCACAAAAGTCGACGTGAACGAGCTGTGGAACCAGATCGCCCTCGTGAAGACCAGGTACCCGGGACGCGCCGGGTTCGGCCCGGACCTGGACCGGCAGGGGCTGGAGGATTTCTATTTCCATCCGGAGGTCTTCGTCCGGGGAAACCGGTGCTACGTGCCGTGGCGCGCGGCGGAGATCATTGCCGATGGGAACTGCGTGGTGATGACCCGCTGCTTTTACACGACGTTTGGGAACATTTACGAGCAGAGCTTCGAAGAAATATGGAATGGCCCCCGCTACCAGGAGTTTCGCAAGAACCTCATCATTCACGGGTCGTACCCTGCCTGCTCGCGGTGCTGCGGGATTCTGTAAAATGCGATTGTTCTCCCGCTTGAAACGCGCGGTGCTGGCGCGGTGGGGCCACGCCGCGCGGGCGACGCAGACGGCCCGCGAGACGCTCCGTCCTCTTGCCGGTATGTCCAACGGGGACGTGATAGCCTGTCTGCATCCCGCCGTCGCCGGGCGGTCCCCGTCCGACCTGCTCGCCCATTACCGATCCCGCCGCATGCCGTGGGGCCTCTTTCAGTCTGGAGATCGTAAGGAACTCGCGCGCCTTCTTGCCGAGCGCTACCCCGATTCTTACAAGGAGACCCTGCGCCGTGCGGACCTGGCTTGCCGCCATGTGGTGGAAGTCCTGGGAAGCGGCGAAACAGACCTCGGCGACCCGATCAATTGGTGGACGGATTTCAAGGACCGGACCTGGGCGCAGGGAGATTATGAGGAACTCAATGCGACCCTCTATACTAATCATTTTCAGAACGCTCAGTACATCGGTGATATCAAGCTGCCATGGGAGTTGAACAAACACGCGCATTTTGTCGAGCTTGGCAAGGCCTACTGGCTCACAACCGACGAGCGGTACGCTGAGGCATTGCTCGTGCAGATGGAAGACTGGATCGCGCGGAACCCCTTTCTTTACGGCATCGCCTGGACGCAGAACCTGGTCGTGGCGCAGCGGGCGATAGCGTGGACGCTGGCGCTTCAGGCTGTTCGAAACAGCCCTGCGCTGACGCCGGCGCGCCTGTTGAATATCCTACGGTCGCTGTATCAGCATGCTCGCTATATTCCGGTCCATTTCGAGTTTTCTGAACGTGCCTCAAACCATCTTTTCGGCAACGCGGCTGGGCTGGCGGCTCTGGCAATGGCCTTCCCGGAGTTCCAGGAAGCAGACGGCTGGCGGGTGCAGGCGCTCCAGGTCATCGAGGCCGAACTGGCGAAACAGGTCTACCCGGACGGGGTCCAGTACGAGCAGTCTGTCAACTATCACCGATATGTGGCAGAATTCTGTCTGCTGCCGTGGCTACTCTCTGTGCCCCGTTTGTCGCCTTACACTACCGCATCGCAGGACACGCTTCAACGGATGCTGATGTTTCTTTTGCACATGACCCAGCCGAACGGACTGGTCCAGCCTGTCAGCGATGCAGACGGGGCGCGAGTGTGGCAGTTTAACTACCGTTCGATCAATGACCATCGCGGGTTATTGAATCTCGGCGCGGTTCTCTTTCAGGACAGCACCCTTAAATTCGGCCCAGAAGGAAACGGCGAGGACGTGCTTTGGTGGCTGGGGCCAGCCGCGCATCGCCAATGGGAGGCTCTGCCGGCCGGATCGCCGCCGTGCGCAGTCGCGTTTCCTGACGGCGGGTACTTCGTCTTGCGTGAGGCATGGAAACCCGATGCGTTGTGGGTCTTCTTCGATTGCGGCCATGTGGGCATGGGTGATTGGCCGGACGATGTCTCGGTCGGCACCCACGGCCACAGCGATTTGCTGACGTTTGGCTTGGCGGCGGGTGGGGAAACGCTGCTGACAGACATTGGCTCATACACCTACACCGGTTCGAAGCTCTGGCACGACTACTTTCGCAGCGCGCGGGGGCACAACGTCCTGCTGGTGGACGATCATGATCCAAGTGTGCTAACGACGTTCTGGGCGCTTCGTGAGCGGGCGCGTCCGCGCGACGTCCGATGGCGGTTTTCCGCCGAGGCGGACGTTGTGACCGGCGCACATGACGGCTATCGGCGCCTGAATCTTCCGGTGCTGCATCGGCGGAGCCTGCTGCTCCTTCGCGGTAAGCGGTGCCTGATCATCAGAGACGATATCGAGGGGGAGGGAGTCCATGCGATCAAGGCGCTCTTTCATGCGATGCCAGCCGTGAGATTCTTTCCGACCGATCATCCGGACTCATGGAAGATCGTCGGCCAACGGGCAGCGGCCGCTAGTACGTTTCTGGCAGCTGGCCTTGCGGATGGGCAGCCGCTTCCGCTTGTCTATCGTGTGGCGAGTGGTGAGACGGAGCCGATTGATGGGTGGTATGCGGAGGATTACGGGATCAAGGAGCCCGCTCCAGTCCTGCATGTCTCGTTTAAGGGGGCCTGCCCGATACGGTGCTATACCGTGCTGCAGGTCGAGGAGCCGGGGCGCGCTGGGGGGGGCGGCGCCTGGTCCACGTATCGCGGCGCGGAAGAGGCCTGGGGTATTGCCATGAATGGCCTCGGTCTTCCTGCGTGAGGGATCATGCCGCTTTCCGTTGACGAACAGTCTTTGCGCACGACCCACAACTGCGAGGGATGGCCTGGCGATGTGCTGTTCGGTGTCGGCAAAACCATCGTCATGCTGGTGACAAACGAGGGCCTGAACGATCCCAGGGTTATCCGGTCGCGGGATACCGCCCACCGCGCCGGGTTTGCCGTTCGGCTTGTCTGCCGCACCCTGCCGAAAGAGCAGGTAAAGGAGAAGGAAACGGACGCCGCCACTTCCGGAACCGTCGCGCATCGCATGCCGCGCTTTCCTGGCAGGGGTTGGCTCAAGCGGTTGCTGGTCTGGTACAGCTCGTGGGGAAAAGGCGCCCCGAGTTTCTGGCTGAAGCCGATGGAACTCTGGATCCTCGGCGGGATGATCTGGTTCAATCTGCAGGCCATTCGGAAAATGTGGCGTGTCTGCGGCGACCTCTACCATGCCAACGACCTGGATACGCTTCCGGCAGCGGTGGTACTTTCGTGGAAGCACCGAGCGCCGCTGGTCTATGATGCGCACGAGCTGTTTGCCAGCCAGTTCGCCGAATCTTCCAGGCTTTTCCAAACGATTCTCTTCAGCTTCGAGCATTGGCTTATCCGCTCGGCCGAGAAGGTTGTGACCGTCAACTGTTCAATTGCCGAAACCCTGGCTGCCTGGCATCAGGTCCCGCTTCCATCCGTGGTGATGAACTGTCCACTCGCCGCTACGGCCCCACGGCCCGCGTCTGACGCCGTTGGGGACTTCCCGGCACACAAGGCCCGCGTCATCTTCCAGGGAGTCTATGGGCGTGACCGCGGACTCGAAGAGTTGATTCTGAGCGCCGCCTGGTACGAATCAGCCGAGCTGTACCTGCGCGGGTACGGCGAACTCGAGCCGGCGCTCCGTGCCCTCGTGCGGGAGAACGGTCTGGAGGATCGCGTGCGTTTCCTGCCGCCCGTCCACCACGCCGAGTTAGTGACGAGCCTGGGCGGGTTTGATGTTGGAGTCGTTCCCTACCGACCGACGACAGCGAACAACCGGCTCTGTCTTCCCAACAAGGTCTTTGAATATCTCCAGGCTGGGCTTGCGCTGGCCGTCAGCGCACTGCCGGAACTGACCCGTTTGGTTGAGGAGACGGGAACAGGGGGGCTGTTCGATCCCGATCGTCCTGAAGACATTGCGCGCGCCATCAACGAGATGACCGGCGATGCGCATAGGCTGACCGACCTCAAAGACAGGGCGCGCGCCGCGGGGGCGCGTTTCACGTGGGAGGCGCAGGGAGCGCCCAGGCTTCTGGCCTGCTATCAGGAACTTACCGGCGTGCCTTCGAGACGGCAGGAGGGCCATTACTGATGTGTGCCATTGCCGGGATCTACCAGGTTTCAGGGGAGGCCGTGGATCCGTCGGTGCTGGAGGCCATGACGCAGGTGCAGGCGCACAGGGGTCCTGACGGGGAAGGCTATGTGCTGCTGGATGCGCGGGGGCGGGAGAAGCCGGTTGAGAGCAAGACGCGGCTAACGGACTTGCTGCGAATCCGCCCACACGGCTATTCAATCGGCTTCGGCCATCGCCGGTTGGCAATCATTGATCTCTCTCCGCTCGGCCATCAGCCGATGGCGACGGAAGATGGTCGTTGCTGGGTTGTCTACAACGGCGAGGTCTACAACCACGTCGAGCTGCGTGAGGAATTGCGAAACAAGGGGCACCAATTTCGCTCAACCTCCGACACAGAAGTCCTGCTGGCGGCCTACAGAGAATGGGGCGAGGTGTGCGTGACGCGGTTCAACGGGATGTTTGCCTTTGCCATCTGGGACGGCGACCGCCGTCGGCTCTTTTGCGCGCGCGACCGTCTGGGGGTGAAGCCGTTCTATTATGTCTGGGACGGGAACCGATTTGCCTTTGCTTCCGAGATCAAGGGTCTGCTGGCTGCCGGCGTTCGGCCGGTGCCCGATCAGCGTGCGGTCTTCGAGTACCTGGAGAACGCCTGCCTCGATCACGCCGACGGCACGTTTTTCAAGGACATCCGGCAGCTCCCGCCGGCGCATGTGCTCATAGTGGAGACGGACGTGACGGTTCGGCGCTATTGGGACCTGCCGGCCGCCGGCCAGGTGTCGATCTCAATGGAGAACGCGGCCGGACGCTTCCACGACTTGTTTCGCGACGCCGTCCGGCTGCGCCTCCGCAGCGACGTGCCCATTGGCACGTGCCTCAGCGGGGGGCTCGATTCTTCATCGATCGTCTGTGTGACAAACGACCTGATGTTCGGCGAATCGGCCGTTCCGCGCGAATTGGTTGGACAGAAGCAGAAGACGTTTTCGTCCTGTTTCGAAGATCTCGCCTATGATGAGCGGCAGTTTATCCGCCTGGTCCTCGAACGCACCGGCGCTGAAGCGCACTATACTTTTCCCGATCCCAAGGAACTGGCCGCAACGGTGTCGCAGTTGGTGTGGCAGCAGGACGAGCCCTTCGGTTCGACCAGTATCTTCGCGCAGTGGAACGTCATGCGCCTGGCCTCACAGCGCGGCATTAAAGTGTTGTTGGACGGGCAGGGCGCCGACGAGCTGTTGGCCGGGTATCACGGATTCTTCGGCGCCTATTTCGCCGATCTTACGGCGGGCCGGCAGTGGGGTGTGCTGGCGCGAGAATTGATGTCCTATCGGCGTCTGCATGGGCCGATCCCGAAATACGTCTCTGCGAATCTGGCGCGCGCTTTCCTTCCGTCGTGGCTCGTTGGTCTTATCCGCAGCCGAATGACCGGCAGCGTGGACTGGATCGCCGAGGATTTCCGGCGGCAATGCGGGCCGCTTATGCCAGCCTCGAAATTTTTCGATTCGCATGTGCTGAACATGCAGCATCAATTGCTGACACAGAATGGTCTGCGGGCCTTGCTGCATTATGAAGACCGCAACTCCATGGCCTTCGGAGTCGAGACGCGCTTGCCGTTCCTGGACTACCGGTTGGTGGAATTTCTCTACGGTCTGGGACCGGAGTTGAAAATTGAGCGGGGCTGGACCAAAGCGGTGCTCCGCCGGGCAATGGGCGGCATCTTGCCGGAGGAAGTGCGCTGGCGGTCTGACAAGATGGGATTTGTTACGCCGGAAGATGTGTGGTTTCGCACGTCTCTGCGCGAGATGGCGAGGGACATCCTATCCGATGCGCGGACCCGTGACCGCGGCTACCTCAATGTGGATGCCGCGCTGGCGGAATTCGACGCCCACGCGGCAGGGCAAAAGAATATCAGTTTTACGATCTGGCGGTGGCTCAATCTGGAACTGTGGTGCCGCCGATTTGTGGACCAGGGGCTATGCGTCGAGTCCTGATCCTGATCAATAACACCGGCATTGGTGGAGCGGAGCGGCGGTTCGGTCGTTTGTTCGCGCGCATGGCCGACGCCGACGCCGATACGGTTTTGGTGATTAATGCGGGGTTGTGGAAGAGACTCATGGACGGCGGCATGGTCAGCGGCTGCGAGCGGAGGGTGTGGCGGTTTGCTGAGCCGTGTGGATGGTTGGCGGCAGGAGTCGGGATGCGCGGCGCGCTGGCCTTCTGGTTGCGGAAGATGGACTATCTTCTCTTTGGAATTGTGCTTCTGGCGAGATACGGTCTTGCTCCCAGGAGGGCGTTTCATCTGGTCCTGGGTGGTGTGTACGTCGCGCTTCCACTCATGCTGCTGCGTCCCGACCATCCGATGGTGCTCTCGGTCATGAGCACCGAGTTGACGTTGTTGGTCGGGATGCCTGCGTCTTTGGCGCTGTACCACTTTGCCTTGGAGCGATGCGCGCTCATTGACGCCCTCTCCGAAGGCATTTGCGCAGACATCGTTCGGCGTGGCATTGACGGCGAGAAGATCGTCGTGTCGAGCGGCAGCGCCGTCGAGGTGGATCGGTTTCAGCCTGCGCCGGAGAAGCACTCCGTCGTGGTCTTTGCAGGCCGACTGGTCGAGGAAAAGAATCCGCTGCTCTTTGTCGAAGCGATACCTGCTGTGGCGCGCGCGATGCCGAACGCCCGGTTCCACCTGTTGGGAGAAGGGCCGCTTGGGCCGGCAGTTGAGGAGGCGGTGGAGCGAGCCGGTCTCCGGACCGTGGTCACGACTGGGTTTCTGTTGGATCTCGCGCCGATTTTGGCTCAGACCCGTGTGTTCGTATCGCTCCAACGGCAGGATAACTATCCGTCCCAGAGCCTGTTAGAAGCGATGGCCTGTGGCGCGGCGGTGGTTGCTACAGACGTGGGGCTTACGTGGAAACTGGTGGACGAAACGACAGGGATTCGTGTCAAGCCGAACCCCGATGATATCGCCGGCGCGGTGATTGAATTATTGCAGGATACTGAGCGATGCGGCCGGTTGGGCGTGGCTGCCCGCCGACGGGTGGCGGAGGAACATGCAGACGAGCGGTACCGGACGCACCTTGAAGGACTCTACGCGAAGGTCCGTGCGTGAGTCTTGCGCGAACAGCGCGACGGTGGCTGCTGTGGGTCATGGTGATCGTGATCCTCGTGGCGACGGGCATGACGTTTGGCCTGGGCGCGATGGGGAGGGCTTTGATCGTCGCTGATCCGCTGCATCCGGCGGATGCGATTCTGGTGCTGGGAGGCGAGACGCGGGAGGGTGATCGGGTGCAACATGCGGTGAACCTGTATCGGCAAGGACTGGCGCCGTGGTTGGTGTTGAGTGGTACGCCGATGGGTTTTCAGACCCATGAAGCGGAGGTCATGCAGCGGCATGCGGAATTCCTAGGCGTGCCGACATCGCGCATTCTCGCCGTCAAGCATCATGCGGAGTCCACGAGGGAAGAGGCTGGTGTGGTCGTGCCGCGGTTACGAGACAAGGGGTTCCACGACGTGATCCTGGTGACGTCCAATTACCACACTGGGCGCGCCAAGCGGATTTTTGAGAAGGCCGCCGGTCCTGATGGGCCGACCTTCCGGGCGTCTCCTGCTGAGGACGGCTATTTTGATCCCGATGGGTGGTGGACGCGACGCAAGGACGCGAAGACGTTTGTGTACGAGAGCATGAAGACGGTCTGGACCGCCATAGAAGACTGAACGATGTTGTACGCGCTGACCTTCATGCTGGGGCTGTCGCTGGCGCTCTCTGGTGTGCCCTTGGCGCGCAAAGCGGCGCTCCAGTTCAATGTCGTGGATCGTCCCGACGGACGACTCAAGCGCCAGGCCGATCCGGTGCCCTATTTCGGCGGGCTTGCCGTGTATCTGGCATTTCTGGTCAGTCTGGCCCTGACCTTTGAGTTTCGGCAGGATGTGTTGGGGCTGGTGCTCGGCGGGACCCTGATGGTCATGCTGGGGCTGATTGACGACTTCGGTGTGCTGACGCCGGGCGCCAAGCTCATCGGTCAACTGATTGCGGTGTTCGTGCTGATCCGCAGCGGCATTCGGATCGAGATTGCGTCGTTCCCGGAGTGGCTGGACCTGCTGCTGACGGTCTTCTGGATGATCGGCATCATCAATGCGCTGAACATTATTGACGTGATGGACGGATTGGCCGGCGGGGTCGGCGTGATGGCCTGTCTCTGGCTGTTTGTCGTCGCCCTGCTCAATCATGATGTGGTGTCTGCGGTGATGCTCGCGGCGCTGGCGGGCGGGCTGATCGGGTTTTTGCGATTCAATTTCCATCCGGCCACGATCTACCTGGGAGACGCCGGCTCGTTGTTCATTGGGTTTATGCTGGGGGCGCTGGCCATGACCGGCCAGTACGCCGTGGCGAACCCTCTCGCGGTGCTGGCGCCGGTGCTGATTCTTGCGGTGCCGATCTTCGACACGTTCTTCGTGATGTACATTCGCTGGATGCGGGGTGTGCCGGTCTTTTGGGGCAGCCCGGACCATTTCGCCCTTCGCTTACGGCGGTGGCCGCTGTCGGTACGGCAGGTCGTCCTCATCAGCTACGCCGTTGCGTGTGTGTGTGGAGGGGTGGGGGTGCTCTTGATGTTCGTCTCGCTCGGCGTCGCGGCTGGGCTGGTCGGCATGGCGGCGATGCTGGCCCTCGTCGTGGCCTGGTGGCTCAAGCGTGTGGACATGTCCACATCGTCGTCGCCTGCGCAGGACGCGCTCCTGCGCGAACGAACGCCATGATTCTCATCGTCGGCGCCGGTCTGGCGGGTCTCAGCACGGCCTATCACCTCGGCAACCAGCCCTATCGCGTGATGGAAAAGGAGCAGGAGGCGGGGGGCCTCTGCCGGTCCTATCAGGTGGACGGCTTTACCTTCGACATGACCGGCCATCTCCTGCACTTCCGTCAAGCCGAGATCAAAGCCTTGGTGGAGCGTTTACTGGTTGGTCGGTTGGAGAAACATAGCCGTCGCTCCTTCATCTACTCCCACCGGACCTATACGGAGTACCCGTTTCAGGTGAACACCCATGGGCTGCCTCCGGAGGTGGTGCGCGAGTGCCTGCTGGGATTTATCGCCACATTGACGAGTCCGGCCATGACGCCACCGGAGGAGCGATCCTTCAAGGCCTGGATCCTCGACAATCTTGGCGAGGGTATGGCGAAGCACTTTATGGTGCCGTTTAATGAAAAGCTCTGGCAGGTGTCGCTGGACGAATTGACGTCGGACTGGGTGTCCTGGCTGGTGCCCAAGCCGGAACTCAAGGATGTCATCAACGGCGCGCTGGGGATCAAAGACAAGGCGTTCGGCTACAATCCCTCGTTCCTCTACCCGTCGCAGGGAGGGATCGGAGTCCTGCCCCAGTCGTTTCTGCCGGGAGTGAAGGAGATTGTCTACGGCAGCGAGCTGGTCGAGGTGGACACGGCGCGCAGGCGGGCGACGTTCAGCGACGGCAGGGTGGAGGAGTACGCAACGCTCGTCTCCACGATTCCCGTGCCCGAGCTGGTGCGCCGCTGCACCGATCTGCCGCAGACGATTCGTGACGCTTCGGCGGGCCTGCGGTGCGTGTCCGTCTATAACGTCAATCTTGGCGTGGCGCGGGAACGGGTCTCCGACCACCACTGGATTTATTTTCCTGAGCCGGACTATCCCTTCTACCGCGCCGGGTTTCCGATGAATTTTTCACCCTCGCTGGGGCGGCCTGGCTGTAGCTCTCTCTACGTGGAAATGTCGCATCAGCCGACGGAGAGGCTGCCTCCTGCGGAGGTGATCCGGAGGGTCCGCGTGGGATTGGAACAGGCCGGCATTGTTCGTTCTGATGATGACATCGTGGTGGCGGATGTGAAGGACATCCGATACGCCTATGTGCTGTTTGATCGGCATCGTGCTCGTGCGCTGCCCGCGATTCTGGAAGAACTGACCCGTCGGGGCATCCATTCAATCGGGCGCTACGGGCGTTGGGAGCATACCTCAATGGAGGACGCCATCGCCCAGGGCAAGGCGCTGGCGGAGCGGCTGCAGGATGGCTGAACCACTGCTGGAGCCCTTCTTGCGCGGGTGGCGCGATCGGCTGATAGCTGCGACAGGGGGTGATTGAGGATGAGCGACAACGCCAATGACGATGCGGGCGATTTGTCGCGGCGCCTTCAGCAGACGGCGATTAGCGGAACATGTTGGAATCTGGGCGCCAGATTTTGCGGGCATGATGACCGTTGGGGGAGACCGTTAGAAGAGGGCATTGGTTATGACGCAGGATACGAGCGTCGCGCCGGAACACGGCATCCATAGCGAGCCAGGTCCGGCCCTGCTGGCGGCTGCTGCGGTGGTGGTTCTTGGAACTGCCTGGGTTGATCCGACCAGGCTCTCGCTGTTGCTTGTTCCGGTGATGTTCGTGATCTTCGCGTATGGAGCCGGTTTGCTCATGGACCGCGCCGTCGGCGGGCTGCTGCTTGCGACGGAGCACGGGGACGATCTGCCACCCATGCTGCTGGCAGCCATGAATTTAGCCGTGGGCCTAGGCGGCATCGTTTTTCTCGCGGCGACAACTGCATTGTGCGGTGTCTTTGAGGTGGCAGGAGTGATGGCCGTGCCTGTAGTGGGGTATGGGCTGTTGCACTGCGTCCGTGGGATGGCGCGGATACGCTTCGCTCCCCCTGCCCTGCCGTCAGTCGCAGGCGGCGCAGTGCTTGGGGCTGCCTGGCTCGTGACATGGCTCTGGGGTACGATTCCCCCCGTCTTCTTCGACGAGTTAGTGTATCACCTGGTTATTCCACAGCAGGCTCTTATCACCGGTGGGCTTCCGGCGTGGCCCTGGGTCTTCTTCTCGCTGATGCCCTATGGCGGGGACCTGCTCTTGGCCTGGGGCATGCTCTTCAGTAACGAACTTGGAGCGCGGGCCACCCATGCAGCGGTCTGGGTGCTGTGCTCATTAGTTGCGTGGGGGCTTGCGGAAGCCATTGCATGGCCGCGCGCAACGGGCTTGGCCGGGCCGCTTGTGGCGGGAGCTCTGGCGAGCTCTCCGACCCTGTGGTTTCTCTCCACGCTCCCGTTCTCCGAAACCAGTTTATCGGTTGCCCTGGCGGCAGCCATGGCGGTGCTGGTGCTCCCTCATGAGACTCGGCGGTCATGGGTGGCGTTTGGGGTGCTTCTTGGACTGGCAATGAGCGTGAAGCTTTCAGGACTGTTCTGGGCAGTGGCTGCGTATGTCGCTGCAATCGTCTCCGGCTGGCCCGTCCGCGATCTTGTGCGGTCGGCACTCATCGCTGTGGGGAGTGTCGCTCCCTGGTGGATCCATGCCTTTGTTCATACCGGTAACCCGATCTATCCAATGGCCTACGGCCTCCTTGGTGGTGGTCCGTGGAGTCAGGAGAGCTATGCCCGCCTGATGGGAGATCTTCCCCCCGGCGCGGCCGATCTGGGACTGACAGGGTTGGCGCGTCTCCCGCTGGATTTAGCGCAGCATCCTGAGCGGTTTGGATCAGCCTCGGAGGCTGGCCTCTTGGCATGGACTGCTGTTGGTATGTTGGTGCTCTTTCCCCTCATGGCGTGGCGGGGTGGATGCGGAGCGCGTGAGCGACTGCTGAGCCGAGTGATCGCCACGTTTCTGCTCGTGGCCGGCGTTGGGTGGGTTATGACGTCCGTCACGGTGAGGTTTTTCGGTCCCGCTCTGGTCATTGGATTGGCAGGCTGTGCGGGTCTCGTACTCTGTATGGGACGGGTCCGACAGAGGGCAGCGGTGCTCGCGACAGTGGTAGTTGGTCTTTGGGGAACCTGGCAGTTCATCACGCAACATGAGAGTGCGTTCTCTTCGCGCAATGTTGCGCTTGGCCGGGAACATCCTGAGCGGTATGTCGCGCGACAGGTGGATCATGTCGCCGCCGCCCACTTTGTGCGGGAGAACCTTCCACCTGATGCAGTGTTGCTGTTCATCGGCGAGACGCGACCCTACTACTTTTTTCGCGCAGCCGTGGCCCCATCGGCCATTGACCGTCATCCGCTTGAACGCTGGATCGAAGAGTCTTCGTCCGCGCGTGAGCTGGCCGCTCGGCTTGCCCATGAAGGGATTACCCATGTGGTGCTGAATGCGCGGGAATTGAAGCGGTTGCGTGAGCAGTACGGGTTACTGGCCTTTCAGGGGGCTGGCGCAGAGGCGAAGGCGGGCAGGTTCACGGATCTGTTGGACAGCCTCCAACTCCTGTTCTCGGCGAACCGTGTCTTTGTCTTTGCCGTGCCAAAATGATCCCCCTCGCCCAGATGAGCCCCATTTGCGTCGCGCATATCATCACGAAGCTGGAGTTGGGCGGGGCGCAGCAGAACACGCTGTTCACCGTGGCGCATCTTGATCCCGCGCGGTTCCGCCCCCTGTTGATTACAGGCGAAACAGGACTGTTGGATCAGGATGCCCGATCCCTGTCAGGGGTGGCCCTGTATCAGGTGGCGGCGCTCGTGCGCCCTCTTCGGCCCTGGCAGGACCTCCGCGCCCTCTTTGCCTTGACGGCGCTGTTGAAGCGCCTGAAGCCCGTGATTGTCCATACCCACAGCTCGAAAGCTGGCATTCTCGGACGTCTGGCGGCCTGGCTGGCCGGTGTGCCGATCATCGTCCACACCATCCATGGATTTGGCGTCACGCCATCCCAGCCGTCGTGGCTCCGCTCCCTGCTCATACTGATGGAGCGGATGGCCGCCCGCGTGACCACGCAGTTCTTTGCAGTCTCCGAGGCCACTCGCCGGCAGGGCATGGCGCTGGGACTGTTTCCGGCTGACCGGTGCGCGGTCATCCGCAGCGGTGTGGACCTGGACATGTTGCGCCGAACGCAGGTGGATGTCACAACCAAACGACAGGCGTTGCGTCTTGCGCTGGATCAACCGGTGGTGGGCATGATCGCGCCGTTCAAACCGCAGAAGGCGCCGTTGGACTTCGTCTCTATGGCCGAGCTGGTGCATCGTGCCAGGCCTGACGCGCAGTTTCTGCTCGTCGGCGATGGGGAACTGCGCGGCGAGATCGAGGCGCACTGTGTCCGATTGGGCCTCTCCTCCGTGGTGCAACTGACTGGATGGCGACGTGACGTTCCGGAAATTCTCCGCTGTCTGAACGTTTTGGTCCTGACCTCCCTGTGGGAGGGCCTGCCTCGCGTCTATCTGGAGGCCCTGGCCAGTGGTGTGCCGGTCGTGGGGACGAGCGTGGACGGCGCGCCGGAGGTGATTCAGGACGGCGTGACCGGGTTTCTGGTCGCGCCGGGGGATGTTACGGCTATGGCGGAGCGTGTCTTGCATCTGCTGGCTCATCCCGAGGAGGCTCAGCAAATGGGGCGGAACGGGCAGCAGCTTCCGCACGAATTCGATATCCATGAGATGGTGCGCCAGCAGGAAGACGCCTACGGCAGACTGCTGCTTGCAACTCGCGGCAACGGCTGACTACACTAGCAGGATGGTGAAAAAGTCCGCCGCCAGCGTGTCTACGTGTGCAATGAAAGGCCCTATATGAACGTTCCATTATTAGATTTGAAAGCGCAGTATCAGCCGATGAGGACAGAGATACTGGCCGCGCTGGAAATGGTCTGCGACGAGCAGGCGTTCATTTTGGGATCGCGCGTCGTCTCCCTGGAACAAGACATTCAGCGGTATGTCGGCGCACATCATGCCGTGGGTGTGGCCTCCGGGACTGATGCGCTGCTCTTGGCTCTTATGGCATGCGCGGTGGGCCCTGGCGATGAGGTGGTGACGACGCCCTACACGTTCTTTGCCACGGCCGGGTCTATTTCCAGGCTGGGCGCGAAGCCAGTGTTTGTGGACATCACGCCGGACACGTTCAATCTTAATCCGTCGCTGCTTGACGCTGCGATCACGGCCAAGACCAAAGTCATCATGCCGGTGCATTTGTATGGGCAGTGCGCGGACATGGCGCCCATTCTGGAGATTGCAACCGGACGTCACATTCCGGTGATCGAGGATGCGGCTCAGGCCATCGGGGCGACCTGGCGGGGTCGTCATGCCGGCACGATTGGGCAGGTCGGATGTTTCAGTTTCTTTCCATCCAAGAACCTGGGTGGATTTGGAGACGGCGGCATGGTCACGACACATGATCAGGCCCTGGCCGACCGTGTGCGCATGTTGCGGGTCCATGGAAGCCGCGTGAAGTATGTCCATGAGGTGATCGGGCTGAACAGTCGGCTGGATGCGTTACAAGCCGCTGTGTTGCGCGTCAAGCTGAACTATCTCGATGAATGGGCCAAGGGGCGACAACGCAACGCCGCGCGGTATGCGTCGTTGTTTAAGGATGCCGGCCTGGACGATTGCGTGACGCGGCCTGCGGTCATGGCTGACCATGGCCACGTCTACAATCAGTACGTCGTCCGGGCGCCGCAGCGCGATGCCCTGCGGACGTTCCTTCAGGAACAGGGCGTAGGGACGGAGATTTACTACCCGTTGCCGTTACATCTCCAAGCCTGCTACCAGGAGCTTGGCTATCACGAAGGTTCGTTTCCGCAGTCAGAGCGCGCCGCTCAGGAGACGCTGGCGTTACCCATCTACGCCGAACTCACCGAGAACCAACAGAGTTACGTGGTGGAGACGATCAAGAAGTTCTACGCCGTCCGGTGAGCGCCTGACCTGCCCTCATGGCTTCATCTTCTCCGCGAAGCGCGCGCGGAACTTGGCGACTTTGGGGGAGACGACGGCGAGGCAGTAGCCCTCTGTCGGGTTACGGGCGAAATAGTTTTGGTGATAGTCCTCGGCGATGTAGAAGGGTTCGGCTGGGACGACCTGCGTCACGATTGGGCGATCAAAGACCTGTTCGTGTGTGATGCCGGCGATGACCTGCTCAGCGACCGCGCGCTGCTCTGGCGAGTGATAGAAAATAGCCGAGCGATATTGTGTGCCGGCATCGTGGCCCTGGCGGTTGAGTTGGGTCGGATCGTGGATCACAAAGAAAACATCCAGCAGCGCACGGTAGGACACCACGGCGGGATCAAAGGTCACCTGCACCACTTCGGCGTGGCCGGTCCGGCCCGTGCAGACCGCTGAATAGGACGGATTCGGCGCCGGCCCTCCCATGTAGCCGGATTCGACTGACGCCACGCCCTTCATCTGGTCGTAGACCGCTTCGAGGCACCAAAAGCAGCCGCCCGCTAACGTGGTGATGTCTGTTGTCGCGTTCATCGTTCCTCTGATATGACAGCGTCATTGTACCATGGACGGTGGGCAGGCAGCGTCACACATCGCCCGGCTCCCTCGTGCTACACTCATCGCGCCATGACAGCTCCCAAGAGACAATCAGACATACAACATGATAAGCGCGTTGAGGCGGTGGCGGACTCCTCTCTCCTGTTTCAAATTGAGAAACTGGTACAGGGCGGGCGCGGGCTGGCTCGTCATGCGTCGCGGGTCCTGTTTGTTGCCGGCGTACTGCCAGGCGAAACGGTGCGCGTACAGCCTGGACGCATCAAAAATGGCTATGGAGAGGCGCGGCTGCTGGATGTTGTCCAGCCGTCGCCCGATCGCGTGGCGGCGCCCTGTCCAGTCTATGGCAGGTGCGGCGGGTGTCAACTGCAACATGCCAGTGCGACCGCGCAACTCGATCTCAAACGGGCGATTCTGACGGAAACGTTGGCGCGGATTGGCGGGCTGAGCGACATCTCTGTGCCGCCGGTGATCGCCTCGCCCGAGGTCTATGGCTATCGCAGTCGTGCGCGGTTCGTGGTGGTTTCGACGGGTGGCGAGAACGGTGCGCTCAGCCTCGCCTATTTTGAGGCAGGCAGCCACCGGCCAGTGCCGATCACGCATTGTCCGTTGCTTGCGCCGCGCCTCAACGAGGTCGTGGCGTTTCTGAATCGTCTACTGGGGCTCTCCAGAGCCATGGCGTCTCACCTCCAGGAGATCAGCCTGGGCCTGTCGGCGATGGAGGGGAAGATTGTGCTTCAGTACATGGCCGACCGTTGTACGCGCGGGCAAGCCGACGCCTGGTTTGAGCAGGTTCGGGCAGGATTGTCAGGTGTGCAAGGGCAGGTGCAGGGCCAAGTGATGGTCGCCGGACGTGGCCCTCAGCAGCGTCGTTGGGTGGAGGGGGAGACGACGCTCACCGAACAGGTCGGCCCCTTGCGTCTGCAAGGCAGCGACCGGTCGTTCGCGCAGGCCAATTGGAAGTTGAATGAGACGCTGGTTGAGACGGTGACAGCGTGGGCCTTGCGCGGGAAGGCGGACGCGCCTCGTCGGGTGCTGGAACTCTATGCGGGGATCGGAAACTTTGGCCTGGCGATTGCGCGGGCAGGGGCCAGGGAAGGTGGGGCCGAAGGAGGGGTCTTGGTGACGCTGGTGGAAGGGAACAAGTCAGCGCTTCGTGATGCCCGCGAGAATGCGCGGGTCAACCATAGTGGGCGGTGCCGGTTTCGATCCAGTTCGGCGGAAGCGTTTCTGGCAGGCACCGCGTTGGGAGACTACGACCTGGTGTTGATGGATCCTCCCAGGACGGGCCTCAGCAAAGACGTGCTTGCAGGGTTGGCGCAACTCAAGGCCGGGAGAATGCTCTATCTGTCCTGCGATCCGCCAACCTTGGCGCGTGACCTGAAAGCCTTGCAGTCAGCGGGGTATCGTGTGACGCAGCTCCAGGCCTTCGATATGTTTCCCCAGACCATGCACATTGAAACGCTGGTTGAAGTGGTCTTCTCGGAGGAATGCACGGGCTAGGCATATTTGAGCGTGGCCTGGGGGGCAGGTGCGGTGGTCTGCGCGGCGTCCGTTATGCCATCGTACTGGATCCATGCCTCGACCAGTTCGGCCTTGAACCGCCATTGGCCGCCCACTCGATAGGCCGGGAGCCGATGGCCCTTCACCAGTCGGTAGACGGTCCGCTCCGTCACCGACAAGTATTCTGCCACGTCCTTGACCGTCATAAGAATGTTGAAGTGCGGTGTCTGTTGCTGCGCGACCAACATGGTTGCCGTCTCCTTCGGTTGCTGTGTTGTCCTGATAGTCATAGTCCCCCACGAAACCTCACAGGTTTGCTGTACCGTGGAAGTAAGCAAGGCCAATGCCAGGCTGAGCATGGATACAGAAAGCCTGTATTGTGAGGCGTTTAGGCAATGCATGGAATGCCATGACAGGCCAATATGTTTAAAAAGATGACAGGCCATGCCTTCTCGGTCATGGAATTCCATGAGGATAGATGGTCTGTGTTGTGGTGTGTGACGCGCGTTGACCGTCTCCCGCCGTTCCGGTAAGATGCCGCGTCTATTTCGACAATCAGGAACGGGAAATCGTGGATTACAAAAAAGCAGGGGTGGATATTGATGCAGGTAATGCATTTGTCCGCCGGATTCGTCCACTTGTTCGCTCCACGTTCAGGCCGGAAGTATTGGGAGATATTGGGGGATTCGGCGGGCTGTTCCGCTTTGATGCCAAGAAATATCGGGACCCAGTGCTGGTGTCGGGTACGGATGGAGTAGGTACGAAACTGAGGATTGCCTTGTTGATGGGGCGCCATGACACCATCGGGATTGACCTGGTGGCCATGTGCGCCAATGACGTGGCGGTCTGCGGCGCCGAGCCGCTGTTTTTCCTTGATTATCTGGCGGTCGGCAAGTTGGCGGTGGACAAGTCTGAGCGGATTGTGGCCGGGATTGCCGAGGGCTGTCGCCAGGCCGGGTGTGCGCTGATTGGAGGCGAAACCGCCGAGATGCCGGATTGCTATGCCGACGAGGACTACGATCTGGCTGGGTTTGCGGTCGGCGTCGTTGAACGCGATCAGATGATTGACGGTAGCCGCGTGCGCCCTGGCGATGTGCTGATCGGTCTGGCATCCACAGGTTTGCACAGCAATGGGTATTCGCTGGCGAGGCGAGCATTGCTGGACGAGGCGAAGTTGTCGCTGGGCGGGTTGGTCTCTGGCCTGAACGAAACTCTGGGCGAGGCGTTGTTGAGACCTACGCGTATTTACGTCAAGACGATCCGTGCGCTCGTGGCATCCGGCGACATCTGCGCCATCGCCCATATCACGGGGGGCGGGTTGACCGAAAACATTCCCAGGGTCTTGCCGGACGGGTGCCGTGCTGTGCTTACGCGAGGGGCCTGGAAACAGCCACCGCTGTTCGGGCTGATCCAATCGTGCGGCGGCATCGCCGATGCGGAGATGGCGCGGGTATTCAATCTGGGCATGGGGCTGGTGTTGGTCGTGCCTGCTGAGCGCGCTGGCCAGATCATGCGACTGGCTGAAGCACAGGGCGATCAGGCCTGTCGTATTGGTGTAATCGAATCAGGCGAGTCCGGCGTGTCCTATGTCTGAATCGCCCCTGCGCCTGGCGGTGCTGGCATCAGGTCGAGGTTCCAATCTCCAGGCGATTATTGACGCGATTGAGCAAGGGCGGCTGCATGCGCGGCTGGCTGTGGTCATCAGTAACAAGGCTGCGGCTCCAGCCCTCGAACGGGCGCGTAAGCACGGTGCGCCAACCATCTTTCTCGACCCAAAGGCGACTCCAGACCGCGAAGCCTACGATGCCGTTATTCTGGAGCAGTTGCGACAACATGATGTGGGGCTGGTGGCGCTGGCGGGCTATATGAAGATCGTCACGAGGGTCATCATTGACGCCTATGCCCATCGGATCGTGAATATCCATCCGTCTTTGCTGCCATCCTTCCCAGGTTTGAAGGCCCAGCAGCAGGCGTTGGATGGGGGTGTCAAGGTATCTGGTTGTACGGTACATTTCGTGGAAGAAGGCGTGGATACAGGGCCGATTATTTGTCAAGCCGCCGTGCCAGTCCTCGAAGGGGACCAGGCGGAATCGCTTGAAGCCCGCATCCTCGTTGAGGAGCACCACCTCTATCCGGAGGCCATTCAGTTATTCGCCGAAGGGCGCCTGATGATTGAGGGTCGGCGCGTGCGGATTCGCGCGAATCACGTCTAGCGTGCCTGCCTGTGGTTTGTGTATACTCAGGTGAGTGCCCAATGAATGAGGGGGATGCGCGTGGGGGGTTAGCTCAGTTGGGAGAGCACGACGTTCGCAACGTCGGGGTCGGGGGTTCAATTCCCCTACCCTCCACCACACCGAGCTTGCCCTGACCGGAAGACTTGAAAAGGTTCAACGACGATGATGACCACCCATACTTTAACGGGCTACGTCCGTCAGGCACTTCCGGATGCCGTGGTGTCCGTTACGGATCGCACTGGCACGATGGATCATTTCAGTATTCGAGTGGTGTCTGACCTCTTCAAAGGCAAAAATCTGATGGATCGGCACCGGCTGATCTATGGAGCGTTGAGCGAGCCCATGAAAGATGGCCGCATTCACGCATTGGAAATCAAAGCCGAAACCACGGACGGTTCATAAATAAGGAGCATCCCATGGCGAGTCCTATCGAAGATGAAATTCAAGCCGAGATTGCGCAACATAAAATTCTGATTTACGGGAAAGGTACCAAGGCCATGCCCATGTGTGGATTTACCAGGGAGACGATGCAGTTTTTTGACAAATACGGCTATCCCTATGAGCTCATTGACGCCCTGCCCAATCCGGCCAAGCGTGAGGCGCTCACCAAGATGACGAACTGGCCGACGCTCCCCAAGGTCTTTATCAATGGGCAGTTCTACGGTGATACCGACATTCTTGATCCCATGGAGAAAAAAGGCGAGATCGAGCCGCTCCTCAAGGACGCCTTCAAGAACGGCTAACCCGATTCTCTCCCAGTTTCCTCATGCCGTCGCCCATCCATATTGAACGGACTGTGGCGTTGCCCGTTGCGCCGGATCGGCTCTGGCCTATTCTCGCCGATACAGAAAGCGTCAATCGCCTGGTTGGTCTGCCGCCGGTCTCCTATCGCAGTGAGCCGTTGGAGGGGGGCAGGATCAGGACGTGGGCGCAGGCGCGGCTCTACGGTCTGACGTTTGAATGGGAAGAGAAACCCTTTGAGTGGACGAGCGGGCGACAGTACGAGGTGGAGCGGATCTTTCGGAGCGGGCTGCTTGATCGGATGTGTGGCGGCGTCCGGTTGGCGCAGTCTGCGACGGGCACGGACGTGACGGTGTACGGCGATTTTACGGCGAGGCATGGGGTTCTCGTGCCGGTTGTGCGCGCCTTGGGGACGCATTGGATCAAGCGGATGAGTGTGCTGTTCACAGGAGTCGGCGAGCGCAGCGCAGGCGAAGCGTCAGCGCTGCCGGGGCGCGAAGTTCGCGTGGATGGCGAGGTGGTCGCGCAGGCGCGGCGTCGTCTGTCCGGCCTGCTGTTGGAGGCGGAGACGGCGATTCTCGAACGACTCGTGGGCGATCTGGCGAGTCTGCCCGATGCGCAAGTGCTCTGCATGCGTCCGTTTGCCTGGGCGGATCGGCAGGGGGTCTCTCGCATGGCGGCCCTCCGGGTGTTTTTGCATGCGACGACGGCGGGGCTGCTCGATATGGATTGGACCGTGGTCTGTCCGCATTGCCGTGGGGCGACTACGGCTCGGTCACGTCTGGCCGATCTTCCGCAAGAGGGGAGCTGTCCGACGTGCCAGGTACGCTTTGCGGTGGAGTTCGATCGCGCGGTGGAAGGCCGGTTCTCCGTGGCCCCAGGGGTGCGCTGCGCGGTGGCCGGCCTCTATTGTCGCGGGGGGCCAATGAACCAGCCGTTCATCCTGGCGCAATACCGGATCCCTGCGGGCGGTCGTCGGGATGTGCTTGGCGATGTGCTGTCGGAAGGGGTAGGGGTCCACGCGAGCGGGCCGCTGGAACGCCGTCACGACCCGCTGTCTGGGGTCACTCAGTTCTCCAATCCGTCGGCCTGCGAAATCGTGCTCTCGTTTGAGGCATCCGAGTGGCAGGCGCAAGCCGCGACGGCTGCTGTGATCGCCACGCTGCCGATCTTTCAGCACCTCTTTGCTGCCGATGTGCTGGGGCCGGGCCAGGAGGTCGCTGTTCGCAGGCTGGTCGTGCTGTTCAGCGATCTGCATGGGTCCACGGCGCTGTACCGGCAGATCGGAGATGCCCGTGCGCTCGCCCTGGTTCGCGCACATTTTCGCGCGTTCGAGGAAATTCTCGCCGCACACGAAGGGGCACTGGTCAAGACCATCGGCGATTCTGTGATGGCCGTCTTCCTGCGCGCACAGGACGCCCTGGCGGCTGCTGCGAAGGCCCATGCCTCGTGCGCGTTTCCGGTCCTGTTGAAGGTAGGCATCCATGCCGGCCCGCTCCTGGCCGTCTCGGCCAATCAGCACAACGACTATTTCGGCACGACCGTGAACATCGCCGCCCGTCTCAAGGACTTGGCGGAAGCAGGACAGACCATCCTGTCCGGTGATGTGGCTGAGGAGATTGCCCCGCACGGGCAACGGGAATCCGTTCGGCTTAAGGGGATCGAGCATCCCGTGGACATTCTGCGCGTCGGCGCTGGCCTGCCGCTGGATGTGCCCGTGAGGCCAGGGCTATCCTCATGAAGCTCGTCAGCAATCCGCCGAACCCCTTCGAGTCCCAACACCGGGAATTGCTGGAGCCGCCGTCCTCGGTGAAGGTCCAGATCTATGAAGATGACACGCGCTCTATCCTGAGTCGCAATGACAGTCCAGATCTCGCCTTCAAGTGGAGCGTCAATCCCTATCGGGGTTGTTTTCATGCCTGTGCCTATTGCTATGCGCGTCCGTCGCATGAATATCTTGGCTTCGGCGCCGGCACCGATTTTGATTCGAAGCTAGTCGTCAAGTTGCAGGCGGCGGCCCTGCTGCGCGAGGCGTTCCTCAAACCGTCCTGGGTTGGCGAGGAGGTGGTGTTCTCCGGCGTGACGGATTGTTATCAGCCGGTGGAAGCGGTCTGGGGCCTAACCCGCGCCTGCCTTGAGGTGTGCGCCGAGTTCCGCAATCCCCTCAGCATCATTACCAAGGGCCTGTTGATCTTACGGGATCTGGATGTGTTGCGCCGTCTTCACGAGGACGCCGCCGTTCGCGTCTATCTGAGTATTCCGTTCGCGGACGATGTCATGGCTCGGCGGGTCGAGCCGCAGGCGCCGTCCATTCCCAAGCGGTTGGAGGTGATGCAGACGCTTGCCGAGGCTGGCATTCCCGTCGGGGTGTCCTTGGCGCCCGTCATCCCGGGGCTGAACGATGACCAGATGTTCGAGATTCTCCAACAGGCCCGCGACGCCGGCGCCAAGACCGCCTTTTACAGTCTTCTGCGATTGCCCGGCAGCGTAGAGCCGGTGTTCCTGGAGCGTCTGGACAAGGCGTATCCGGATCGCATGAAGCGCATTATCGCCCGTCTTCAAGACGTGCGTGGAGGGCAGATGACCAGCGCCCGGTTCTTCGAGCGCCATCATGGGAAGGGAACGTACGGCGCGATGCTGGACCAATTGTTTCTGACGTCCCGGCGCAGGGCCGGGTTTCCCGACGAGCCGCCGCCCTCGCCATCCACGTTCCGCCATCCCCCCCCGCGCCAGACGACGCTGTTCTGATCGGCGCCGTCGCGCGCCGCCCGTCTTGACTGGTCTGCCATGCCGTGCTACTGTCCCGCCCGCCGCCTATGCATGAATATTTGCTCGAGTGGATTGAACTCTTCCGCCCCTACGTCAACGACTACGGCTATCTGGTGTTGTTTGTGGGCGTGATGGCCGAGAATGCGTCCTTGCCGGTCCCCGGCGAGACCATCTTGATCATTGCATCGTTCTATTCCTACCATGGAGATCTTCAGTTAGGGTACGTCATTGCCCTGGCCATCGTGGGGTGCATTCTGGGAGACAATATCAGTTTTTATGTCGGGCGTCGGCTGGGGCGTCCGTTTATTCTCCAATACGGCCGGTATCTGCTGATTACCCCCAAGCGGCTTGCGTACGTCGAGCGGTTTTTTGACCGGCACGGCGACAAGACGATTTTTATTCAGCGGTGGATTACAGGGGTCAGGGTGATCGGGGCGTTGGTCGCCGGGACCACGCACATGCCATGGCCGAAATTTCTCCTGTTTAATTGTCTCGGCGCGATCACATGGGTCACGGCCATTTCCTGGATCGCGTATACGTTTGCGGCCAATCTGCCGCTTCTCCTCACGATACTGGGGCGTTCCGGGTGGGTTCTGCTGGGCCTCATTCTTGCGATTGGGCTGTTCTTCTATGTCAAACGCCGATTCATGGCCGAGAGAACACCATTGTCCTTGCTATAGCCTGCCGTCGCTGTGTTTCTCTAAGTCCACGAAACATAATTCAATTCTTCAATTGAGACTTGACAGAGCCATTTGATGTTTCTATAATGCCCTGTTTCATAGGATTTGACTTCACCTGCAATCGCGGTCAAAATAACTGAGGGAAGGGCTCCCTTGTTGCGCGACGGAGGACTGTCTCGTCTATTTATAATAATGTGTAGGGTTGGGGCAGGTACCCGAGTGGACAAAGGGGGCAGACTGTAAATCTGTTGCCAACGGCTTCCAAGGTTCGAATCCTTGCCTGCCCACCACTCCGAAGATGCAATACCTCAAGTGAGATGTTGAAGGATGCTGGGAACTCAGGAAATGGGCGGGCGTAGCTCAGTGGTAGAGCTCCAGCCTTCCAAGCTGGCTGTCGCGAGTTCAAATCTCGTCGCCCGCTCCAAACCGAGTGTGCCGAGCGTACTCGATTCGGAGCGCTCACAATTTGCGCGACGGAAGACAACCGTGATGATGTGGTCGGAAGCCCACGTAGCTCAGTTGGCAGAGCACGTCCTTGGTAAGGACGAGGTCACGCGTTCAATCCGCGTCGTGGGCTCCAAGCAGAGCGTGCTTGATCTGGATAACTAGTCAGATAGAGTTGTAGGGGGACTTATGGCGAAGGCGAAATATGAGCGGCGGAAGCCGCATGTGAATGTGGGGACGATTGGGCATGTGGATCATGGGAAGACGACCTTGACGTCGGCGCTGACGAAAGTGGCGTCGGAGCAAGGGCTGGCGAAGTTCATCAGCTATGACCAGGTGGCGAAGGCGTCGGAGTCGCAGGGGCGGCGGGATCCGACGAAGATTCTCACGATTGCCATTTCGCACGTGGAGTATGAGACGGCGCATCGGCATTACGCGCATGTGGACTGTCCGGGGCACGCGGATTATGTGAAAAACATGATTACCGGGGCGGCGCAGATGGATGGGGCGATCCTGGTCGTGAGCGCGGCGGAAGGGCCGATGCCGCAGACGCGGGAGCACATTTTGCTGGCGCGGCAGGTGGGGGTGCCCTACATTGTGGTGTTTTTGAACAAGGCTGACAAGGTGGATGATCCGGAGTTGCTGGAGTTGGTGGAAATGGAAGTGCGGGAACTCCTGACGAAGTATGATTTTCCGGGGGAGACGATTCCGATTGTGACGGGGTCGGCGATTAAGGCGATGGAGGGGGATCAATCGCCGATTGGGGTGCCGGCGCTGTGGAAGCTGCTGGCGGCGGTGGACACGTACATTCCGACGCCGGTGCGGGCGGTGGACAAGCCGTTTTTGATGCCGATTGAAGACGTGTTTACGATCAGTGGACGCGGGACGGTGGTGACGGGCCGCTGCGAGCGCGGGATCGTGAAGGTGGGCGACGAGATTGAGATTGTGGGATTGAAGGCGACGCAGACGACGATTGTGACGGGCGTGGAAATGTTCCGCAAGGTGCTGGACGAGGGGCAGGCGGGGGATAACGTGGGGGTGTTGCTGCGGGGCACGAAGAAGGAAGACGTGGAGCGGGGCATGGTGCTGGCAAAGCCGAAGAGCATCACGCCGCATACGAAGTTCAAGGCGGAGATTTATGTCTTGACGAAGGAAGAGGGGGGGCGGCACACGCCGTTCTTCAACGGCTACCGGCCGCAGTTTTACTTCCGGACGACGGACGTGACGGGGGTGGTGACGTTGAATCCGGGGGTGGAGATGGTGATGCCGGGGGATAATGTGGCGATTGCGGCGGAGTTGATTGCGCCGATTGCCATGGATCAGGGGTTGCGGTTTGCCGTGCGCGAAGGCGGCAAAACCGTCGGCTCCGGCATCGTCACCGAAATCGTGGCGTAAGGGGAGTTGGAGCCATGCGAGACATTATTTCACTGGCGTGCGCTGATTGTAAGCGCCGCAATTACTCAACGATGAAAAATAAGAAGAATGATCCGGATCGCCTGGAGCGTCGTAAATATTGCCGGTTTTGCCGGAAACACGTGCCACATAAGGAATCCAAGTAGCCGGGATGGTCGCTACAGAACGTAGGGGCATAGTGTTTAACGGTTAGCACGTCGGTCTCCAAAACCGAAAGTCTGGGTTCAATTCCTAGTGCCCCTGCCATATCTCGAGCTTGCTCAATCCGGAGAGCTTGATGTTGGGCGCGACAGGATACGACCTCCAGGGCTTCGATTCTTGATGGAGGCCTTCGAGTTGGTGAAGGGGCGTGAAGAAGCGACGATATGTTGAAGCGGGCATGGGCGCACATCAATGAGTTCCTGACCGATGTCAGGTCGGAGCTCAAAAAAATCTCGTACCCGACCCGTGCCGAGACGATGGGGTCAACCATGGTCGTCATTGTCTTGGTAGTGATTGTGTCCGTTTTTTTGGCGTTAACCGATCTGCTGCTTGTGCGCCTGATGGGGAAAATTATTTGAGTATGAGTAACACGATGGAGAAGAACTGGTACGTGGTCCATACCTATGCGGGGTACGAGGCGCGGGTCAAGGCCGGGATCCTTGAACGTGCGAACCAGATGGGGCTCCAAGAACAGATCGGCCAGGTGCTGGTTCCTACGGAGGATGTGATCGAAATCAAGGAAGGGAAAAAACGGACCTCGACGCGCAAATTTTTCCCCGGCTATGTGCTGGTTGAAATGGGGATGTCGAATGAGTCCTGGCAGATGATCAAGGAAACCCCGAAGGTGACGGGTTTTGTCGGCGGCGGGGCGCAGCCTATTCCCTTGACGACCGAGGAAGTCGATACCTTATTGAAGCAAATTGACACGGGCACGGCGATGCCCCGCCAGAAGGATAAGTTTCACAAGGGAGACAATGTCCGTATCATTGACGGGCCGTTTCTTGGGTTCAACGGTATGGTAGATGACGTGGACCAGGAACGTGGCCGTATGAAGGCGCTGGTGAGCATCTTTGGTCGCGGGACTCCCGTCGAGTTGGGATTCTTACAGGTCGAACGACTCTAGGCAGAGTCCGGATCCATGGAGTAATTGTATGGCAAAAGAAATCAAAAGTCTGGTCAAGCTTCAGATTCCGGCCGGGAAAGCGAACCCTGCGCCGCCGGTCGGGCCCGCGTTGGGTCAGCACGGCGTGAACATTATGGAATTCTGTAAGCAGTTCAACGAGAAGACCAAAGCGCAGGAGGGGTCGATCGTTCCGGTGATCATCACGGTGTATACCGACCGCAGTTTTACGTTTATTATGAAGACGCCCCCGGCGTCGGATCTCTTGAAGAAAGCGGCGGGGATCATCAAGGGATCTGGAATCCCGCACAAGGAGAAGGTGGGGAGCGTGACGCCGGCGCAGATCAAGGAAATTGCCCGGGTCAAAATGTCCGATCTCAATGCCGCCAGCCCGGCGGCGGCCGCTCGGATTATCGAAGGGACGGCGCGGAGTATGGGGATTACCCTGGCGAAAACGGGAGCGAATGCATGATGGGAAAAAAAATGAAAGCCGCTGCCGCCGTTCTGGAGCCGAAGGTCTATGGACTCCAGGAAGGGATGGACGCGCTCAAGCGGGCGTCGTATGCGAAATTTGACGAAACCGTCGAGATGGCCTTGCGCCTGGGTGTGGATCCGAAGCGCGCGGACCAAATGGTGCGGGGGTCGGCTGTGCTGCCTCATGGGACCGGCGTCCAGGTTCGGATACTGGTTTTTGCCAAGGGCGACAAAGAAATTGAGGCGCGTGACGCCGGCGCTGATATCGTGGGCGGGGACGAATTGGTGGAGAAAGTCAAAGGCGGATGGCTGGAATTTGACCGGGCCATTGCCACGCCTGATCTCATGGGCAACGTTGGCAAACTGGGGAAAGTTCTGGGGCCACGAGGGCTCATGCCCAACCCTAAAACCGGCACGGTCACCTTCGAAGTCGCTCGAGCCATCAGCGAAATTCGAAAGGGCCGGGTCGAGTACAAGGTTGAGAAGGCCGGCATTCTCCATGTGCGGGTTGGAAAAGTGTCGTTTACGTCAGACAAGTTGTGCGAGAACGCGATGGCGATTGTGGATTCGGTGATCAAGGCCAAGCCTGCGTCCAGCAAGGGGCGCTATCTCCAATCGGTGACCCTGGCCTCCACGATGGGGCCCGGCATCCCTCTGGATACGGCCACGCTGAACAAGGCAGTCGTGTAAGCGCCGTCTACGCGCATTGGTATTGAGGAGATGAGAGCGCATGAAAAAAGAAGATAAGCCGGCAGCCGTTGCCGAGCTCCATGAGAAATTCGGTCGGGCGCGGGTAGCGTTTCTGGCTGAATGCACCGGACTGGAAGGCCATGAAGTCACGGAGCTGCGTCGGCAATTGCGCGGGGCCGGCGCTGAATTGAAGGTGATGAAAAATACGCTTGCGGCGCTGGCGTCTGTCGGGACCCCTCTGAGCGTCGCCAAGGAACACTTTCGTGGTCCGCTGACCATGGCCATCGGGTACGATGACCCGGCCCTGCCGGCGAAAATTCTGCGTGATTTTATTGCCAAAGAAAAACGCGACAAGAAGATGCGGATCACCGTTGGCGTGGTCGAAGGTGCCCTGCTTGATGCCGCTCGCGTAAAAGCCGTCGCGGATTTGCCGTCGAGAATGACGCTTCTCTCCATGTTGTTGGGGGGATTGCAGGGGCCGTTGGCCGGGTTGGCGGGTACGATGAGCGGAATTGTGGGTAAATTTGTTGGAACATTGATAGCCATTCAAGCGCAACCGAAGGAGGATTCTATGTCTGGAGCAACGGCGACGAAATTGTCGAAGGGTGAGTTCATTGCGATGATTGAGGGGATGAGCGTCCTGGAATTGGATGACTATGTCAAGGCCTTACAAGAACGCTTTGGCGTGACGGCAGCTGCGCCGGCGGCAGCGGGCGCAGGAGGCGCGGCGGCGGCAGCTGCTCCAGCTGAGGAAAAGACGGCGTTTGATGTGGTGTTGGCCGGCGCTGGAGAGAAAAAAATTCAGGTCATTAAAGTGGTGCGTGAGCTGACCGGGTTGGGTCTCAAGGAAGCCAAAGACCTGGTGGAAGGCGCCCCGAAGCCCGTGAAGACGGGTGTCTCTAAGGAAGAGGCCGAGACAATCAAAAAGAAACTGGAAGAACAGGGCGCCAAGATCGAGATCAAGTAAGGGGCTTCTCGGGTATCCCTGAGCTCCGTAGTTGTGCCCTGTCTCTGTGGGGGTGCGTTCACTATTCGATTGGGGGAAGTCCATGTCCGATACGACGAGCGGCAGCTTGATCGCGCGCAAAGATTTTTCAAAAATCCCGCATCACCTTGAGGTGCCGGATCTCATTGAAATACAGAAGCGCTCCTATGACGGTTTCCTGCAGGTCGAGGCTGAGCCTGCTCAGCGCGACAACCGTGGCCTGCAGGCAGCGCTGACCAGTGTTTTCCCCATTGCCGACTACAACAGCACGGCCTTGCTGGAGTTCTCCGATTACAGCTTAGGGACGCCGAAGTACGACGTGCGGGAGTGTATGGAGCAGGGCATGAGCTATACGGCCCCGCTGAAAATCAGGGTTCGGCTGGTGGTGCTCGACAAGGAAGACAAGTCGCCCACCAAACGGGTGCTGGATGTGCGCGAGCAGGAAGTCTACATCGGTGAATTGCCGCTGATGACGGATCGCGGCACGTTTATCATCAACGGGACCGAACGGGTGGTGGTGAGCCAGTTGCATCGGTCGCCCGGGGCGTTCTTCACCCATGATAAGGGCCGCACACACGCCAGCGGGAAAATTCTCTTTTCGGCTCGGATTATCCCGTACCGCGGCTCCTGGCTGGATTTCGAATTCGACGTCAAGGACATTCTCTATATCCGGATTGACCGACGGCGGAAAATGCCGGCGACCATTCTCTTGAAGGCCTTCGGGTATACCAGTGACGAGATTTTACGGATGTACTGCCCCATTGAGGACATCCATGTTCAAAAAGGGAAACTGTGGCGGAAACTGGATCCAGAGATTCATCACGGGTTGCGCGCGCCGCATGACATGATGGAAAAGGGCGGGAAGGATCCCATCGTCCGCGAAGGATCCAAGCTGACCAAAGCTATTATCAACCGTCTGAAAACGGTCGGGGTGAAAGAGGTGGAGGTCAAGAGCGAGGACCTGGTCGGGCGGACCGTGCTGGTGGACCTGGCCGACAGGTCGTCCAAAGAGAAGCTGCTGGAGAAAAATCACAAGCTCACAGAGGAGGTGTTGGACAAAGTCTTGACGAGCACGATCGAATCGTTCAGCGTGGTGTATTGGGAGAGCGCCCTGACGCCCTCGGTGATCGAGGATACCTTGGAGAGCGAGAAAACGACGTCCAAGGAAGAGGCGATGGTCGAGATTTACAAGCGTATCCGCCCCGGTGAGACGCCGTCCCTCGATACCGCGCGTGCGCTGTTCGAGAATCTCTTTTTTAACCCCAAGCGATACGATCTTTCACCGGTCGGACGGCTCAAGCTCAACAAGAAACTGGGGCTGGACCTGCCCATTGAGAAACGGACTCTGACGGCCCAGGATATGGTTGAGGTCGTGCGCTATCTGGTGAATCTCAGGGCCGGCAAAGGGGACGTGGACGACATTGACCATCTCAGCAATCGCCGGGTGCGGTCGGTTGGCGAACTCCTCGAGAACCAGTTCCGCCTGGGACTGGTCCGCATGGAGCGGAGCATCCAGGAGCGCATGAATCTCTTGGATATGGAGGCCGTGCTGCCGCATGATTTGATCAATGCCAAGCCGGTCATCGCCGCCGTGAAGGAATTTTTTGCTGGGAGCCAACTCTCGCAGTTTATGGATCAAACGAATCCATTGGCGGAGATTACCCATAAGCGCCGTCTGTCGGCCTTGGGCCCCGGAGGATTGACGCGCGAACGGGCCGGGTTTGAGGTGCGCGACGTCCATCCGTCGCATTACAGTCGGATTTGTCCCATTGAGACTCCGGAAGGCCCTAATATTGGCCTGATTACGTCGCTCGCCACCTATGCGCGGGTCAATGAGTTTGGGTTTATCGAGGCGCCGTACCGGAAGGTCAAGAAGGGGCGGGTGACGGACGAGGTCGAGTTTCTCTCGGCCATTGACAGTGACCGCTATCACATTGCGCAGGCGAATTCAGAGGTAAATGCCCATCATGTCCTGATCGCAGAGCAGGTGTCTGCCCGTTTCGGCGGGGACTTCGTGGTCGTGCCCCCCGACAAGGTCGAGTACATTGATGTGTCTCCCAAGCAGACGGTCAGCGTGGCGACGGCGTTGATCCCGTTTTTGGAGCATGACGATGCCAATCGCGCTCTGATGGGCTCGAACATGCAGCGGCAGGCCGTGCCGTTGATCCAGACGGAGGCACCGTTGGTCGGGACGGGCATGGAGGCGATTGTGGCGCGCGACTCGGGGTATGTCGTGCTGGCGCAACGACCCGGCCTGGTGGAAAGTGTGGATGCCACGCGGATTGTGGTGCAGACCGAGTTGCGCAAGCGAGCGGTGGGGAGCAAGAAACAAGAAGTCTGTCTGGACACCTACGACCTGATCAAGTTCAAGCGCTCCAATCAGAGCACCTGCATCAACCAGAAACCCGTGGTCACGGCGGGCCAGGCGGTCGCGAAGGGGCAAGTGCTCGCGGACGGTCCGGCCATTGACCGAGGAGATTTGGCGCTGGGCCGGAATGTCCTCGTGGCCTTTATGCCGTGGGGCGGCTACAACTTTGAAGATGCCATTTTGATCAGCGAGCGGTTGGTTCGCGAGGATGTCTTTACCTCTATTCATATTGAAGAATTCGAGGTCGAGGCGCGCGAAACCAAGCTGGGCAAGGAAGACATTACCCGCGATATTCCGAACGTCGGGGAAGAGGCGATGCGGGATCTCGACGAGAGCGGCATCATTCGAGTCGGGGCCGAAATCCGGCAGGGGGACATTCTGGTTGGGAAGGTGACGCCGAAAGGCGAGACCCAACTCACGCCGGAGGAAAAACTCCTGCGCGCCATCTTCGGCGAGAAGGCTGGCGACGTCAAGGATACCTCACTGACCGTGCCGCCCGGCGTGGAAGGGATCGTCGTAGATGTCAAGATTTTCTCGCGCAAGGGCATTGAGAAGGACGAACGCTCGAAAAGCATCGAGAGCGACGATATCCTCAAGATCCAGCATGAGCATCACGAGAGTCTGCGTATTGTCGAGGAAGAAAAGAATAAAAAGATCCGTAAGTTGGTGCTTGGTAAAGTCGTGGCCCGCGATCTTATGGATGGGGAGACCGGCGAGGTTATCCTGAAGCGGAAGGGCAAGAGCACGCCTGAAATTCTGAAAAAGTTGAGCGATGAGGAAGTGCTCCGAATTGTGTTGAGCGACTCGGAGGATCAGAAAGAGATTGACGAAACCGAGCGCGTGGCGAAGGAACAGGTCGAGATTCTCCAGACGTTGTACGACGATAAGGTGGGGCGTCTGCGGAGAGGCGACGAACTGCCTCCCGGAGTCATCAAACTGGTCAAGGTCTATGTCGCCATGAAACGGAAGATTTCGGTCGGCGATAAAATGGCCGGCCGGCATGGGAATAAGGGGGTCGTCTCGCGCATCCTGCCTGAAGAAGACATGCCGTATCTGCCGGACGGCACACCGGTAGAAATCGTGCTGAATCCGTTGGGGGTCCCCTCCCGCATGAACGTCGGGCAGATTCTTGAAACCCATCTGGGGTGGGCGGCCAAGGCACTGGGCCTGCATGTCGCGAGTCCTGTGTTTGAGGGCGCCCTTGAAGGGGACATCAAGGCCTTGCTGAAAAAGGCAAAACTGCCGGAATCGGGGCAGACGCAGTTACATGACGGACGGACGGGTGAGCCGTTTCAAAACCCGGTCACGGTGGGGTACATGTATATGTTGAAATTGCACCATTTGGTGGACGACAAGATCCATGCGCGCTCCATCGGGCCCTATTCGTTGGTGACGCAACAGCCCCTCAGCGGCAAAGCCCAGTTTGGCGGGCAGCGGTTGGGCGAGATGGAAGTGTGGGCGCTCCAGGCCTATGGGGCCGCCTCCACGCTCCAGGAGTTTCTGACGGTCAAGGCGGACGATGTCCCGGGCCGCTCGCGGATGTATGAGTCGATCGTCAAAGGAGAGCCGTTTTTGGAGCCTGGCTTGCCGGAATCCTTTAATGTCCTCGTCAAGGAACTCCAGAGTCTGGGTTTGGACGTGGAACTGATTAAGTCGAAAGCGTAAGAGGGGGAGCAGAATGGACGGCATCTCCACGGTGTTTGACAAGCCGCGCGACGGCCTGGCGTTCGACGCCATTCGTATCCTGCTGGCGTCTTCGGACAAGATCCGTTCGTGGTCTTACGGAGAAGTCAAAAAGCCGGAGACGATCAACTATCGGTCATTCAAGCCGGAAAAAGACGGGCTGTTTTGCGCCAAGATTTTTGGTCCGACCAAGGACTGGGAATGCAACTGCGGCAAATACAAGCGGATGAAGCACCGCGGCATTGTCTGTGATAAATGCGGCGTGGAAGTCATCCAATCGAAAGTGCGCCGCGAACGCATGGGGCATATCGAACTGGCCGCTCCGGTCGCGCACATCTGGTTTCTCAAGGGTCTGCCGAGCCGGATTGGCACCTTGCTGGACATTGGCCTGAAGCAGTTGGAGCGCATTCTCTATTTTGAAAGCTATGTCGTCATCGAGCCAGGATCGGCGGACTTGAAAGAGCAGGAAGTCCTGTCCGAGGAGCGGTACCGGACGATTATGCAAGACCCTCCCGCCGGGTTTAAGGCCGGGATCGGCGCCGACGCCATTCGGGAGCTCCTGCGGAACATTGATCTTGACGCGCGGTGGACGCTGCTCCAGAAAAAGGTCAAGGACACGGCCTCCCTGGCGCAAAAGAAGAAATACGTGAAACAAATGCGGGTGCTGGAAGCGTTTCGGAAGTCCGGTAACAAGCCGGACTGGATGATTATGGACGTCATTCCGGTGCTGCCCCCGGAATTGCGCCCGTTGGTGCCGCTGGACGGGGGGCGGTTCGCCACCTCGGATCTGAACGATCTGTATCGTCGGGTGATCAATCGGAACAATCGGCTCAAGCGCTTGATGGAGTTGAAGGCCCCCGGCGTGATCATTCGTAATGAGATGCGGATGCTGCAGGAATCAGTGGATGCGCTCTTCGATAACGGCCGGCGAGGGCGCGCAATCCGGGGTCCCAACAAGCGGCCCCTCAAGTCTTTGAGCGATATGTTGAAAGGTAAGCAGGGTCGTTTTCGGCAGAATCTGTTGGGCAAGCGCGTGGATTATTCGGGGCGCACCGTCATCGTCGTCGGTCCCGAGTTGCGGTTGCATCAATGCGGGTTGCCCAAGAAAATGGCCTTGGAACTCTTCAAGCCGTTTATTTTTCACAAACTAGAAGAGCGTGGCGCGGCCACGACGATTAAAAGCGCCAAACGGCTGGTGGAACACGAGAAACCGGAAGTCTGGGATGTGCTGGATGAGGTCATCAAGGAGCACCCCGTCCTGTTCAATCGCGCGCCCACGCTGCACCGTCTCGGCATTCAAGCGTTTGATCCGGTGTTGGTGGAAGGCAAGGCGATTCGACTGCATCCGCTGGTCTGCGCCGCCTTTAATGCCGACTTTGACGGCGATCAAATGGCCGTGCATATTCCGCTGTCGGTGGAGGCGCAAATTGAAGCGCGGGTGTTGATGATGTCCATCAATAACATCATTTCGCCGGCGAACGGCAAGCCGATTACGGTGCCTTCACAGGACATGGTGCTGGGCTGTTATTGGCTGACGCGAGAACAGTTGGGCGCCAAGGGTGAAGGTAAAATCTTTAGTTCCTCTGACGAAGTCCGCATGGCCTACGACGCCGGCGAGATTGCCGAACATGCCCGGATCAAGGTTCGAGGACTGACGCCGATCCGGGAGGCCGGGATGATGGAGGACACGATTCGCGATCCGAAACGATGGACGCAGTACACGACGGTTGGGCGGGTGATCTTCGGAGAGGTGCTGCCCGTCGGCATTCCCTTTGAGGAAGTGAACAAACTGATGACGAAAAAGGAGGTGGCGAGGCTCATTGACGTGTGTTACCGCCAGGCCGGCCCTCGGGACACGGTCGTGATGCTGGACCGCATCAAAGACATCGGGTTTACATACGCGACCCGTGCCGGTATCTCCATTTGCATTGACGACATGCTCATTCCCGCGAAAAAAGAGACGTTGATTGGGAAGGCCCATGAGGACGTGGCCGAGATTTCGCGCCAGTATGCGGAGGGGTTAATCACCAACGGCGAGCGGTACAATAAAGTGATCGACATTTGGGCGCATGTGGGGGACCAAGTCGCGCATGAAATGATGAAAGAACTGGGCGTGGCCGGCGGGGCCGCGGACCGTCGCCGCTTCAACCCGATCTTTATGATGGCGGAGTCAGGCGCGCGTGGCAGCACCCAGCAGATCCGCCAACTCGGGGGCATGCGCGGGCTGATGGCGAAGCCCTCCGGCGTCATTATTGAAACTCCGATCACCGCCAACTTCCGGGAAGGGCTGACGGTGCTGCAATATTTTATCTCGACGCACGGCGCCCGGAAGGGATTGGCCGATACGGCCTTGAAAACCGCCAACTCCGGCTATCTGACCCGCCGCCTGGTGGATGTCGCGCAGGACGTCATCGTGAGCGGGCATGATTGCGGCACGACTGAGGGCATTGTCGTGACGGCGTTGCTCGAAGGCGGGGAGGTCATCCAGCAATTGGGCGATCGTATCTTGGGCCGCATCGCGGCGGAAGAGGTCCGTGACCCGGTCACCGGCGAACTCATTGTCGGGACGAACGAGGAAATCACTGAAGACAAGGCCGTGACGATTGTCGAGGCCGGATTGGATCGGGTCAAAATCCGATCGGTCTTGACCTGCGAGTCCAGGCGCGGGATCTGTATCCGGTGCTATGGACGGGATCTGGCGCGCGGCAAGTTGGTGGAGCGCGGCGAACCGGTCGGCGTCATCGCGGCACAATCCATCGGGGAGCCGGGGACCCAGTTGACGATGCGCACGTTCCATATCGGGGGCACGGCCAGCAAGGTGGTGGAGCAGACCGCCCTCATGTCCAAGCACACAGGGACGGTGCGGTATTTACACTTTGATTCCAAAAAGAACGCCGATTTGCCCACCCCATCCATTGCGGTTCAAAATAAGGATGGTGATTGGGTCGTGATGAGTCGGACCGCTAAGATCGTGGTGTATGACGAGTCCAAGCGTGAGCGCGAGAAATATCCTGTCGTGTATGGGGCCAAAATTAAAATCCCAGACGGCGGGGCCGTCACGGTCGGTCAGCGGTTGGTCGAGTGGGATCCCTACTCGCTCTCTATTTTAACGGAGGTGGGGGGGCGGGTTGCTTTTGGTGATATCACCGAAGGCGTGACGATGAAGGAAGATCTTGATGAGGTAACCGGCTTGTCGCGCAAGGTTATTATTGATCACCCTGGGGCGACCCATCGCCCTCGGATCTCTATCAAGGATGAAGCGGGTAAGACAGCCAAAGCTCCCTCCACCCATGCTGTGGCCCGCTACTTCTTACCCGTGGGGGCCCATATCTTCGTCGAAAAAGGACAGGTCATGCATCCCGGGGATGTGCTGGCGAAGATTCCGCGCGAGACGACGAAGACCAAGGATATCACCGGGGGGCTGCCACGCGTGGCGGAATTGTTCGAGGCCAGGAAACCCAAGGGACATGCCATTATTAACGAAATTGACGGGACCGTTGAATTCGGCGGATACGTCAAGGGGATGCGGAAAATCATCGTCCGGAACGACATGGGGGACAGCAAAGAGTATCTGCTTCCCAAAGGCAAGCACGTCAATGTCCAGGAAGGCGATTGGGTCAAATCCGGCGAACCCTTGATGGCCGGCTCGGCCAACCCCCATGATATTCTTGACATCAAGGGCCCCAAGGATCTCCAGACGTATCTGGTGGATGAGGTGCAGGAGGTCTATCGTCTCCAAGGGGTCACCATCAACGACAAGCATATTGAGGTCATCGTCCGCCAGATGCTTCGAAAAGTGCGGGTCGAGGAACCTGGCGATACGGGCTTTCTGGCCGGCAGTCAGGTGGACCGATTTATTTTTGCCGAGGAGAATGAAAAAGTCCTGGCGAAAGGCGGGACGCAAGCCGTAGCCAAGCCGGTCTTGCTGGGGATCACGCGGGCCGCGCTGACAACCGAGAGCTTTATTTCTGCGGCATCATTTCAGGAGACGACGAGGGTCCTGACCGAAGCGGCGATTAACGGCAAGAGCGATCACCTGTTGGGTCTCAAGGAAAACGTCATCGTGGGGCGGTTGATTCCGGCCGGCACCGGGCTGGCGCATTATCGCGATACGTTTGTGCTGGACCCGTTGAAGAAGCATCCGGACATGGCGGAGCCGGAGGCGGTCGCCGCTGCTGTGACCCTTTCGCATACGCAGGAGTAAATTCGTACATTAATAAGCGTATGCTATTGTGCGCATTGCCGTGCCAGTATGGTGGGGCTTGACAAACGCGCAACGAACATCTAAAATCTTCAGGCTGTGCCCAGGTTGTGGGCGCGTTGTATGAAACGAGGACGAGATGCCGACGATTAATCAACTGGTGAGACATGGACGGAAGCTCGCCACGGGAAAGACCAAGAGCCCGGCCCTTATGCGGTCGCCGCAACGGCGAGGGGTCTGTATCAGAGTCTACACGACGACGCCGAAAAAGCCCAATTCCGCCCTGCGTAAAGTTGCGCGTGTCAGGCTGACCAATGGCATGGAAGTGACCTCCTATATTCCTGGTGTTGGGCATAATCTTCAGGAGCATTCCATTGTGTTGGTGCGAGGTGGGCGTGTGAAAGATCTCCCGGGTGTTCGCTATCACCTTGTGCGGGGCGCGTTGGATGCCGTCGGCGTCCAAAATCGCCGGCAAAGTCGTTCCAAGTACGGGTCGAAACGGCAAAAGCCGGGAGCGGCCTAAATCATGCGCGGGAGGCGGTAACATGTCGCGTCGGCACAGCGCGGCCACGAGGGAAGGCGCGCCGGATCCTCGTTTTCATGATACCTTGATCGGGAAGTTTATCAACGCCTTGATGAAGCAAGGCAAGAAGAGCACGGCGGAACGGGTTTGTTATGGGGCGTTTGACTTGGTTCGCGAACGGACCAATGAAGACCCGATGAAGATTTTCAAGACCGCCATCGAAAACGTCAAGCCGGCGGTTGAAGTCAAGTCGCGGCGAGTCGGGGGCGCGTCCTATCAGGTGCCTGTGGAAATCCGTCCTGTCAGACGTATTGCCCTGGCGTTCCGTTGGATACAGGAATCGGCGCAGGCTCGTGCCGGTAAGAGCATGGAAGACAAGCTGGCGCGGGAATTGGCGGATGCTGCTGTGAATACCGGGGCGTCGGTCAAGAAACGAGAAGATGTGCATCGGATGGCCGAAGCCAATAGGGCGTTCGCCCATTATCGGTGGTAGGAAAGGGATTGATACGGTCTGCCGGTAAGCTAGTACATGCGGTGTTCTACTCGTAGATAAGCCTGTCAGACAGACGAATCCGTGTAGAGAGGCTGGCGCAGAACAACGATGCGCCGGTGGTTGCGTGTGTCGGCAGAATGGCCGGGCGTCGTCGCGTTTTTGTGTGCATTGTGGTGAGGTAGGGGGACTTATGGCGAAGGCGAAATATGAGCGGCGGAAGCCGCATGTGAATGTGGGGACGATTGGGCATGTGGATCATGGGAAGACGACCTTGACGTCGGCGCTGACGAAAGTGGCGTCGGAGCAAGGGCTGGCGAAGTTCATCAGCTATGACCAGGTGGCGAAGGCGTCGGAGTCGCAGGGGCGGCGGGATCCGACGAAGATTCTCACGATTGCCATTTCGCACGTGGAGTATGAGACGGCGCATCGGCATTACGCGCATGTGGACTGTCCGGGGCACGCGGATTATGTGAAAAACATGATTACCGGGGCGGCGCAGATGGATGGGGCGATCCTGGTCGTGAGCGCGGCGGAAGGGCCGATGCCGCAGACGCGGGAGCACATTTTGCTGGCGCGGCAGGTGGGGGTGCCCTACATTGTGGTGTTTTTGAACAAGGCTGACAAGGTGGATGATCCGGAGTTGCTGGAGTTGGTGGAAATGGAAGTGCGGGAACTCCTGACGAAGTATGATTTTCCGGGGGAGACGATTCCGATTGTGACGGGGTCGGCGATTAAGGCGATGGAGGGGGATCAATCGCCGATTGGGGTGCCGGCGCTGTGGAAGCTGCTGGCGGCGGTGGACACGTACATTCCGACGCCGGTGCGGGCGGTGGACAAGCCGTTTTTGATGCCGATTGAAGACGTGTTTACGATCAGTGGACGCGGGACGGTGGTGACGGGCCGCTGCGAGCGCGGGATCGTGAAGGTGGGCGACGAGATTGAGATTGTGGGATTGAAGGCGACGCAGACGACGATTGTGACGGGCGTGGAAATGTTCCGCAAGGTGCTGGACGAGGGGCAGGCGGGGGATAACGTGGGGGTGTTGCTGCGGGGCACGAAGAAGGAAGACGTGGAGCGGGGCATGGTGCTGGCAAAGCCGAAGAGCATCACGCCGCATACGAAGTTCAAGGCGGAGATTTATGTCTTGACGAAGGAAGAGGGGGGGCGGCACACGCCGTTCTTCAACGGCTACCGGCCGCAGTTTTACTTCCGGACGACGGACGTGACGGGGGTGGTGACGTTGAATCCGGGGGTGGAGATGGTGATGCCGGGGGATAATGTGGCGATTGCGGCGGAGTTGATTGCGCCGATTGCCATGGATCAGGGGTTGCGGTTTGCCGTGCGCGAAGGCGGCAAAACCGTCGGCTCCGGCATCGTCACCGAAATCGTGGCGTAGCAGGGAGAGGGATTTCGTGTAATGTCGATCAAACTCGATCAGCGGATTCGCATTCGGCTCAAGAGCTTCGATTATCGTGTGCTCGACCAGTCCGTCGCGGAGATCGTCGGCACCGTCAGGCGCACGGGGGCCAAAGTGGTGGGTCCGATTCCCCTGCCGACCCGCATTAACAAGTGGACGGTGCAGCGTTCGACCCATGCAGACAAGAAGTCACGCGAACAGTTTGAACTCCGAACCTATAAGCGACTGATGGATATTATGGAGCCCACGCCTGAGACCATGGATGCGTTGATGAAGCTCAACCTGGCAGCCGGCGTGGACGTGGAGATCAAGTTGTGACCACCGGGTTAATGGGGCACAAACTGGGGATGACCCAGCTTTTTCTGGATGGCGGGCGGACGGTGCCGGTGACGGTCATTGAGGTCGGCCCCTGTCGCGTCTCGCAAGTCAAGACACAGGAGCGGGATGGGTATGCTGCCGTACAGCTGGCGTATCAGGAATTGCCGGATCGGAAAGCGTCGAAGCCGTCCAAGGGGCATTTTGCGAAGGCGAATCTCCCCGTCTTTCGGTATGTGCGTGAGTTTCGCGCGTCCGGAGACGCGCCGGTCGGCGCGACGATTACGGTCGGTATCTTTGCCAAGGGTGAACTTGTGGATGTGACGGGTGTGTCAAAAGGCAAAGGCTTTCAGGGTGTGATGAGGCGACACCATTTTCATGGCGGGCCGCGAACGCACGGGTCCATGTTTCATCGGGCGCCCGGTTCTATCGGGAGCAGCTCTTCGCCCTCGCGTGTGTGGAAAAACATGAGAATGGCGGGGCATATGGGCAATGTGCGGGTAACCACCCAGGCGTTGGAAGTGATGGACGTGCGGCCCGATGAGCAGCTCATTTTTATTCGTGGCTCGGTGCCCGGCGCGCGCGGCGGCCTCGTCGTCATCAAGAAGTCCGTGAAGGCCTAGGAGTACGGCGGCATGCTTATGATTGATGTCATTGACGCGAATCGCCGAAAGGTCGGCGCGATTGAGCTGCGCCCTGATGTGTTCGGCGTGGACGTGAATGGCCCGGTTCTGCATGAGGTCGTCTTGCAGCAGCAGGCCGGTATGCGCCAGGGCACGGCGTCCACAAAAACGCGCGCGCAGGTCAGCGGAACAGGGAAAAAACCCTATAAGCAAAAGCATACGGGACGAGCGCGGGCCGGGTCGGTCCGGTCGCCGCTGTGGCGGCACGGCGGTATTGTGTTCGGACCGCAGCCACGCGACTATGGATATGCGATGCCGAAGAAGAAAGCGCGTGGCGCGTTGCGGTCGGCCCTTTCCGTTAAAGTGCGCGCTGGAGAACTGTTGATCTTAGAGGAGTTTCCTCAGTCTGACGGGAAAACCAAGTCAGTGGTGTTGCTGTTGAAGGCGCTGGGCATAGGAGGCAAGACGTTAATCGTTGCCGGTGGCGATCACGATCGGATCCGTCGCGCAGCGAATAATATTCCAGGGGTAACGGTGATTACTCCGGAAGGTGTCAATGTCCGTGATTTGCTCGTGCATCAGATCGTTCTGGTCACGCGACGGGATCTCTCGAGACTGGAAGAGGCGTTTGTATGACCCGCCACGCGCACGAGATCATTTTACGCCCGTTGTTGACTGAAAAGCTCACCAGTCTGCGCGAAGACCAGCGGAAAATAGGCCTCGTGGTCCGAGCGGACGCCAACAAGGTGGAGATCAAAAAAGCGGCGGAGCAGGCGCTGAATACGAAAATTGAGAAAGTTCATGTGATGAACGTCGGTGGAAAAGTTCGTCGCCTTGGGCGGCTGGAGGGCAAGAAACCTGATTGGAAAAAAGCGATCGTGACGTTGAAGCCAGGCGAGAAGCTAGAAATTTTTGAGGGCGTCTGATGGGTATCAAGAATTTTCGTCCCACGTCTCCGGGCCGTCGTCAGATGACGGTGTTGACCAACGAGGACTTGTCCGGCGCGCAACCTGAAAAAACGCTCTTGGAATTCATTAAAAGTTCGGGCGGGCGCAACAGTCAGGGGCGTATTTCTGTTCGTTTTCGCGGGGGCGGACACAAACGGATGTACCGACGTGTGGATTTCAAGCGAGACAAACCTGGCATCTCGGCGCGGGTCCGCTCAATAGAGTATGATCCCTACCGGTCGGCCCGGATTGCGTTGCTGCATTATGTAGACGGGGAGAAGCGGTACATCCTGGCGCCGGTTGGGTTGAAGGTGGGGGATACGGTGCAGTCAGGCGCGGAGGCGGAGGTGCGTGTTGGGAATGCGCTGCCGCTGCGGAATATGCCGACGGGTACCATCGTCCATAATATTGAGCTCAAGCCTGGCCGTGGCGGGCAATTGATTCGCGGGGCTGGCGCCTCGGCGCAAGTGATGGGAAAGGACGGGATCTACATCCAGGTCCGCCTCAAGTCTGGTGAGATGCGGAAGATTTTAGCGACTTGTCAGGCGACGGTAGGACAAGTCGGCAATACCGATCACGAGAATATCACGATCGGCAAAGCGGGACGTCAGCGGTGGAAAGGGCGTCGGCCGCATGTGCGTGGAGTGGTCATGAACCCGGTGGACCATCCGCACGGCGGGGGCGAAGGGAAGTCGGGCGCCGGCAATCCGCATCCGGTGAGTCCCTGGGGACAGAAAGCCAAGGGCTACAAGACCCGGCGCACCAAGCGCACGGGGAAATTTATCATCTCGCGCCGAAAAAAATAACACGGCTCGCGTTTTCATTAAAGGAAGTCCATGTCGCGTTCAGTCTCCAAAGGTCCGTTTATTGATGCCCGTTTGTTCGGTCGGATTGAGCGGATGAACAGCAGCGGGGAAAAGAAGATTCTCAAGACGTGGGCGCGCCGATCCACGATTGCGCCGGAAATGATCGGACACACGCTAGCCGTTCATAATGGAAAAAAGTTCATCCCTATTTATATCACCGAGAATATGGTCGGGCACAAGTTGGGCGAGTTTTCTCCAACTCGTTTTTTTAAAGGACATGGCGCCGCTAAAAGTGAAAAAGCGGTCGCTCTCAAATAGGCGCAGGAAAGAGTAAAGGCAGGACGAGATGGCTGAAGCACACGCAACGTTGCGATATGTACGGGTGGCACCCAGGAAGGCCCGCCCTGTCGTGGATTTGATTCGTGGGTGTCCGGTGAATGATGCGCTGGCGCTGTTGAGGTTTACGCCACGCGCCGCTGCTAGGGTGGTGCAGAAGGTGCTGTTATCGGCTGTGGCCAATGGCCAGCAGGTCGGCAGGGAGATCGGCGATGCCGACGAGTTGCGCGTGAGCCGGGCCTACGTGGATGGCGGGCCAATACTCAAGCGGTCTCAGCCGCGCGCGCAAGGACGAGCGTTCTCGATTCATAAACGGATGAGCCATATCACAATCGCCGTGGCGCCGCTGGAGGCCAAGGCCTCCAAGAAACCAAAGGACTAACTCATGGGTCAGAAATCACATCCGATCGGGTTGCGACTCGGTTACGTTAAGCCCTGGAGTTCTCGGTGGTACGCCGACCGTGATTATGCCAAGATGCTGCACGAAGATCTTCGTACCAGGAAGATGGTCAAGGCCAAGCTCTATCATGCCGGCGTGGCGAAAGTTGAAATTGAACGATCTGGCGATCAAGTGACCATCCTGATTCATACCGCGAGGCCCGGCATCATCATCGGTCGGAAAGGCGCCGAGGTGGACAAGCTCAAAACCGACCTTGAAAAGACCTTGAGCCGCCCGGTGTATATTACGATCAAAGAAATCAAGAAGCCGGAGTTAGATGCGCAACTGGTCACGGAAAATATTGCCGTGCAACTGGAAAAGCGCGTGGCGTTTCGCCGGGCGATGAAGCGGAGCGTGGCGTCGGCTCTGCGCCTGGGCGCGCAAGGCATTAAAATCAGGTGCTCCGGTCGGCTGGCGGGGGCTGAAATTGCCCGGACGGAATGGTATCTGCAAGGCCGTGTGCCGTTGCATACGTTGCGCGCCGATATTGACTATGGGTTTGCCGAGGCGCACACGACTATGGGACAGATCGGGATTAAGGCGTGGATCTATAAGGGCGAAATTTTGCCCCCGGTCCAGCAAAGCAAACAGATGGAAGAAACGGAACGGCGCTAGGAGGATCGCGTGCTCGCTCCTAAAAAAGTCAAACATCGGAAGATGCATAAAGGGCGCATGAGCGGTAAGGCTTATCGCGGCTCGCAGATTACGCTCGGTGAGTATGGGCTGAAGACGCTCGAACCTGGCTGGGTGACGAATCGTCAGATCGAAGCGGCCCGTATTGCCATGACTCGTCACGTCAAACGTGGGGGGCGTGTCTGGCTGCGGATTTTCCCGGATAAACCGATCACGAAAAAACCCGCTGAAACTCGTATGGGAAAAGGGAAAGGAAACCCTGAATACTGGGTTGCGGTCGTGAAACCAGGGCGGATTTTATACGAAATGGACGGAGTGAGCATGGAGGTGGCAAAGGAGGCGTTTCGTTTGGCGGCCCATAAACTTCCGGTGGCGACGGTGTTCGTGTCGCGGAACAGTCATCTCTAAATGGAGACCAAGACGCTCCAGGTGAAGCATCTCCGTGGTCTGACGGCCATGGAATTGGATGACAAAACGCGGGATCTGAAGAAAGAATTGTTTCATCTGCGATTTCAATTTGTCGCCGGCCGTGTTGAAAGTCCGGCTCACATCAAACAGATACGCCGCGCCATTGCCCGCGGCAAGACCATTCTTCGAGAGAAGCAGAAAGGCGAAGCCGGACTGGGTTCGGCCGTGAAAGCATGAATCAAGCAGCAGAGACAACGCGCGCCCACCGCCGCGAGTTCGTGGGGGAAGTGGTCAGCAATAAAATGCAAAAAACGGTCGTCGTGGTGGTGAAACGTTTGGTGCGTCATGGCCGCTACGGAAAAGTGCTGCGCCGTGTCACGCGATTGAAAGCGCATGACGAGAAGAATGAATGCCAAATCGGTGATCGTGTGAAGCTGGCGGAGACTCGTCCGCTCAGTAAGGATAAACATTTCCGCGTCTTGGCCGTCGTGGAAAAGGCTCGGGCGCGATGATTCAAATCTATTCACGATTGGACGTGGCCGATAATTCCGGCGCCAAAAAGGTGATGTGCTTCCACGTGTACGGGGGCACGAAGCGTCGGTATGGATGCCTGGGCGATGTCATCATGGTGACGGTCAAAGAGGCGATTCCGCAGGCCACGGTCAAAAAAGGCAGCATCAGTAAGGCGGTCATTGTTCGTACAACGAGAGGGTTTCGTCGGGCTGATGGCTCCTACATCAAGTTTGACCGCAATGCGTGTGTGTTGATCAATGCTCAGGGCGAACCGGTCGGGACGCGGATCTTTGGCCCCGTGGCGCGTGAGTTGCGCTGGAAAAAATATATGAAGATTATCTCGCTGGCGCCGGAGGTGCTGTAATGCGACGAACGGGGTGGTTGAGCGCCGGTCGTGTTGTGGCCGTGCCGCCGAAAAGTGTGGTACGCAAAGGGGATCTGGTGGTTGTGATGGCCGGGAAGGATCGCGGAAAGTCAGGAAAAGTGTTGTCGGTGCTCCGGCATGAGCGGAAAGTGACGGTGGAGAAGATTAATCTCATTAAACGGCACACGAAACCGAACCAGCAGAACAAGCAGGGTGGTATTCTTGAGCGCGAAGCGCCGATTCAGATCTCCAACGTGATGATCTATTGTGCCTCGTGCCAAAAACCAGTGCGCGTGGGGTCGAAGACGATGACCGACGGATCTCGTAGCCGTGTTTGCAAAAAATGTCGGCAGGTGATCGAACTTCCTGAGCGGGCATCATAATGGCGAAGTCTGACAAAAATCCTGTCGTGAAGCCGGCTAAAAAACTCGCTGCCAAGCCTCTGTCCAAGTCGGCGCCGGCGCCCGAACGAACGCCGGGAAAAGCCGCCCCCGAACCTGCGGGGTTGGTCCGTCTCCAGGAGCAGTATCGCCAGCGCGTTGTGCCGGCTATGATCAAGGAATTCTCGTACCGCAACCGGATGCAGGCGCCACGACTGGAATGTATCGTGCTGAACGTCGGCATGGGCGCGGCGACCCAGAACGCCAAGGTGCTGGAGGCGGCGGTGAAGGAACTCGGAATTATTACCGGGCAGCGTCCGGTGGTCACGAAGGCGCGCAAAGCAATTGCCAATTTTAAGCTCAGAAAAGGATTTCCGGTCGGCGCGAAGGTGACGTTGCGCGGCCGTCGTATGTATGAGTTTTTGGATCGCTTGATTACCGTCGCGCTCCCTCGTATCCGCGATTTCAAAGGGGTATCCCCGAAGGCCTTCGACGGGCGTGGTAACTACACGCTGGGACTGAAAGAGCAGTTGATCTTTCCGGAAATTAAATATGACGCGGTCGAGTCCATCCATGGGATGGACATCACAATTGTGACCACCGCCAGGACCAACGACGAAGGGAAGGCGCTCCTGAAACACCTGGGTGTGCCTTACCGAACCTGACCGGAAGAGGAGGTTGTAGTACTGTGTCCCGATTGGCGCTGCGATTAAAAGTCAAAAAGACCCCGAAGTTCTCCACGCGGGCGTATAACCGCTGCCCGCATTGTGGGCGAGTTCGAGGATTTCTTCGCAAATTCAGGCTGTGCCGTATTTGTTTTCGGCACCTCGGTCTGCGGGGAGAAATCCCCGGCGTGACGAAGTCGAGTTGGTGACGCTATGGCGATGACTGATCCGTTGGCCGATATGTTCAACCGCATTACCAACGCGGTTCAGCGCCGCCATGCTGCAGTGCAGATGCCGGCGTCAAAGTTAAAAGCCGAGGTCGCCCGCGTACTCCAGACGGAAGGGTTTATCCAGTCCGTCGAGCGCGTGACTGACGAGGGGCATCCGGCGCTCCGTTTGCGCCTTCGGTATCAGGCCGACGAAGCGCCCATCATCACGGGCATTCGACGGGTCAGCAAGCCGGGGAAGCGGGTGTATGTCCGACATGCGCGCATTCCGACGGTCATGGGGGGCATGGGGGTGGCCATTCTCTCGACTCCGCAAGGGGTGATGACCGGTGTGGATTCTCGCGCCCGGATGATTGGCGGCGAAGTGGTGTGTTATGTCTGGTAAGGAGGCGAAGGGTTTACGATGTCGCGTGTAGGCAAAGCCCCTGTCGTTATTCCGGATACAGTAGACGTTGCCGTGGACGGTCAGCGTATCTCGGTGAAGGGGCCGCTGGGCAGTTTATTGCGAACGATGCCGCCCGAGATTACGGTGGCGCTGACGAAGGGTCAGGTGGAGGTTCGTCGTGTGTCGGACGAACGGCATCCACGCGCGCTCCATGGCCTGATGCGCAATGAGATTGCGAACATGGTGCAGGGCGTGACGGCAGGTTTTGAGCGCACCCTGGAAATTACCGGTGTGGGCTATAAAGCGAATCTGTCCGGGCGGACCATCAGTTTTAACCTCGGGTTTACCCATGCCATCGAGTTTCCTCTTCCGGAGGGTATTGACGCGAAGATTGAGAAGCAGACGATTGTGACGATTAAAGGGCGCGATAAAGCGCTGCTCGGCCAAACCGCCGCGAACATTCGCGCGCTGAAAAAACCGGACGTCTACAAGGCCAAGGGCATTAAATACGCCGGCGAAGTGTTAATTCGTAAAGAAGGCAAGACAGGGAAATAAACGACTTATGTTGGATGTGAGCATGAGAGAACGGAATCGGACGCGGCGCCATCACCGGGTCAGGGCTCGCGTCTATGGCACACCGGCTCGCCCGAGGATGAATGTCTTTCGGAGTAACGCGCATCTCTATGCGCAGATTATTGACGACACCACGGGCGCCACATTGGCCAGTGCGTCCACGATGGATAAGGACGTGAAGGGAACCGTGCCGTCAGGGGCCACCATGAGCGCTGCCGTGGCCGTCGGGCGACTCATTGCCGAGCGGGCGTTGCGCGCCAATCTGACGGCGGTGGTGTTTGATCGTGGCGGGTATCGTTTTCATGGGCGCGTGAAGGCACTGGCTGAAGCGGCGCGCGAAAAAGGGCTGAAGTTTTAGAAGGGAGCCGAGCTGACCGTGACGATGAATCCTGATGAACTAAACTTGAAAGACAAAGTGGTCTTTATCAATCGCGTAGCCAAAGTGGTGAAGGGCGGGAAACGCTTTAACTTCACCGCGCTGGTCGTAGTGGGCGATGAACAGGGCTGGGTGGGCATCGGGAAGGGCAAAGCGGCCGAGGTGCCCGAGGCCATTTCCAAGGCGGTCAAACATGCCAAGAAGCAACTGGTCCATGTGTCCATCAAGAACGGGACCATCCCCCACGAGGTGCTGGGGCATTTCGGCGCGGAGCATGTGATGCTCAAGCCGGCTTCGGCAGGCACGGGGGTTGTGGCTGGTGGGGCCGTGCGCGCCGTCATTGAATTGTCCGGCATTCACAACATTGTCGCGAAAACGCTGGGGCGCGGCAACCCCTTCAACGTGGTCTATGCCACGTTGGATGGACTGAACCAATTGCGTGACCCGGAAATGGTGTTGGCAATGCGTAAGCCCTGTGCTGTGCAGGTCGGATAGTCCATGACGACGAACGTGACCGTATCAGGAACCTGTGCGAGCGCCATGCTGGCCATTACATTGGTGCGGAGTCCAATTGGGACCCCAAGGGCGCACCGGATTATTCTCCGAGGGCTTGGTCTTCGACGGATCCGGCATATGGTGATTCGTCCTAACACGCCCCAGGTGCGGGGATTAGTGCGCAAGCTGTCCTATCTCTTGGAGAGTCGGGATGCGGAACAAGGGGCCACATGAAACTGCATGAACTGAAGCCGGCGCCGGGATCACGGACGAAACGGAAACGCATTGGTCGGGGCATCGGGTCCGGGCATGGGAAGACGGCGACCCGTGGACATAAAGGGCTGAAGGCCCGATCAGGCGGCGCCAAGCGTCCCGGGTTTGAGGGGGGACAGATGCCGCTCACGCGGCGGGTCCCGAAGCGGGGGTTCACGAATATCTTCAAGCAGGAATGGGCGGTGGTCAATATCAGAGATCTGAACCGGTTGGGAGAGGTCCAGGATGTGACCCCGGACATCTTGATCCAGGCCGGCCTTGTGCGCGGACGGAAGGCCCAGGTGAAAGTGCTGGGCGAAGGGACGCCGGTCCGCCCCTTCTACGTCAAGGCGCATCGGTTCAGCGCGTCGGCGAGCGCAAAAATTCAAGCTGCCGGAGGGAGGACAGAGGTATTGGGCGGTGTTTGAACGGCTGATCACCAATATCAAGAATGTCTTTAATATCCCCGAGCTGCGTAATCGGATTCTGTTTACGCTGGGGATGTTGGCGATCTATCGCATCGGGGCGCACATTCCGACCCCGGGCATCAATAACGAAGAGCTGGGAAAATTTCTTCTGAAGGAAGGCGGGGCGCTGCTGGGGTTTCTGGATATTTTTTCCGGAGGGGCCCTATCACGGCTGACGATTTTTGCGCTCGGCATCATGCCGTATATCAGCGCGTCCATCATTCTCCAGTTGCTCACGGTGGTGATTCCTCACCTGACGAAGCTGGCCAAGGAAGGGGAGCGCGGGCGGAAGAAGATTGTCCAGTATACCCGATTCAGCACGATCGGGATTGGATTAATTCAGGCATTCGGCATTGCCGTCGGGCTGGAAAAGATGAACGGCGGGGTGTTTGTGCAGGATCCCGGATGGGGATTCCGGTTGATGACGGTGCTGACGCTGACGGCCGGCACGGCGTTTCTCATGTGGTTGGGCGAACAGATTACCGAGCGGGGCATCGGCAACGGCATTTCGTTGATTATCTTTGCGGGCATTGTGGCGCGCTTGCCGTACGCCGTGGTGGAGGCGTACCAGTTGGTCGAAATCGGCCAGTTGGTCGGCGCGGCGCTGGTCTTGCTCTTTGCGGGGATGATTGGCGTGATCGGCGCGATCGTGTTTTTGGAAACCGCGCGGAGAAAAATTCCGGTGCAATATGCGAAGCGCGTGGTTGGGCGGCGCGTGTTCGGCGGGCAGAGCACTCATATCCCGCTTAAGATTAATACGGCCGGGGTGATTCCGCCGATTTTTGCGTCGTCCATTATCGCGTTTCCGGCGACGATTGCAGGGTTTATTCAGATTCCATGGGTGCAGGAGGCGGGGGCGATGATGGCGCCGGGGTCGATTCCCTATACGATTCTCTACATGAGCTTGATCGTCTTTTTTTGTTATTTCTATACGGCGGTGGTGCTGAACCCGGTGGATATGTCCGACAATATGAAAAAGTACGGGGGCTTTATTCCTGGGATTCGGCCTGGCCAGCGGACCTCCGATTATATCTATCGGGTGCTGAATCGTGTTACGTTCGCCGGGTCGCTCTATCTCGCTGGCGTCTGTATCGTCCCGGAAATTCTTGTCTACAAGCTGGGTGTGCCGTTCTATTTCGGCGGCACCTCGCTGTTGATTACCGTTGGCGTGGGATTGGATACGGCGCAGCAAATTGAGTCTCATATGGTGATGCGCAACTATGAAGGATTTTTGGAGAAAGGTCGCCTGAAAGGGCGCAGTGCCTAACGCGATGGGGGGTACGGCTATGCGACTGGTATTTTTTGGCGCACCGGGAGTTGGGAAAGGGACGCAGGCCCAGCGCTTGGCTGCCCGGGAACAGATTCCTCAAGTCTCAACCGGAGAAATGCTCCGGGAGGCCGTCAAGCGCGGCACCGAACTCGGTGTGCAAGCCAAAGGATTTATGGAATCCGGACAGTTGGTGCCGGATGCGGTGGTGATTGGGCTGGCCCGAGACAAACTGACGAGTCCGGACTGTGCTCGTGGGTACATTTTGGATGGCTTTCCCAGGACGGTGGCGCAGGCGGAATCGCTGGATCGGATGTTTCAGGAAACGGGCAGTCACGGGCTTGACCATGTGGTCAGTTTTGACGTGCCCCATGACCAAATTACCCGCCGGTTGTCAGGACGTCGGAGTTGTCCGGCCTGCCAAACGGTCTATCACATTGACCATGACCCGCCCAAAGAGGAAGGGCACTGTGATAAATGTGGCGGGGCGTTGGCGCAGCGCGCGGATGACAAGCCGGATACGGTGAATGCTCGGCTCGCGATCTTCGACCAACAGACCAGTCCGCTCATTGCGTACTATCAGCAGCGGGGATTGCTGCGGCGTGTGGATTCGACGGGCGAGATCAACGCGGTGTACCGTCGGTTGCGTACGGTCTTGGGCTTGGCAGAGGCAGAGGGGTCGTAGAGACACGATGAGTGGGATCGAACTGAAATCGCCCGATGAAATTGCCATCATGAGCCGGGCGTCACGGGTAGTGGCCGAAGTGCTGGAGGCTCTCCGTGAGCAAGTCCGGCCCGGGGTGACGACGGCTGAACTGGATCGGTTTGCGGACGCGTTCATCGTTGCGCGTGGGGGGATTCCGGCCTTTAAAGGCTATCGTGTGCGCGATCAGGTCTATCGCCATGCCTTGTGCGTGTCGGTCAATGAGGCGGTGGTCCATGGGATTCCATCCGGGCGTGTGTTGAAAGAGGGCGATATCGTGGGGTTGGATGTCGGCGTGATCGTAGACGGCTATTACGGCGACGCCGCGATCACGGTGCCGGTCGGCGCGATCTCGGAACGGACGCAACGGTTGTTACAGGTCACAGAGGAATCCCTCCACAAGGGGATTGCCCAAGCGGTCGTCGGCAATCGGATCTCCGATATTTCTCATGCGGTGCAGGCCCATGCGGAAGTCGCCGGTTTTTCCGTCGTCACGGAGTTCGTCGGGCACGGCATTGGGCGGAAACTCCACGAAGAGCCGCAAGTGCCCAACTATGGCGAGCCGGGGAAAGGGCCTCGTTTAAAAGTCGGCATGACGCTGGCGATTGAGCCCATGATCAATATGGGGCGTCCAGAAACCACGCACTTGTCGGATGGATGGACGGCGGTGACCAAGGATGGCAGTCTGTCGGCCCACTTTGAACATACCATTGTGGTGACCAACGACGGCCCGAACATTCTGACTCGGCTCTGAGCGGCTGAAGCGTCCGATACGATGGCCAAAGAGGACGTTATTGAGGTACAAGGTACGGTCAACGAAACGCTCCCGAATGCGATGTTTCGGGTGACACTCGAGAATGGGCATAAAGTGTTGGCCCATATTTCCGGTAAGATGCGGATGCATTTTATTCGTATTTTGCCCGGCGATAAGGTGACTGTGGAAATGTCGCCGTACGATCTCACGCGCGGCAGGATCACGTATCGGTTTAAGTAGGCCACTTGAAGGGCGAATAAAGGAGCGGCGGACACGTCATGAAAGTTAAATCATCGGTGAAGGTGATCTGCTCAAAATGCAAAGTCATCCGGCGACGTGGTGTGGTGCGGGTGTTGTGCTCGAATCCCCGGCATAAGCAGCGACAAGGATAGGAGAAGCGCATGGCTCGAATTGCCGGCATTGATCTTCCCAGAGACAAGCAGATCCATATCGGCTTGACGTATATTTTTGGGATCGGGCGGGTGTTAGCGACACGGATTCTCGCGCAAAGCGGCGTGGCGCCGGCCACGCGCGTGAAGGACCTTGGCGAACAGGAGATCGTCAAGTTACGCGAGATCATTGAGCGGGAACATAAAGTTGAGGGGGATCTGCGCAAAGACGTCTCAATGAACATCAAACGGCTCATTGATATTGGCGCATACCGTGGACTGAGGCATCGCAAGGGACTGCCGGTTCGAGGGCAGCGCACGAAAACGAACGCGCGGACGCGGAAAGGGCCCAAGGGCCAGGGCAAAGCGCGAAAGACCGTGAAGGTCAAGTGAAGGGGGCACGGGGGTGAGAAAAGGCAAGAAACGGGAAAAGAAAATTGTTCAAAGCGGCATCGCGCACATTCAAGCCTCGTTCAACAACACGTTGGTGACCATTACGGATCTGGGGGGCAACACGGTGGTGTGGGCCAGCGCGGGGAACCAGGGGTTCAAGGGGTCACGGAAAAGTACTCCCTTTGCGGCCACCAGGGCGGGAGAAGTGGCCGCCAAAAAGGCCATGGAATGTGGGATGCGACAGCTTGACGTGTATGTGACGGGACCGGGTTCTGGTCGGGAATCCGCCATTCGGGCACTCCAGACGGCCGGTCTTCGAATCAATCTGATTCGGGATGTCACGCCGATTCCTCATAACGGGTGTCGGTCGCCGAAGCGGCGGAGAGTCTAGGACGAAGGAGCAAGCATGGCTGGGAGAAATTACTGTGGCTAAATATCGCGGGCCGGTGTGTCGGTTGTGTCGTCGAGAAGGCGTGAAGCTATTTTTGAAGGGTTCCCGTTGCATGACCGAGAAATGCGCGGTGGAGCGTCGCGCGTATCCGCCCGGTCAGCATGGGCAGGGGCGTCAACGGGTCTCTGAGTACAGTGCGCAGCTTCGTGAAAAACAGAAGCTCAAGCGCATCTACGGGATGCTGGAGCGCCAATTCCGAGGCACGTTTGCGAAGGCTGAGCGGCAAGACGGCGTGACGGGAGAAAATCTGCTTCGGATGCTCGAACGGCGTCTCGATAACGTGGTGTACCGCATTGGATTTGCGGCCTCCCGAAAAGAAGCGCGGCTGCTGGTGAATCACGGCCACTATCGCGTGAACGGGCGGAAAGTGGATAAGCCGTCCTTTCTGGTTCGTGAAGGCGACGTCATTGAAGTCAGGGAGCGTAGCCGGGCAATCGTCCCCATTCTTGCGGCCTTGGAGGCGGTGGAGGGACGGGGCATTCCGGCCTGGTTGGATTTGGATAAGGCCAACTGTAAGGCGACGGTGCGGGGCCTCCCGACAAAGGACGAGACGCCCTTGCCCGTGAACGAGCAGTTGGTGGTGGACCTCTATTCGAGGTAATGGACCTGTGACGCCGGCGTGGGCCGTGTGGCGCGAATGTGCGAAGCAGCGATAAGGGAGCCAGTATGTTGAAGGGTATGCATGATTTTCAGATTCCGACGAAAGTGGATGCGGACAAGGACAGCCTGACGGCGACGTATGGGCGCTTTACGGCAGAGCCGTTTGAGCGTGGATTCGGCATGACGGTCGGCAATGCGTTGCGCCGGGTGCTGCTGTCGTCGCTGACCGGCGCGGCGATCGTGTCCGTCAAAATCGAGGGTGTGCTGCATGAATTTTCTACCATCCCCGGCGTCACCGAGGACGTCACGGATATTATTCTGAATATCAAAAAGGTGCGGTTCAAGCTCCATTCCGATAAACCCAAGACGGTGCGCCTTCGGAAGAAGGGCGCCGGCATGGCTAAGGCCGGGGACATTGAGTGCGATGCCGATCTCGAAATTCTCACGCCTGATCTCCATCTCGCCACGCTCGACAAAGGCGCCGTGCTTGATCTTGAGCTTGTCGTCAAGCGCGGGCGGGGCTACGTCCCGGCGGATCGGAACAAGGACGACGGCATGGCGATCGGCGTGATTCCCGTGGATGCCATTTATTCGCCGGTTACGCGCGTCAACTATGTGGTCGAAAACGCGCGCGTGGGGCGCATGACCGATTATGACAAGGTGATCCTCGACATCTGGACCGATGGGAGTCTGTCGGCTGAAGAGGCGCTGTCGTCCGCCGCCTTGATTGTGCGCGGGCATTTCGACATGTTCATCAACGTCAAGGATCTGGAAGAAGCGGTGTCGCAGCCGGCCGCGCAGGATGCCGACGCCGACAGAAACCGGCATCTTCTCCGGAGTGTCAATGAGCTGGAGCTGTCGGTGCGAGCGGTCAATTGTTTGAAGAATGCCAATATCAAGACGATCGTAGAACTGGTGCAGCGGACGGAAAACGAGATGTTACGGACCAAGAATTTCGGTAAGAAGTCCCTCAACGAGATCAAGGAAATCCTGACTGAAATGGGATTGAGCCTGGGCATGAAACTGGACCACGCGGATCCATCCGGGGCCGTCGAGAAGAGAGAAGGGTAGACCCAGCGCATGCGACATGGAAAAAGCGGTCGTCAACTCGGACGAAACACCCATCACCGAACAGCGTTATTTCGGAGTTTGGTGACGTCGCTCTTGGAACATGAACGGATTGAAACTACCGAAGCGAAAGCCAAGGAGTTGCGCATCGTGGCCGACCGCATGGTCACGCTCGGCAAGGACGGGAGCCTGTCTGCCAGGCGCCGCGCGGCGGCCTATATTCGATCCAAGCCTGTCGTGGCCAAGCTCTTTCAGGACATTGCGGGTCGCTTTTCGGAACGGCTCGGAGGGTATACCCGTCTGATCAAGACGCGGCGGCGTGTGGGCGATGCGGCGCTCATGGTCGTTATTGAACTTGTCGCTCGTCCAACCGAGAAGCATGCATCGTCACAAGGAAAGTCCGCCGCGCAGAGCGGCTCCGGCGCGTCTCCGAAAAAGTCCTCAGCTACACCATCCCCAACCACGCTCCCCTCAACGCCTGCCACTGCCGGCGCGTAAGTCGGACGACTCCATTCGTCCGCATCGCCGGCGCCTGTCATGGCGCATCGTCCCACGGTGCCGCTGCCTTTGCTCGTTTTTTCAGTGTGTGCTATAGTTTCTAGATGATGGCTCCATCCTCGCTTTCATTCCAGCGCGTGGCGAAGATCGGTCTACTGGGTATCATGGCGGCTGTCCTGGCTACCCTCCTCGTGTTTATTCTCGGCGGACCCTCGCGGAGAGTGGCGCCGGTGTCGCTGCCTGCGCTCCCGCACCAGGCGGATGCCGGCGTCAAGGGATTTTCATTCGTGCAGAGCAAAGATGGCCGCGTGGACTGGACCATTCAGGCCACACAGGCCACGGTCTTCGAGACGGAGGCCAAGGCGGTGCTCAGTGACGTGCAGGTGACGCTCCAGGGACCCGACGGCGTGACCATGACCGTTGCCGGAGACGAGGGGACCATCAATACCACGTCGAAGGATTTTGTTCTGAGCAAGACAAACGGGAATCTCTCCCTGGTGCTCACGAGCGGGTATACCATTTATACGCCTCGCGTCACCTGGGATAATCAGCGCCATCGTATGTGGACCGATGACCCGATCATCATTACAGGCCCTGGGTTGGAGGTCACCGGGCACGGACTGGATGCGTTCCCGGCCACCCAAGAAATGAGGATTCGTCGCAATGTCCATGTGGGCATTCACTAGCGCGTTTCTCCTCGCGTGGAGCACGGTGGCGGCGGCGTTTCCCTCCGATCCTCCGTCGGCGCCGCCTGAAATCATTGTAACCGCGCAGACCCTGGTGTTCAAAAATAAGGATAATACCGCTGTGTTTACCGGCACGGTGGTGCTGACCAAGGGTGATTTTGTCATGGAGGCGGACCAGATGATTGTCCATTTCGCAGGCGTGGGCGCGCCTGCGTCCTCCACGCAACGGAGCCAGCTCGGAGGGTCGTCCCAGGCACCCGACGCGGCGTTGCCGACGTTCGGCAGCCGCGCGGTGTCGCTCATTGACGCGACCGGAAATGTGACGATGCAGCAGGGACACAAAAAGACCAAATCCCACAAGGCGCTGTACCACCAGCGTGACGAAATCCTGGTCTTGACCGGGGATCCGGAGGCATGGGAAGCCGGCTATCGCGTGACGGGGACCAAGATGACTCTGTTTTTGAAGGAAGACCGTAGCCTGGTTGAGGGCAGCCGCGTGGTCATCAACGAGACGGGCACTCCATGAACATGAGTGAGTCAGTCGGTGAGAGGAGTCCGCGCGTTGGCGAGGGCGGTGAGAGCAACGGGGCGAGGGGTGGACCCCCAGGCCCGCTGACGTTTGCGTCTCATGGACTCGAGAAAAGTTACCGCCGCCGATGCGTCGTCAAGGGCGTCAGTCTCACGGTACATGCTGGAGAGATTGTGGGACTGCTCGGACCGAACGGGGCGGGGAAAACGACCGTGTTTGATGTGATGGTGGGGCTGACGATACCGGATAAAGGGGACGTGCTCCTGGACGGAGACGTGGTCACGCATCTCCCGATGTATCAACGGGCGCGGCGTGGCATCGGCTATTTACCCCAGGAGTCCTCGGTTTTCCGCCGCATGACCGTGGAACAAAACCTGGAGGCTATTCTTGAAGTCATGGATCTGCGCGTGGAGCAACAAGTAGAGCGGAGGGACACTGCCATCAGGGACCTCGGGCTTGAGCACATCCGGCGCCACCAGGCGTTTACTTTGTCCGGCGGAGAGCGCCGCCGAGTAGAGATTGCCCGAGCGTTGGTGGCGAAGCCGCATTTCCTGATGTTGGATGAGCCGTTTGCGGGTATTGATCCCATTGCGGTCGGCGACATTCAGACGATTATCCGGGGCCTGCGAGACCGGGGCATCGGAATTCTGATTACCGATCACAATGTCCAGCAGACGCTGTCCATCACGGACCGGGCGTATATCATCAATAATGGCGCAATCCTTGAAGAAGGATCGCCCGCGCACCTGGTCAACAGTCGCCGGGCGCGTGAAGTCTATCTGGGCGAAGGATTCCGCCTGTAGCCGAATGAGGGGCCATGCAGCCACGACTTGAATTACGACTCTCGCAGCGGCTGATGCTGACGCCGCAGTTGCAGCAGGCGATCAAGTTGCTGCAACTGTCCCGGCTGGAGTTGCAGGAATCGGTGACGCAACAACTGGAAGACAATCCCTTACTGGAGGAAGCTGCGTCGGGGAGCGACGACCTGCCTGTGGAACCCGGGTCTGGAGACGAGGCGTTGGAATCTGCCCAGCAGGAGGCGGAGCCTCGTGATGAGGCGGTGACTGCGGAGGTCACGGGCGACGAAGTGGCTGGGCAGGACTCGGCACGGTCGTGGGATGAATCGTTCAATGACGCCCGTCAGTGGAGGAGCGGCGACGCCCGGAGTGAGCGCGAGGACCGGCCTTCGTTTGAGCAGACGACGGCGCAGGCCACCTCCCTTGAGGACCACCTGCTTTGGCAGTTGGCGCTGTCTCCGTTGGATGCGAGTGAGCAGGCAGTCGGCGCGAACATCATCGGTAATCTTGACGAGGATGGATATTTGCGTGTGCCGCTGGAGGATCTCGTCGCGGACTCTGGGCTGTCATCGGTGCGGATCCTGCATGTGCTCAAGGCCATCCAGGCATTCGATCCGGTGGGCGTGGCGGCGCGCGATCTGCGCGAGTGTTTGCTCGCGCAACTGGAACAATTAGGCCTGACCGGGACGTTGGCGGACACCATCATTCGGCATCACCTGCCTGAGTTGCAGGGCGCGCGCTTCACGGCGCTCGCCAAATCGCTGGGCGCCTCTGTGGACGCCGTGGCGCGCGCCGCACAGGTCATCGAAGGGCTGGAGCCCAAGCCGGGGCGCCCGTTTTGCGCGGCCGAGAACCATGCCGTGATCCCCGATGTCTATGTGGTGAAGGAGGATGGGCAATGGGTGGTGCTGCTCAATGACGACGGGATGCCGAAATTCAGAATCAATGCCGACTATCGTCTTCTTCTGGCCGGCAAGCGGGACTCCTCTGACGCCGCCAGGGCATTCCTAGACGACAAGTTTCGATCGGCGCAATGGCTGATCCGAAGCCTGGAGCAGCGGAACAAAACGATCGTGCGGGTGGTCGAAAGCATCGTGAAGATACAGGAACCGTTTTTCGAACATGGCATCCAGCACATGCGGCCGATGGTGTTGCGGGACGTGGCGGAGGCGGTGGCGCTGCACGAATCCACGATCAGTCGCGCGACCGACAATAAATATCTCCATTGCGCGCAGGGTATTTTCGAGCTGAAGTTTTTTTTCAATACGCGCGTCGGCCGGTCGCATGAAGGGCTGAGGGACTTATCCTCGGTGGCGGTTCGAGAAATGATTCGGAAGATGATTCACGACGAAAACGCCCACCACCCGTTGAAAGATGAGGAGATCGCCGCCCGGCTCAAGGCGCACAATGTCAAACTCGCCAGACGGACGGTCTCCAAGTATCGGATGGAACTGCGCATCCCCTCGGCGCCTCGGCGGATGCGCGCCTCCTAACGCGGCGCGCGTCTCCAGCCTCCTCCCCTGTGCGGCCCCGTCGTGATGGCGCACTGCGTCTTTCTGAAGCGCCGCGCTGTCATGGATACGGTGAGGCGAAAAATAGTTCTTGACATTCACATTATAATAACTATACTGGATAGACTGTTGGGGGTAGGGTATGGTCACACGGAGCGGCGTTCCCATGAAGATCGTCGAGGCAAAAAAGCAACCGCGCAGGCTTTCTACGCTGGAAGTCTGCCAGGTCTTCGATATTTCCAAGGCGACGCTCTTTCGGTGGGAGCGTGCAGGAATGATTTCCACGCCGCCTCGTGATTGGCGCAATTGGCGGCTCTATACCGAGACGAACCTGGACGAAATCAAGCGGATGATCAAGAAGCGCACGTCCGGCGAGGCGTAGAAAGGGCAGCGGCGCACTGTGTTTGGATTCGGCTCACAAGACTATTTGCTCGGGTTGGACATCGGGTCCGGCGCCGTGAAGATCTTGCAACTCAAGGATGTCAAGGGGCAGCTGAAGATCGAACGATTCGGCGTGAAGGCGTTGCCCTCTGAAATGATCGTGGATGGGGCCATCATGGACGGGCTTGGCGTGGTGATGGCGATCAAGGAATTGGCCGACGAGCAGAAGCTAAAAAATAAGCAGGTCGCGTTGTCCATCTCAGGCACTTCCGTGATCATCAAAAAGATCTCGCTGCCGCTCATGCCGGAGGAAGAACTGGAGAAGCAGATCAAGTTTGAGGCGGAGCAGTATATTCCGTTCGACATCAATGATGTGTACCTGGATTTCCACGTCCTGGCGCGCGCTGAGTCGGGCGCCGAGGGTCAGGCTGAGGCGACGGAGATGGACGTGTTGCTGGTGGCCACCAAGAAGGATAAGTTGAACGATTATGCCAATGCGGTTCGTGAAGCGGGGCTAATCCCCAAGGTGGTGGACGTGGACGCCTTTGCGATCGAGAACATGTATTGCGCCAACTATGATGTCGTGCCCGGGGAGTTGACGGCGCTGATGAATATTGGGGCGAGCGTGACGAACATTAATATTCTGAACGGGGGCCTGTCGGTGTTCACGCGCGATATTACGATTGGGGGCAGTCGCTACTCGGAGCGTATCCAGCAAGACCTGGGGTTGGGTCCCGAGGATGCGGACGCGGCCAAAATTGGCCGCTTGCCTGGCGTGAACGAGTCCGCGCTCAACGACGCGATAATGGCGGTGGATATGGAAGTGGCGATGGAAATTGGGCGGTCCTTTGATTATTTTCACGCGACGTCTCAGGAGGGCGACATTGCGCGCGTGGTCTTGTGCGGGGGATGCGCGAAGATCAAGAGCCTACCGTCTCGGGTGACCGAGCAGACGGGGATTGAGACATCTGTGGCGAATCCGTTTGCCAGGCTGGACACGGCCAGTCTCAACATGACTCCGGAGGAGCTTGCGGACGTGGCGCCGGATGCGGCCGTGGTGGTTGGGCTGGCGCTCCGTCGGGAGGGCGACCGGTGATTAAGATCAATCTTCTTCCGGTCAAGCGGACTGGCAAGAAGAGTCGCGGGCCGGTTGACGAGACGCTGATGCAGCTCGGCGTGGGGATGGCCGTCGTCGTGATTGTTCTCGGCGCCTGTGGCTATCGCTGGAACATGTTGGACGAGGAATTGACCCTGCAGACGCAATTGAAGGAGAGCAAAACGGCGGAAGCGGCGGCGCTGAAAAAGAAAGTGGAGGAAGTCGAGAGCTTTGAGAAGAAGAAATTGGCCTTGGAAAACCAGGTCCGGATCATCGAGCAACTCAGGAAAAATCAAGGAGGGCCGGTCCGGCTGCTCGATCATCTGAGCCAGAGCCTCGACCCCTTGAAGGTCTGGTTGTCCAGCGTGGACGGGGACGCGCAAGTCACGGTGGCGGGGAAGGCGCTGACGAACGATGATATCGTGGCGTTCGTCAAAAACCTCCAGGAGTCACAGTATTTTTCGTCCGTGGTGCTTCAAGAGAGTGTGCAGGCGTTGGAAGACGGCACCACCGTCTATTCATTCAGGCTCGTGATGGCGGTCAAAGGCTAGCCGATGGCGTTACAACTTCCCGACATGTCGGCAGCCAAGGCGGCCTTCAAAGCCGTTCCCGCCAACCAAAAAATCGCCCTCCTCATGCTCTTGGTGATAGGGATCGGGGCCGGATTTTACTACCTTGTGGAAGAGCCTGAATCACAGAAAATTCAGGTTGTGACGGCGGAGGTTGAGAAACTTGACCAGGAAATCGCGGCGAGCAAAGAGAAAATTAAACATCTCGCAAAGTTCAAACAATTGATTGCGGAATTGGAAATCCAACTGGCCAGAAACCAAGAACAGCTTCCGCCGGAATCTGAGGCGGTGACAGTGCTCAAGCAGTTGTCCGACCTCGGGACGCGGACAGGACTCACCTTGCGATTCTGGAGGCCAGGAGCGCGCCAGGAGGATCCTTCCAAGTTGTTCGTGAAGCTTCCGGCGGATGTCGAGATGGTCGGCGGGTACCATACCTTGGCGCTGTTTTTTGATCGCATCAACAAGCTGCCGCGGATCATCAACGTCAATAAAATAAGAATGGGCCCAGTGGCGTCAGGCGTGGCGAAGGATCAGATCGCCGTGCAGGCGACCTTCCAACTCACGGTGTTTGCGTCCCCGTCGGCGCCGGTGGCGCCTGCCGGTGGCGCCAAGCCGCCGGGGAAATAGCACGTGGTCGAAAGGCAGCCATGAAGCAATGTTGCAGGATACGATGCTGGAGGGGTCTTTCGTATGGGGGCCTGCTCATACTCGTCGGCCTGTTCGTGGCTGGATATCCGTATCCGGCGCAGGCGATGTCGTTGTTCATGGGCGAGGATACTCCGCAAGAGTCTGCGCCGCCGCCGCCACCTGTCGTTCCCAAGCCGGTCGTCGTCCCATCATCTCCTCCAGCGGCGCCTCCCCAGGTGGTGCCTCCATTGGCGGCGCCGCCTGTTGCGAAAGTCGCCGATCAGGCCACGGGCGCGCCAGCGCTTCCTGTTCCTGGAGCGCCGACGTCAGTCGCCACCATGCCGGTGCCGGTGACAGCGCAGGCGGCGCCAAAGCCGGTGCCGGCGGTTGTCCCTCCCCCGGCAGAGGGGACGGCGGAATACACATATGATCCCAAGAGTCGGCGGGAGCCGTTTCAATCACTGGCCAGCCTCCTGAAAGGCGACAAAACGAGGTCTGAAGTCCCGTCGCTTCAGCGTGTGCAACTCAGCGAGCTGAAGCTGATGGGAATCATGTGGGGCGGGTACGGCTATTATGGATTGATTCGAACGCCTGACGGCAAAGGGTATACGGTGAAAGAAGGCATGCTCATGGGCACGAACAGGGGTGTGATTTCGACGATTACCGACCAAGTCATCATCGTGTCAGAACCCGGGGTTGATATCACGGGTAAGGCAGTGACCAAGACGATCGAAATTCTGCTGCGTCCCAAAGAGGTGAGCTAATGAAAACGCAAGTTCCTCGCCTGTACATGGTTCGGATCGGTGTGCTGGCTATCGGCTTCGCCGGCATCCTGATGCAAGGGTGTGCCGGCATTGACGAATTGGTGGAGCCGATCAGCGCGGAGTCGCTGCCTGCGTCCCACCGCGACGCGCTGCCGGACGAACAGCCTGCGCAGACCAGCGCACTCCCGGCGGTCACGGAGACGGGCGCTCCCCCGATCGCGTCTGCTCTGCCGGACATGCCGCTTGCGCCGCCGTTGCTTCCGACGACGCCTGTCACGGCCCCGGCGACGACGGTGACGGCTATTGATGTCCAACGCTTGGATGACGGTCTGGTGGTGGTGGTCACGGGAGACGGGGATCTGAGCTTTCAGACGATGAGGCTTGAGGGGAACCGTCTCGTGCTGGATCTGCCCGGAGTGGTCAACGGGACCCAGCGCCATGCGATCGCGGTCGGCCATCCTCTGGTGCGTCAGATCAGAATGGGGCGGCATCACGCGCCGCAGCCGAAGTTACGACTGGTGTTGGATCTTGAACGGGCTGTGCCCTATACGGTTGAGAAACAGGGTGTGCAACTTCGGGTCACATTGTCTGATCGAGCGCTCCCGCCGGACGCACAGGACATGCCAGCGCCCCCGAAGATCGCGGCCGTTGCGATTCCCCCCCCCGCGAAAGTGAAAAAAACGCGGGATCCGTTGTCGGCACTGGCACAACCGAAGACCGTGGACGCCCCCTCTCCATCCGCTCAATCCGGAGCGGCCAAGCCCGGTGCCGCCGTGGCAAGCGGGGCGATAGGAGGCGGGGCGATCTTTTCAGGGCAGCACATCTCTCTGGACTTTCAGGATGCCGAGATCAGCAGCGTCTTGCGACTGATTGCGGATGTGAGTGGTCTCAATATGGTGGTCGGTGAAAGCGTGAAGGCCAAGGTGACCATCAAGCTGTTGAATGTGCCGTGGGACCAGGGATTGGATCTGATTTTGAAATTGAATAATCTCGGCCAAGTCCGAGAGGGCAATATTCTGTGGGTGGACACGCTCGCCAACATCACGAAATTGCGTGACGAAGCAACGAAGGCCAAGGACGCCACGCTGAAGGCAGAAGATCTGGCGACGAAAATCATCTACCTCAATTATGCGGATGCCACCAAGTCGGTGGATGTCGCCAAGAGCAATCTCAGCACGAGGGGCGAGATCAAGGTGGATAGTCGGACCAATGCCTTGGTGGTGCGCGACGTTCCGGAGAATCTTGTCAAGGTCGAGGAGATGGTACGGGCGCTGGATCAACGCACACCGCAGGTGCAGATTGAAGCGCGGATCGTGCAGGCCACCAAAGACTTTTCTCGCGGGCTGGGTGTGCAATGGGGCCTCGGCGCGATACGAAGCCAGACGATCCCTGGCACGGGCGACCGGCCTTTGCCGGGCCAGCATGCGCAGGGGCCGATTACGCTGAACCTGGGTACCACCACAGGCAGCGCCTTTGGTACGCCAGCCAACAATTTTCTCGTCAATCTTCCGTCGGCTATCGGGAGCAGCGCGTTCGGGATCCTAGTCGGCAAGTTTCTGGGCACAACTGGCACGCTTGATCTTCGGCTGTCGGCCGGCGAATCGTTGGGGCTCAGCAAAATCGTGTCCTCGCCCAAGATCATTACCCTTGATAACAAACCGGCGAAAATCGAGCAGGGCACACAGATTCCCTTCCAGACGACATCACCCAATACAGGCACGACGACAATCTTTGTTGATGCGACACTGGTGTTGAACGTCACGCCCCATATCGTGCTGCATGATAATACCGTCCGGTTGGAGATTAAAGCCAGCAAGAATGCGCCAGGAGCGGTGGTGACAGGTTCATCGGCGCCGTCCATCAATAAACGAGAGGCGACGACAGAAATCCTTCTTCGTGACGGGGAAACCACGGTGCTGGGGGGCATTTTTGAGGAAACCAAAACCGATTCCTCAAGCGGTATCCCCTGGTTCAATCGCATTCCGTTCCTGGGCTGGCTGTTTAAAAATGAGAGCCTCGTTGTCAACCAGACCGAATTGCTGATCTTCGTCACGCCAACGATCTTGAGAGAGTAGTAGCGCCCGCTCGAAAGGGCGGGCGAGGATTGAAACATGCTGCGCTATTTGAACGGAGGGGAATCCCACGGGAAAGGGCTGGTTGCCGTCCTGGAAGGGATGCCCTCCGGCCTGCCTCTCACGGCTGCCGACATCAATCACGATCTGGCCAGACGGCAACGAGGGTATGGCCGTGGCGGCCGCATGAGGATTGAGCAGGATCGCGTGGACTTGTGGTCCGGCGTACGCAAGGGGATGACACTGGGCACCCCGATTACGCTCCACATTGCCAACAAGGACTGGGAGAACTGGCAGGACATCATGGCTCCGGAGCCTGGGCCTCCGGTGACCGAAAAAGTCGTCACCTGTCCGCGCCCAGGCCATGCCGATCTGGTCGGCGCGATCAAATATCACCACCGAGACATTCGCAATGTGCTGGAAAAGGCCAGCGCCCGCGAGACGGCCATTCGTGTGGCGATTGGCGCGGTGGCGAAGCGGTTGCTGGGTGAGTTTGGGATGCAGGTCTACAGCTATACGGTCGAGATCGGCGGCGTCACAGCGTCGCGGGACGGATTCACCACGGAACAGGCGTTTCAGCAGGCGGAGGCTTCCGATGTGCGCTGTCCTGATGCCGATGGGTCGGCCAGAATGATTGCGCGAATTCGAGAGGCCAAGCATCAGGGCGACTCGCTCGGGGGCGTCTTCGAAGTCGTGGTGACGAATCCTCCACTGGGGCTGGGCAGTTATGCGCAATGGGATCGCCGTCTGACCGGTCGGTTGGCCATGGCGCTGATGAGCATCCAGGCCATGAAGGGCGTCGAGATCGGCATGGGGTTTGAGTCGGCCAGACAGCCAGGATCAGCCGTTCATGATGAAATTTTCTATGAGCCGCAGACTGGATTCATCCGTGGCAGCAACCATGCCGGTGGCTTGGAGGGCGGCATCACCAACGGCCAGCCGATTGTCTTGCGGACGGCCATGAAGCCCATTGCCACGCTCTATACGCCCAAGCACAGCGTGGATATTCAGACGAAAGCACCTCATGAGGCAGCCATCGAACGCTCCGACGTGTGTACGGTGCCGGCGGCGGGCGTGGTCGGAGAAGCCGTCGTGGCCTATGAAATGGCTGTGGCGATGGTGGAAAAATTCGGCGGCGACACCATGGACGAAATGCGGCGCAATTACGACGCCTACCAGTCCTACGTGAAACAATTCTAATGGCTGCGTCATCTGCGGTGGCCCCTCGCTCGTGGCCCTCACCGGACCTGGTTCGCGTCGCGTTGCCCGACCGTGGATACGACATTCTCATCCAGCATGGACTGATTGACCGGGTGGGTGACTATCTGCGTCCGCTGACGACCAGCGAGACAGTCGTGATCGTCACAAACCCCGTGGTCAAACGGCTCTATGGCACGCGCGTCCTGCGCAGCCTCAGAACCGCCGGGTTGACACCGGTCGTGGTGACGGTGCCTGATGGCGAACGCACCAAGTCGCTCACATGGGTCTCCGCCATTCTCGATGAACTGGTCCGCCGCCGGTGCGAGCGCCGAACCGTCTTAATGGCCTTGGGAGGCGGGGTCATCGGGGATCTGGCAGGTTTTGCGGCTTCCGTCTATTTACGGGGCATCCCGTTTGTCCAGGTGCCGACGACTCTCGTGGCGCAGGTGGATTCCAGCATTGGCGGAAAAACTGGCGTCAACCATCCGCAGGGCAAAAATCTGATTGGCTCGTTCTATCAGCCCATCATGGTGTTGAGCGATCCCGACGCGCTGCGCACGTTGCCCGTGCGTGAATATCGCGCCGGGCTGGCTGAGGTGATTAAGTATGGCGTGATCGCCGACGCCACGCTGTTCGCCTTTCTGGAGACCGAGATGCAGAGGATTCTGGCGTTGGATCCGGCGGCCGTTCACCACGTCATTCGGACGTCGTCCGTGACCAAGGCGCAGGTGGTCTCCGATGATGAACGGGAAGGGGATCGGCGGCGTATCTTAAATTTTGGGCATACGGTGGGCCATGCCATCGAAACAGTGACGGCCTATCGCCGCTACAAACATGGAGAGGCGGTGGCCATCGGCATGGTCGTGGCTGCCCAACTGGCCGTACAGTTGGGCTTGGCAGAGGCGAGCGTCATCATGCGCATCCGCGATCTGGTGCGGCAGGCCGGTCTGCCCGATCAGGTGCCCGCGTTGCCGGTGGCCGCGTTGCTTCGCGCCACGCGACAGGACAAAAAAGTCCGTGAACGGCGGATCCACTTTGTCCTGCCTGAGCGTATCGGTCAGGTTGTCGTGCGTCCGGTGGACGAGCCGGCGATCCGCCGTGTCTTGACGTCGCGTCCTGGCGCTGGAATCTGACCTGTCCCAGTGCTATGCTAGAGTGACGTCGCTCTACAAGGACGTCTGGTGGCCACACAAGGGGGTGTGGCGCGATGACACAACACCGTTCCGCAGCAATCGTCGGCCCACAGGGTTCCATTGCCACGCTGAAGCGCGCGCTCCGCGACAAGACGCGCGAAGCGAATATTCTGCATCGAATCAGCGATGCGGTCAGCGGCAACCTTGATCTGGATGCGGTGCTGCGCGAGGTTGTCGAGATCGCGGTTGAAGTCACGAAGGCGGATTCGTGCCTCATCTATCTGCTCACGCCTCGCCGTGACGAACTGACGCTCCGAGCGTCCAAGAATCCCCATCCCAAATTGATTGGTCGCATCAGGTTAGGCATGGGTGAAGGGATCACCGGCTGGGTCGCGCAGCAGGGACGACATGTCGCCATCGCCGGCGACGCCGGCGACGATCCGCGATTCAAGGCCTTCCACAATCTGCCCGAGGATCGCCACCAGTCCTTTCTGTCCGTGCCCATTCTTGTCAAGCGGGAGGTGATTGGGGTCATCAATGTCCAGCACAAGCGTCCCCACCGGCACCGCCCTGATGACGTGGCGCTCATGACCACCATGGGGCGACAGGTCGGCGGCGCTCTTGAGACCGCCCGTCTCTATACAGATATCACGCGCAAATCCCGCCAGGTGGACACGCTCTCCAAGGTCAGTGCGACGATCACGTCCGGGCGTCTGTTGGAAGAAATGCTGCATGTCCTGGTCACCATGACCGCCGAGATGATGGGCTCGACCATCTGCTCCATCATGTTGCTGGACCAGGAGCGTGACGAACTCCGCATCGCTGCCACCCAGAGCCTGAGTGAAGGCTATCGGAGCAAGCCGAACCTCAAGGTCGGACAGAGTATCAGTGGACGGGCGCTCAAAGAACGTCGCCCCATCGCGGTGCTGGACGTGACCCAAGACTCCGGCTATATGTACCCGGACATGGCGCGTCAGGAAGGGCTCTGTTCCCTGTTATCGGTGCCGATGCTGGTGAACGACAAGCCGATTGGAGTCCTCAACAGTTACACGGGGCAGGCGCATGTGTTTATGGCCGACGAGATCCACCTGTTACAGGCGGTGGCCAACCAGGTGGCCATTGCAATTGAGAATACGGCGTTGATGGAACAGTCGCGCGCCGCCCAGGACGCGCTGGACATGCGGAAAGTCGTGGAACGCGCGAAAGGCCAGTTGATGCGCAGCCGGCATCTCACGGAGGGCGATGCGTTTCGGCTCATGCAACGACAGAGCATGGATACGCGGCGCTCCATGCGTGAGATTGCCGAGGCGGTGCTGCTCGCCGGGGAACTTGACAAGCGGGCGACCGGGCACTAACCGCGATGAAGCAGTTGCGGCTCGCGCTGGCTCAGATCAACACCACCGTCGGCGATGTGGAGGGCAATCGGCGCCGCATTCTACGCAGTATAGACGAGGCCCGTCAGGCCCAGGCCGACGTGGTCGTGTTTCCTGAACTGGCCCTCACAGGATACCCGCCGGAAGACCTGCTGTTACGCCCCCAATTTATTACCGACAACTTGGCCGCTCTGAACAGGATTGCCCGGGCGGTGACGAAGGGGATCGCGGTGGTCGTGGGCTTCGCGGATCGCGCAATGGGCGTCGCTGATCGTCACGACGGCCTCTATAACGCTGCTGCCTGTATCAGTGACGGACGGGTGGTGGCGGTGCAGCATAAGGCCTGCCTGCCAAATTATGGCGTCTTTGATGAGCAGCGCTATTTTCAGGCCGGTCGTCGGTCGTCGGTGGTCGTGGCGAACGGCATCACGTTCGGCATCAACATTTGCGAAGATCTGTGGGTTGCGGATGGACCGCTGCGCGCACAAGCGCTGGTCGGCGGCGCAGAAGTGCTCGTGAACATCAGCGCCTCTCCCTACCATCGAGGCAAGCTTCGCGTACGCGAGGAGCTCCTGGCTGCACGGGCGACCGAGACCCTGGCGGTCGTGGCCTATGTGAATCTTGTCGGTGGGCAGGACGAATTGGTCTTTGACGGGAACAGCTTGGTGGTGGATCATGCTGGCGCCATTCTCGCGCGTGGGCGTTCGTTTGAAGAGGACATGGTCATCGCCGACGTGGACGTGGAGGCTGTGTCCTGTGCTCGCGCGCGTGACCGGAGCCGGGCGCGCGCCAGGGCGTTGCTTGCGCGGCAAGGTGTCGTCGTCCACACCGTCATCCTGTCGTCGCGGTCTCGTCCCGTGCGTCGCGGTTTGCGGCAGAGCGGTCGCCCTGCCGTGCCGCCTCCCACAGAAGAAGTGTACCGGGCATTACGGTTGGGGATCGGTGATTATATCGGGAAAAATGGATTTGAGAAGGCGGTGCTGGGCCTGAGCGGAGGGATTGATTCGGCGCTGACCGCCGTCCTGGCCGTGGACGCACTCGGCGCCGACAACGTCGTCGGCGTCTTCATGCCGTCTCCGTACTCGGCGCAAGAGAGTCGGGAGGATGCCGAGGTCGTGGCGCGCGCCTTGGGGATACGGTTCCTGACCCTGCCGATCACGCCACTCTTTCAGGCCTACCGTGAGACGTTGGCGGTGGCGTTCACGGGGCGGCCTGTGGACGTGACCGAGGAGAATCTGCAAGCGCGGATTCGCGGGACTCTCCTCATGGCCCTGTCCAACAAATTTGGCTGGCTGGTGTTGACGACGGGGAACAAAAGTGAAATGAGCGTCGGCTATGCCACGCTGTACGGCGACATGGCCGGCGGGTTTGCGGCCATCAAAGACGTCCCCAAAACGCTGGTCTACGAGCTGGCCCGGTGGCGAAACGGGCGCGAGGCTGATCCGCTGATTCCCACGCGCGTCTTGACCCGTCCGCCGACGGCTGAATTACGCCCGAACCAGACGGATCAGGATTCCCTTCCTCCGTATGACGTGTTGGATCCCATCATTCGAGGGTATGTCGAAGAGGATCAGGGGGTTGCTGAACTGGTGGCGGCCGGGTTTGACTGGCGGACGATTGAATCGGTGATGGCGTTGGTGGATCGCAGTGAATACAAGCGGCGTCAATCGCCGCTGGGCGTGAAGATCACGCATCGAGCTTTGGGCAAGGATCGGCGTATGCCGATCACGAATGGCTATCGCGGGAACGGATGCGGTGAAGGCAACAATCTGTGAGGGGCATGCAGTGAGTTCGATGCGAGCACTATGAGGGGCTGGATGACCACACTCTGTGCGGGGTCCATGCTCCTCCTGGGCAGCTCGCTCTCCGCCCTGTCCTTCACTGCGAGCGGCGGGCCGGTGGTGCGGGAGGTGCTGCCAGCGGAAAGAAAAATGGGGTCAGACTCGATTTATTTCGTGTCTTTTAGAGCGTCCTGTAGGGAAAGAACTTGAATAAGAAGGGGAGAAAAGGTGTCAGGAGCCTTTGTTGCCTAATTCACCTTGTGGGAGGCGTCATGTGTTCGTAAAAACGAGAATCTGTTCGATTTTTATTCCATTGGTCCTTGCCGTGTATTTTTCCGGGTGCTCCTTCCTGCCGCTTAACACCAATGCCAACACAGGCCCGGTGATCACGCCGCCGAAGGCGACGAGGGCTTCCGAGCATCTGCAGCTAGCAGATGACCTTTTCGTTGGTATTGCCATGTCTGGTGGAGGCAGCAGGGCGGCGAATTTTTCGGCGGCGGCGCTATTGGAACTCCAAGAGCTAGGAATACTTGAGAAAGCCACCATACTCTCATCTGTGTCCGGGAGTTCGCTCACAGCCGCCTATTACGGCTTGTACAGCGAGGACAAGGCGAAGTGGGATCGCTCGGTAATTCGGGAAAAGATGCGGGAAAACTTTGAATTGAACTGGGTTGGAAGATGGTTCCTTCCCTGGAATATCCTTCGATATTGGTCCAGCGATTTTGACCGAAGTGACATCATGAAAGATGTCTTTGATGATCTGCTTTTTGAGGGCAAGACCTTTGGCAATATGCCAACGGCACGTCAGGATAAGTCAATGGTAAGACCGAACATTCTGATTAATGCAACCAGCTTAACGACACGCAGCAACTTTCGTTTTTCCGACGAGGCCTTTCATAAGCTGGCATCTAGGCTCGACACTTATCCTGTTTCTCATGCCGTGATGGCGTCGGGGGCCTTTCCAGGAGCCTTTCATAACGTGACGCTTGAGGACTACTCAAAAAAGCAAACCTACCTGCATCTGTTCGACGGCGGGCCTGCGGACAATCTGGGTGTCGAAACGCTTTTGGAAGTCTACCGGAAGAATCCGGCAAATAGTTGTCTCTTCATCATTGTTGATGCGTATCCTGAACCATGGGGGGAACACAAGCACGAGCGTGACACGAGGCGGGCGATAGACTTCATTCTCGACACGAACGTGATGGGTGCGACCGATGTTTTGCTCTCCTTGCGCTGGGATGACGTTCTCGCGGAACTCGAGTTCAAGTCTGGACCGGATACGAGTTCAGGGAAAAATTTCGGCGAAAATGTCTACGTGGAGTTTAGCCCATATTCTAAGGGTAAGAATCCGGCTGGAAGTGGCGTCAAGTGCCATGCGTGGCTGTTAACCTTTCAACGGCTTGCTCATTTTCACAAAATTCTTTCTCATGCCAAGGGCATTCATAAGATCGTCGACAATGTCCCTACGCGGTATCAACTGCTCGGACCACACGGCATGGATTCCAAGGAGGTTCAGGACGCCTTGTTTGAGGCGGCGCGGATCTTGGTCCAAGAGGACACGGAGACCAGAAAAGAGATTTGCGGGGATTTCGGAGGGAAGATTCCGAAGATGAAATGCCATCAATAAGCTAGGGTCTATGGGTTAGGAGGGCTGCTTATGGGACAAAACAAAGGGGTCGGAAAAATGGGGTCAGACTCGATTTTTGTGAGCGACTCTTCTTAGATAGACGGGTTGAGTCTTGCGTGGATACAATCGAGTCTGACCCCATTTTTCCATTTCAGTGCCCCGCATCTCCCGGGGGTTTGCATATTCTCATTTGATGCGATACCCTAAAAACCATGCAACTTGACGACTACATCACGATTACCCCTGGAGTCCGGAGCGGTAAGCCGTGCATCAAGGGGACGCGCATTACGGTCTATGACGTCCTGGAGTATCTTGCCGGCGGTATGACGGAAGCTCAGGTCCTGGCTGATTTCCCCGGTCTGCGTTCTGAAGATATCCGGGCTTGCCTGGCTTTCGCTGCGGCAAGAGAACGCCGATTGGCAAGTTCGCCTGCGGCGTGACGCTCCTCTTCGACGAGAACCTCAGCCCGCGACTTCTTGAATTCCTCAGCGCAACCTTCCCCGGCAGCGAGCACGTCGAGTTAGTCGGTCTTCGGGGGCATCCCGATGAGGCCATTTGGACCTATGCCGGCCAGCAGGGGTTGTGCATTGTATCGAAGGACAACGACTTTCGGCAGTTGAGCTTTCTCAAAGGGCCACCGCCGAAGGTGATCTGGTTGTCGCTTAGAAACGCCGGCACTGAAGCAATCGCGGCGCTTCTGAAGAACCGCCGTGCCCAGATCGAAGCGTTCCAGGCGAATGCAGACGAAGCTCTCCTGGTGCTGGAAGAAGCCGGGGCTTGAAATAGGTCGGTTGTTCTGAGTCTGTTGAAGTGGGGGGGGAAATAGGGTCAGACTCGATTAAAGTCGAAGCACGGTAAAACGAAACATGACGGTTACATTGATGGAAAAGCGAATGACCCCATTTTTCATGACGATCTCGCAGTGCAAGTTCTATCATCTCTACGGAGGTACTAGCCATGGAAAATCAACTCGAATGGCTCGAAGCCGAAGCCCTGAAACTAACAGCCGGTGAACGCGCGGCTTTCGCCCAGCTACTGCTCGCTAGCCTCGATGACGATGCCGAGATTGAGGAAGCATGGGATCTTGAAACCGAGCGCAGAATTGCTGACATTGAGAGCGGAGCGGTACAAGTTATTCCGATTGCCGACGCGCTGGCACAGGTCCGTGCAGCGCTCAAGTGAAGCTCGTCGTTACTCCACCGGCGCTCGCCGAACTGCACGACGCGGCCGCGTTCTATACGCTGAAGGCGAATGTCGAGCTTGGTCTCGCGTTTGTAACTGAGTTTGAACGAACGGCCAATCTCGTTCTGAACAATCCGCTGCTCGGCAGTGTGTTTCGTAGCACTCGTCGGCGATATTTCTTCCGTCGGTTCCCATATAGCATCATTTATCAGGTGACCGCAGAGGAACTGCGCATTCTCGCCGTGGCACACCACAGGCGACGGCCCGGCTACTGGGCACAACGGAAATAGCACACCATAACACTGCGGCCAGTGACGCCCAATCCATCCATCAACACGGACGCAAGCGATAAAGCCGCTTGCGCCGGTTATTTCAGCCGTTCGGTTGCCTATGGGGAAAAATGGAGTCAGACTCGATTTGTGCGAGCGACTCTTCTTAGATAGACGGGTTGCGTCTTGCGTGGATACAATCGAGTCTGACCCCATTTCCGACCTTTTTCTCCAACCGGCTTGACACACGCAAGATGAGTTTGCTATAGGCTGTCTCGGTACGATGGTGTGCCGCATGGACGACGGCGTCTTTTCCTGATCGAGTGCTCGCGTTTCGGCGGGTCAAGCGGGGGGAAAGGCGCCGGTTGTGTTTCTACGGCAGACGTGGTTTGACAGGCTCGCCACGAATGGTTCATCCCAATGTTCCGTTCGCCCTGAGCTCGTCGAAGGGTAAACGAGGTTCATCTATGCGCCGGTTGCGGATGGTGACAATTTGGGACAATAGAGTATCGAGACAGCGTGTGCAACAAACCAACCAAGGAGGACGCTATGAAACGTGTGAACATTATTGGATGTACCATGATGGTTGCATTTCTCGTTTCGGCGGGGGCGGCGTGGGCCACTCCCTCCACGACCTATTGGACGCCGGCCACGTCTGACATTCAGCCGTTCGGCGTGTGGCACTTTGGCGTGGATAATTATTTCCGGCTGGCTCAGTCTGAAGAGCAGCGGCTCAACGCCCAAACCCAATTCGATTCCTTTTCCACTGACGTGGGCGTGACAGTCGGGGTGCTGCCGTTTGAGAAACTCCAGATGGAAATCGGGATTGACGGGATGTTCCCGGGGACGAGGCTCAATCCGGCCCTCCGATCCGGCGGACATGCCCTGCTGTTCAATGCCAAACTCGGCGTTCCGGAAGGCGCGTTGGCGAGTTGGTCTCCCGCTTTCAATGTCGGGATCTTCAACGTTGGCACGCAGGCGCAGGTAACAGACATGCACATTGTGGATGCCCTTATCGGGAAGACGCTGGGTTCGTTCGGACGGATCCACGGGGGAGGGTATTACGGCAACCCCAATTCTGTTCTGATGCGGGAAGGGGGATGCAAGCCCTCGCCGGCAAATCCGGCTTTGGCCTGCGTGACAGACAGAGCTAACAGAGGAGGCAACAACGGAAAATTGGATAACGTCGGCGGTATGGTCGGCTACGATTTTGGGTTCTGGAAGGTGAAGGACAAGGAAGGCAACGAGTATAACAAGTGGATCCTTGCGGCTGATTACGCCAGCGGGAAGAACGCGATCGGCGGCGGCGGGTTCGGCATCTATCATTTCTTCACCAAGGACATCAGCCTCCTGACTGGCCCGGTCTGGTTCAACGATCACGCCATCAACGGCCAGTCGAAGTGGACCGTCCAATTAGATATCAATTACTGAGTCCGACGCGAGGAGATTGACCATGAAATGGATGTGGCAACGTCGTCTAATGACTGTGGCGGTGCTGGTGGTGCTGGCGTTGTGCGGGGCGACCGGAGGAGCGGCGCTGGCTGAAGAGCCGACCGGCACCCCTCCGGCGGCGGACGCGCCGCCTGAAGGATCTGCGGCACCGGCGCCGCCTCCGCCCAAGGTGGACACCGGCGATACGGCCTGGATGTTGACCTCGACGGCGTTCGTCTTGCTGATGACGGCACCTGGCCTGGCGTTTTTCTACAGCGGCATGGTGCGGGAGAAGAACGCGCTGGGGACCCTCATGCAGAGTTTTATCGTGCTCTGTGTGGTCAGTGTGCAGTGGGTGCTCTTCGGCTATACCCTGGCCTTCGGGCCGGATCAGGGGCATCTCATCGGGGGGTTGGACTGGCTGGGGCTGGACGGCGTGGGCGGGGACCCCAATGCCGACTATGCGGCGACCATTCCCCATCAAGCCTTCATGATCTTTCAAGCCACGTTTGCCGTGATTACCGTGGCCCTGATTACCGGGGCCTTTGCCGAACGGATGAAGTTCGGCGCCTTCCTGGCCTTTGCGCTCCTCTGGACAACCCTCATCTACGATCCCCTGGCCCATTGGGTCTGGGCGGTCGGCGGGTGGATTCGCAATCTCGGCGCGTTGGACTTTGCCGGCGGGACCGTCGTCCATATCAGTTCGGGCGCGGCGGCGCTGGCCTGCGCTCTCGTCATGGGCAAACGGGTAGGCTATCTCAAGGAGGGCATGGCGCCGCATAATCTCCCGATGACCGTCCTGGGCGCGTCCCTGCTCTGGTTTGGGTGGTTCGGATTCAACGCCGGGAGCGCGGCGGCGTCCGGCTCGCTGGCGACCAGCGCGTTTGTCGTGACGAATACGGCGGCGGCGGCGGCCGCGCTGTCCTGGATGGCGGCCGAGTGGATGTCGCGCGGGAAGCCCACGGTGCTGGGGGCGGCCAGCGGAGCGGTCGCCGGGCTGGTCGCCATTACACCGGCATCCGGATTCGTGGGGCCGTTGCCCTCGATCGTGATTGGGTTGGTGGCCGGCGTCCTCTGCTACGCGGCCGTCATGGCGAAATCGAAGCTGGGCTACGACGATTCTCTGGACGTGGTCGGGATTCATGGGGTCGGAGGAACCTGGGGCGCGTTGGCCACGGGGCTCTTTGCGTCCAAGGCCATCAATGCGGCGGGGAACGACGGCCTGTTCTACGGGAACCCCGGTTTGCTCGGCACACAAGCCATCGCCGTGCTGGCCGCCTGGGGCTTTGCGTTCGTCGGCACGTTTTTGATTCTCAAGATTGTGGATGCGACGATCGGGTTGCGGGTGAGCCATGACGACGAACGCAACGGCCTGGATATTACCCAACATGAAGAGCGGGCCTACTCACGAGGTTCGTGACCGCGCAAGGCCCCTTTCCTTCCCTCTCCCTATGAGAGGCAGAGGGTGAGGGTGAAAGAAGGAGGAGCACATGAAAAAAATAGAGGCCATCGTCAAGCCCTTCAAGCTGGAAGAAGTGAAAGATGCATTGACCGAGATGGGCGTCTTCGGCATGACGGTTTCGGAGGTTCGCGGGTTTGGGCGTCAGAAGGGGCATAAGGAGGCCTATCGCGGCACCGAGTACACGATTGAGTTTGTGCCGAAGACCAAAGTGGAAGTCGTGGTGGCCGATACGCTGGCGGAGAAGGTGGTCGAAACGATCATTCGGGCTGCCAAGACCGGGAGCATCGGGGATGGAAAAATCTTCGTGTACGACCTGGACAGCGTCGTCCGGATCCGCACCGGCGAAACCGGAGACCACGCGCTGTAACCATGGGAGAAGCTGTGCTGCGCAAGGTGCCCGATCGGCAGTCCGCGATCCACTGGACAAGGGCCGCGCTTGATGTCAGCCGGCAGGCGATCGAGGCGGCCCATGCGCACGGCGCGACCGGCATGGAGGTGGTCACTGCGCTGTCCGACTTGGCGGATGAGATCTTGCGGGATCTCGCGCACGCTCATCGGGAGGGATCATCTGATGTTCCAGGCATCGCCCTGGTGGCCCTCGGTGGCTATGGGCGGCGTGAGTTGGCGCCGTATTCCGACATTGACCTCATGTTTTTGTATGCGCCGGACTGCGAGGCGCAGGCCGGGGTCTTGTCTACAGCGATCCTGCACCATCTCTGGGACCTGGGATTTCAGGTCGGGCACAGTCTGCGGACCATTGTGGATTGCGTGGCGCTGGGCCAGTCGGATCTCACCGTGCGCACGGCCTTGATGGAAGCGCGCCGGCTGGCCGGCGATGAGGCCCTCTTCGAGGCGTTTACCAGGCGGTATCGTGCGGACGTGATGCAAAAGGGTGTACAGGAATTTATCGGAGCTAAGCTGGAGGAGCGCCGGCAGGAATACAGCCGGTACGGGGCGACCAATTTTCTTCTCGAACCGAACCTCAAAAAGGGACGAGGCGGGCTGCGAGACCTGCATTTACTCGTGTGGACGGCGCTGGCGCGGCACGGCACGTCGTCGTTCGAGGACTTGACGGCGAAGGACCTGCTGAGCGCCGACGATACTCGATCCTTGCAGGAGGCGCGGGAGTTTTTGTGGCGCACACGGAACGACCTGCATTTTCATGCCGGTCGCGCCCAGGACGTGCTGACCTTTGAAGAACAAATTCGGATCGCCGGCCTGCGTGGGTTCACCGACCTGCCGCATCTGCTGGCGGTCGAGCAATTCATGCAGCAGTATTATCGCCATTCGACGCGGGTCTGTGACCTGGCCACCCGATTCACGTCTCAGGCTCTGCGCGGATCGGCGCGGCAGCGTCTCGCAGCATTGTGGCCGGGACGACGGATTGAACAGTGGTTCGTCCTCACGCAGGACCAGATCACAGTGCCGACGGAATTGCGGAAAGAGGCGTTGACGGATGGCGCGCGGGTGATCCGGCTCTTTCAGTTGGCCCAACAACAGGGTCTGCGCGTCAACGACGATCTGGTCCAGGAGTTGCCTGAGCGTCTCGGCACGATCCCGGACCTCGACTTTCTCAGCGAGGACGCGCGGCGGAATTTTCTCGCGATTCTGTCCGGCCCAGACCGGGTCTCGGACACGCTGGCGGCGATGCACCGCGTTTGTCTGTTGGAACGGCTGATTCCGGCCTTCGGAACGGTCCACGGTCTCATGCAGTTCAACGCCTACCATAAGTACACTGTGGACCACCATTCGCTTCTCGCGGTCGGTCAGGCCGAGGAACTCGGAGATGGAAAGAGCATGCTCTCCCAGGTCTACCGCGAGATCAAGAGAAAAGACCTGCTGCACTTGGCCCTGCTGCTCCATGATCTGGGCAAGGGCCAAGAGGACGACCATAGTCTGGTCGGCGAACGTATTGCGCAGGAAACGGCGGCGCGCCTTGGCTTGAACGAGCACGAGACCCAGTTGGTGATGATGCTGGTGCGGGACCACCTGCTGATGGCCCACACGGCTTTTCGGCGCGACCTGTCCGATGATAAGGTTGTGTTGCGATTTGCCCGAAAGGTCGGCACTCCGGAAGCCCTCAAGATGCTCTATGTGCTGACGGCGGCTGATATTGCGGCGGTTGGACCTGGCGTGCTGACCCAGTGGAAAGAAACGCTTCTGGGCGAACTCTACGTGAAAACACTCGAGGAGTTGGATGGCGAAGAGGGCGCGGAGGCGACGGAGGCGGTAGGTTTCAGGCGGGACGAAGTTCGCCGGGACGTTCTGCGGGCGGCGGGCGACCGGTTTGCCCCTGCGTGGCTCGCCCGGCACCTGGAGGGATGGCCGGATCGCTGGCTGTTTACGATGTCCGTGGAACGGATTGTCGCGCATCTGAGTTGGATGGCCCGGGTGGAGGAGCGTTCGGCGCTCGTGGATGTTCGGCATGACGACGCCACCGGCACGACGGAATATGCGGTCTATGCGCGGGAGACGCTCATTCCGGGCATCTTTTCCAAGATCGCCGGAGTCCTGGCGGCCAAGGGGGTGCAGATACTGGATGCGCAGATTGCCACGTTTGTGGATGGAGTGGTCGTGGATGTTTTTCGCGTGACGGACCCCGACTGCCCGGTGGATGCGCGCGCCAGGCGATTCACGGCGGTCAGCGGCGCCATTGTCGGGGTGCTGGAAGGTCGCTATACGGTGGAGGACTTGTTGCGGGATTCCGGACGGTTCGGACGAGCCGCACAGAGCGTTCCCTTACGCACCCCCACGGTCGTGCAGGTGGATACCGAGACGTCCGAGCGATACACGATTCTGGATGTCTTTGCCGACGACCGTCAGGGGTTGTTGTATGTCATCACGCGCGCGATCTTCGATCTGGGTTTGTCCGTCCATGCGGCCAGGATTTCGACCAAATTGGATCAGGTCGTGGATGTCTTTTATGTGACCGACCAGGCCGGTCACAAAATCATTGCTCCCGACCGATGCACGGTGATCAGCGAAGCGATCACGGCTCGGATCGAGGCATTTCTGGGCGCCGCGCAGGACGCGCGTCCGCAGGCGCAGAGGATTTCATGTGCAGAGAAGATAACTGGGCGTAAACCGTAAAGGAGGGGTCTATGACTGCGAAGGAAGTCTTGGAATTTGCGAAGAAGAACAAAGTGGCCATGGTGGACTTCAAGTTCGTGGATCTGCCCGGCACGTGGCAGCACTTCACCATCCCGATTGAAGAATTGACGGCTTCAGTGTTTGTCGAAGGGTCGGGTCTCGATGGCTCGTCTATTCGTGGCTGGCAGGCGATCAACAACAGCGATATGATGGCCGTTCCGGATCCCGCAACGGCGGTGTTGGACCCCTTCACGTCCGTCCCCACACTGAGCATGATCTGTAACGTCGTGGATCCCATTACGCGGGAGACCTACAGTCGGGACCCGCGTTACGTGGCCCAGAAGGCGGAACAGTACCTCAAGTCCACCAAGGTCGGCGACGTCTCCTATTGGGGGCCGGAAGCCGAGTTCTTTATTTTTGACTCCGCGCGCTTCGATCAAACGAGCAACAGCGGGTACTACTTTATTGATGCAGAAGAAGGGATTTGGAACTCCGGCAAGGAGTTGAATCTTGACCAGTCCGGGCACAATCTGGGGCACCGGCCACGGCACAAGGAGGGCTACTATCCCGTGGCGCCGGTGGACACGCAGATGGACATCCGGAGCGAGATGTGTCTGGAGATGCAGAAGCTCGGCATCATGGTCGAAAAGCAGCATCACGAAGTGGCGACGGCCGGCCAGGCTGAAATTGACCTGCGGTACGATTCGCTCGTGAAGATGGCCGATAAAATGATGATGTACAAATACATCGTCAAGAACGTCGCGCGGCGCCACGGCAAGACCGTGACCTTCATGCCCAAGCCGCTCTTCGGCGACAACGGGTCCGGTATGCACACGCACCAAAGTATCTGGAGAGACGGCAAACCGTTGTTCGCCGGCAAGGAATACGCTGGGGTTTCCCAACTGTGCCTCTGGTACATCGGGGGCATTCTCAAGCACGCGCCGGCGTTGGCGGCCATCACCAATCCGACGACGAATTCTTACAAGCGCTTGACTCCTGGTTTTGAAGCGCCCGTGAACCTGGCCTATTCCAGCCGGAACCGGAGCGCAGGTATTCGCATTCCCATGTACTCACCGAACCCGAAGTCTAAGCGGATCGAAGTCCGGTTTCCGGACCCGGCGACCAATCCCTACTATGCCTTTGCCGCCATGCTGATGGCCGGCTTGGATGGGATCGAGAAGAAAATTGATCCGGGGATGCCGATGGAAAAGGACCTGTACGATCTGGAGCCGCACGAGGCGGCTAAGATTAAGAAAATGCCGGGTAGTCTCGACGAGTCGCTGCACAATCTGGAGAAGGATCATGCCTTTCTCTTAAAGGGCAACGTCTTTACGCAGGACGTGATTGACACCTGGTTGAGCTACAAACGGGACAAAGAAGTGGATACCATGCGGATCCGCCCGCACCCCTATGAGTTTTTCCTCTACTACGACGTGTAAGGAAAGGAGCGGCAAGGGCGCCGGTCTGTCGTGGATCGGCGCCCTTTTTTATGTTGTCTGTGCAGCCAACCATGAACGTATCGTCCGAGCGGTCCACACAGGAACTCGCGGCGCTTGACGAGATCAGTCGGGCGCTGTCGTCGTCGCTGGATTTGCATGCCAACGCCGCGCGAGTGCTGGAGACGCTGAGCACGCAACTGGCCATGAATCGGGGGACGATCACGCTCCGTGATCCGGACGGGACGGACTTGGCGATCCATGTGTCCTATGGACTGTCGCCGGCGGAGCAGGAACGCGGGCGTTTTCGCATTGGGGAAGGCATCACCGGCGCCGTCTTTCAAACCGGCGAGGCCATCGTCGTGCCGGACCTGCTGGCCGACCCACGGTTTCTCAACAAGACCAGGGCCCGGACGGCCCCGACCGGACAGACGCTGTCATTTCTCGCCGTGCCCATCAAAGTCCACGATGAAATTCTCGGTGTGCTGGCCGTGGACCGCCCTTTCTCTGTCGAGTCGGGATCGTTCGACCCGGCGCTCCGTCTCTTGAACCTTGTGGCTGTGCTGATTGGCCAGGCCGTCAAGTTGAGCCAGTTGATCGCCCAGGAACGGCTGGAGATGCTCCTCGCCAACCAGTCCTTGCGCAACGAACTGCGCGAGAAACATCGGCTGGCAGGGGGGCTGGTCGGGCAGAGTCCCGCGATGCAGGACGTGTTGGAAGCGCTCGCGCGGGTGGCGCCGGGTCAGGCGACGGTGATGCTTCGGGGCGAGAGCGGCACCGGCAAGGAACTGGTGGCCAAGGCGATTCATTACGGCAGTCCGCGATCGGAGCGTCCGTTCATTCGACTCCATTGCGCTGCGGTGCCAGACGCGCTGTTCGAGAGCGAGTTGTTCGGTCATGAACGGGGCGCCTTTACCGGCGCCACGGATATGCGGAAGGGGCGGTTCGAGCTGGCGAATACCGGGACGTTGTTTCTGGATGAGATCGGGGATATCCCGCTCTCCATGCAGGTGAAGCTGTTGCGGGTCCTGCAAGAGCGGCGTTTCGAGCGGGTCGGGGGCAATCAGTCGCATGAGGTGGACGTGCGGTTGATTTCAGCCACGCACCGTGATCTGGAGGCGATGGTCAAGACCGGCGCCTTCCGCGAGGATTTGTATTATCGCCTCCACGTGGTGCCGATCACCTTGCCGTCGCTTCGGGAGCGGCCGGGCGACATTCCGGTGCTGATCGAGCATTTTCTGCGCAAGTTCAACAAACAAAACAGGCGCGACGTGCGCTTGTCCTCCGAATTGGTCACGCTGATGGCCGAGTACCACTGGCCTGGCAACGTGCGCGAGTTGGAGAACTGCATCGAACGGCTGGTGGTCATGGCGGAGGCGGACAAGGTGACGCTCGGCGCCGTTCCCGCCACGTTACGCGGCTATTTCGCCGACATGCGGCAGGTGAGCCGTCCCGGCGTCGGGATCGGGTCCGACACGCTGACCGACAATCTGGAGGTGATCGAGCGGGACCGGCTCACCAAGGCATTGGCGCAGGCCGGCTGGGTGCAGGCACGCGCCGCGCGCATTCTGGGAATCACGCCCCGCCAAGTCGCGTATAAGATTCGTAAGTATAAAATGCAGTCTCGTCAGACTGATTTGTCGTAACGCCTTGCCCCGCCAGCTTGCGGCTCATTCGAGTCGTTTTCTTCCACCTGCTTTTTTCACAGGTTCTTGGCTTCCCAGGCTTTCAATTGCCGCAAGGTTGCCCGCATAAACTTTTGGGGGGTGGCGCTGGACATAATCCAAGCGAGCCTTGGGCATGTCCGGAGACGCGCGATAAGTCACGCCCAGAGAGTCACTGCGAGCATCAGTGGCAGCATGTCTTTGTCCTTTTGAGTCAGATAGTGACGCTCGCAGAACTAATGCGATATATCTAGGCGTGTGGCACGGCAGACCGGACGCATGGATGCAGGATCACAGCACCGGAGAGGGGGCAAGGGAAGGCGCTCGGAGCATCCCGTTGCGGCCAGGATGCCGAGGCTCCACCGGCCTTGGATGTGCCCTCCGACATTTGGCATGAGTCGGAAAGCCAGAACTTCCGTGGGGAAGAGCGCGGTTCCCCAGCGCATGGAATCCCTTCCTGACAGGAGACTTTCTATTGGTTTTCTTCGAGGATATCTTGCGTCAACAGCATCTCCGAAAAGTCTGGGCGCCTCCCCAATGAGCAGAATTGACCCACACGAATCTGCATTGAGCCGTTCTTAGGGAGGGTGTTGTCAACAGAAGAGCTCAGTTTGTCGTGAAGCCGACGACGCACTCTCAGGCATGGGGTACAGTGCGTGTCCCTGGTTCGGCCTGCGCAGGAAAATCCGCCTAGCGTTGCGCGTGCAGGACCGTGATCTCCGGCATCGGATAATCTCTGGTGTTGCCGGTCGCCACCGCAGCGCCTTCCACAAAGGCCGTCGCCGCGATCAGGCAATCCGCCAACTCAAGTCGGCGACTCTTTGATCGTTGCTTGAAATGGCCGGCCACTTCAGCAATCGCTCTGGTTACTGGCAGGGTCACCAGGCTATCGAGCAAATCGATGGTACGCGCCGTTTCTTCCTGTCGCATGCCGGCATAGATTTCGGCCACCGAAATGACGGAGCAACACGGCACGGACTGGCCGACACGATCACGCAGAAAGTCCCGTGTGGCCTCGCGTCCTCTGAGCAGGTCGATGAGGACATCCGTATCGAGGACAATCTTGCTCATCGAGAGGCACGAGTCCGCAGGCGAGTAGACTTGCGCAATGAGCGGATGAATCGCTTCGTCCCTTGCGCCAGCTCAGGATGCGCCGCGATCGTCCATGCGCCAAAGCTGGTCTCTAATGCCTTCATGAACCTGAGGCGCGTGAGCTCATTGTGTAACGCTCTGCTCACGACCTTGCTGTGCGTCCCTTTCGGAACCGCGCTCTTCAATTCTTCCAACAGGTCTTTCGGTAACGTGAAGTTGGCTTGTCGTGTCCCGCCGGCCATGTGTCTTCTCCTTGGACCTATAAAGTTGCCTATAGGTTTACATAGGGTCATCGGCTTGTCAAGGAACTGCGCAGTTCACGGCATCGCGCAGACGCCCGTCTTGTCGTGAGTCCGACAAGAATGTCGGCGCGGTAGGATCGCCGCGCCGTTCCGCTGTATCCCCGCCTTCCCGCTAAACGCTGCACAGAGATCCACGAGCCTGGAGCGTCGTGAGCGACGAAGACGCTTGATTTCTCTCAGTAAACTGACCATGCCATCGGCCACACACTGCCCGATCTGAAAGTTGTCCGCGCCTCGTTACAGGGTCGCTTGAGCAGATATTCCGCATCCGGCATGGAAACTGCTTTTACTTCAGTGCTTGAGTTCTAACTCCAAGTGCAACACTGCCGGCCCTGATGGGCTGCTGGAAGGCTACGCGCACCTGCGCCATTATCCACCCGTTGCACTTGGAACTTAAAACCTCCCAGTATAAATATGAACTGGAGCGCGGTTGTAATGAAAACAGGAAGCAGGCTGTTCCGAAAATTGGCGCTGGCCTTCTTTATGATGGTCGGAGGCGCGATGGGTGACGCGGTCTCTCCTGCCGTGGCAGACGTAGATCTGTCCAAGCTGAAGATCGGCGGCGAAGCGCGGGTCCGCTATGAGTCACGGGTGGGGGCGACTTTTGGCGCGGCGGGCGGGAACCTGAGCGTTCCCAGCCACCGCATTCGCCTCCATGTCGGTTACGAACTGACGCCCAAGGTGTCGTTCTTCATGCAGATGCAAGATGCGCGTTTCTATGGCAGTGAAGCGGACACGGCCGATGCCGGCGGCTTTCCCACTGTGACCTCCGCAAATCGAAACGGGACCGGTCTGGACTTGCACCAGGGATATCTCCATGTGAAGAACCTCGTGGCGCCGGGCGTGAGTCTCACGCTGGGCCGGCAGGAAATCTTCTTCGGCGACCATCGGCTCTTCGGGAATTTTAATTGGAGTCAGATCGGCGCGGCCTTCGACGGCGCCCGGCTGGTCTACGCGCGGGATCCCGCCACGCTGCATCTCTTTTGGGCCAGGCCCTTCGACAGTGAAGGGCGGGTGGCCACCTCGAATACCGGCGTGCCATTCCCCGCGTCCACGGATCGTGGCAGCAGAGATCAGGACCTGTACGGGGCCTATCTCGTCGTGAAAGCGGGAGCGATCGGGACCGTGGAACCGTACTTGTTGTACCTGAAAGACAGCCGTACGCCAGGGACCACCACCAGTATTTTTACCGCGCAAGCCGCCTCGCAATCACGCAGCACCGTGGGGCTGCGTCTCAATGGGAAAGGCGGCGGGTTCGATGGAACGGCCGAAGGGGCCTATCAGTTCGGCTCAATCTCCAGCGGAGCGGGCGCGCCGGGCGACAATCTAGCCATCAATGCCCACGCGGAGGCCGTGAAACTCGGCTATACCGCGACATCGTTGCCCATGACGCCCAGGCTGGGCCTGGAGTTTGATTATGCCTCAGGAGACGGCGACAATGCCTCCGGCGCGCATCGCGGGAACTTCAATACCTTCGACAACCTGTACCCAACGAATCATTTTCATTATGGGTACATGGACCTCATGGCCTGGAAGAACATGGTCAATTACCGGGCCACTCTGGACGTCAAGCCGACGCCGGACAGCAAGCTCCAGCTTGATGCGGTGATCCATCGGTTGGCCAATGCGCGGGACCACTGGTACAGGGCGGCTCAGGCGGTGTATGGGACGTCGCGGTCCAACAATCAGGCGGCGTCGCTGGGCCGGGAAATCAATGTGCATTACTGGGTGACGCTGGAAGAGAAGTTCAAGGTTGAGATCGGCTATGGCCACTTCTTTGCCGGGGAATATATCAACAAGGCCCGCACGAGCGGCACGGCGCTCATCAACGGAGTGGCGCCGGGCGGCGCCGACCAGGACTGGAGCTATCTCATGGGGTCGGTGTCGTTCTAATGGCACTCGCCAAGGTAGGCTTCGCGTACTTTGGGGTTGGCCAGCAAGTCGCTGGACTGGTCGGCCATGGTGATTAGGCCGTTGTCCATCACGTAGCCGCGTTGGCTGATGGTCAGCGCCAGCCTGGCGTTTTGTTCAACAAGCAAAATGGTCACGCCGCTGTCGGACACGGTGCGAATCACGTCAAACACTGTCTGGACCATGAGGGGGGAGAGGCCCATGGATGGCTCATCCAGCAGTAAGAGCGTGGGCCGGCTCATCAGTGCGCGGCCGAGGGCCAGCAGTTGTTGCTCTCCTCCGGACAAGGTTCCGGACGTCTGTCTGCGGCGCTCCTTGAGGCGCGGAAACAGCGTAAACATCCGCTCCATATCCTCGACGATGCCGTATTTATCACGGCGTAGGTAGGCGCCCATGAACAGGTTTTCTTCGATGGTGAGGCGCGGGAACAGGCCGCGCCCTTCCGGAACCAGGCAGATGCCCATGGCGGCAATCTCGTATGCCGGGCGGCCAAGGAGACTCGTGCCATCGTAGGTGATCGTCCCGGATGCGGCATGGACGAGGCTGGTGATGGCCTTCAGGGTCGTGGTCTTGCCCGCGCCGTTGGCGCCGATGAGGCAGACCAACTCGCCGGCCTCAACCGACAGGGTCAGGCCCTTAACGGCGTTGATGCCGCCGTACGACACGCGCAGGTCGGTGAGGGCGAGCAGGCTCATGGCAGGGCCGTCTGGTGGGGAACGACGCCCAGATAGGCCTCGATGACGAGCGGGTCGCGTTGGACATCGGCTGGCGTCCCCTCGGCGATCTTCCTGCCGTAGTCGAGCACGGCGAGGCGGTCGCACAGGCCCATCACCAGTTCTACATCGTGCTCGATAATCAGAATGGTGATGCCCTGTGCGCGGATGGATGCCAGCAGCGCGCGCAAGGCAATTTTTTCGGTGGCATTCATGCCGGCGGCGGGTTCGTCAAGAGCCAGGACGACGGGGTCAGTCGCCAGTGCGCGCGCGATTTCGAGACGGCGCTGGTCGCCATAGGCCAGATGCTTGGCGAGGTCGTTGGCGCGTGGGGCGAGACCCACGAAGTCGAGCAGCGCACGGGCGCGGGATTCAATAGCGGCTTCCTCGGCGCGCGTCGCGGCATCACGCAGGATGGCGCCTAACACCGTGGCCTTGGTACGCACATGACGGCCGATCATGACGTTCTCAATGGCAGACAAATTGCCGAACAGTCGGATGTGCTGAAAGGTGCGCGCAATCCCGAGGACGGCGATGCGGTCGGGCGTCATGCCCTGCAAGGGGCACCCCTGGAAACGGAACGTGCCGCTGTCATATCCGTACAGCCCTGTTAGTACGTTGAAGAGCGTGGTCTTCCCCGCGCCGTTGGGACCGATCAGGCCGTAGAGAGCGCCGCGTGGAATTGCCAGGCTGACGTCAGAAAGCGCGATGAGGCCACCGAAACGCTTGGTAAGACCCTGAATCTCCAGAATGGGTTCCGGCATCAGTCTTCTGGAGTCTCAAGTTCGCGCCGGCGCAGGGCAGAGGGCAGAAGTCCGGCCGGACGAACCAGCATCATCACCACCATGGCCAACCCGAACAGCACCATGCGGATGACATCGGGATCAATGAGCATTCTTCCGAACAGGGCTTGCTGCGCGGGTTCCACTGTGTAGCGTAGGAGTTCCGGGATCAACGAGAGCAGAAGCGCGCCGAGGATCACACCCCAGATATTGCCCATGCCGCCCAGCACCACCATGGCCAGCACCATCACGCTTTCAGTGAGGACGAAGCTTTCCGGGCTGATGAACCCCTGCATGGAGGCGAACAGGCCGCCGGCAAGGCCGCCGAAGGAGGCGCCCATAGCGAAGGCAAGGAGCTTGATGCGTGGGGTATTGATGCCCATGGCGCGCGCCGCCAGTTCGTCTTCGCGGATGGCTTCCCAGGCGCGGCCAATGCGAGAATTCTGTAAACGGAGATTGATGACGATGACCAGGATGAGCAGGCCCAGCAGAACGTAGTAATATTTGATGGGGCTGGAAAGGGTGAGGCCGCCCAGGTGCGTGGTGGCGCTGAAATCCAGGTCCCCCATGCGGATCGGATCAATGGCGGCAATGCCTTTCGGGCCGTTGGTGAGGTTGATCGGCTCCGACAGGTTATTCAGCACGATGCGGACGATCTCCCCGAACCCGAGTGTGACGATGGCCAGATAGTCGCCCCTGAGCTTGAGCGTGGGCGCGCCGAGCAGGATGCCAAAGCCGCAGGCCACCGCCGCGCAGAGGGGGAGAATCACCCAGAACGGTAGGTGCAGATTGAAATGCGGTGAGGCCAGCAGCGCATAGACGTACGCACCGACGGCATAAAACGCGATATACCCCAGGTCGAGCAGGCCGGCATGGCCAACCACGATATTGAGGCCCAGCGATAACAGGATGAACAGGATGGCCAGATTAGTAATGCGCACCCATGCCGTGCCCGCCAGCGTGAGCACGAAGGGGAGAGCCATCAGCGACAGGGCGATCAGCGCTGTGCCGATCCACGCGTTCCGCAGGTTAGGCTCGATCACCGACGCGCTCACCCAGTAGACCCGAGGGCTTGAACACCAGTACCAGTATGAGCACGAGAAACGCATACACGTCTTTGTAGTTGCTGCCGAACAGGCTGGCATGGGGCTGGTTGGCACAGAGGTCGCTGAATCCTGGTAGCCAGCGGTCGAGGACACAGACATTGGTGAGGTCGCCGATGTAGCCGGCGCCCAGCGCCTCAATGAGGCCCATGAGGAGGCCGCCCAGCATCGCGCCACCGAGATTGCCGATCCCGCCCAGCACAGCGGCAGAGAAGGCTTTTAACCCAAGCAGGAATCCCATCTGGTAGTGGGCCACGCCATAGTAGACGCCGATCATCACACCGGCGATGGCACCGAGCGCCGCGCCGATGACAAAGGCGAACGCTACGACATGGTTGACGTTGATCCCCATCAACCCGGCGACCTGTGGATTTTGCGACGTGGCGCGCATGGCGATGCCGAGGCGCGTCTGGTGCACCAACAGCCACAGTCCGACCATCATCACAAGCGAGGTGAGGATGATGGCGATCTGTACTGTGGTGATCGTGGCACTGTGGGGTCCGCTGCCCAGATACAGGGGCTGTGCCTCAATGATCTGCGGGAAGGGGATGTTGTTGCGGCTCCAGATCAGGAGCGCGACGTGTTGCAGGATAATTGAGAGGCCGATGGCCGTAATCAGGGGCGCCAGGCGCGGCGCGTGACGCAGGGGCCGGTAGGCCACACGTTCCATGGTGTAGCCGACGGCCATGCAGGCGGGCATGGCAATGAGCGCACTGATGCCGACAAGGAGCACCGGCGGGAGGCCGAGGCCCGCGAGTGCGGTGATGACAGAATAGGACACCATGGCACCGATCATGACCACGTCGCCATGGGCGAAATTGATGAGTTGGATGATGCCGTACACCATCGTATAGCCGAGGGCCACCACGGCATAGACGCAGCCGAGGGTCAGGCCGTTGACGATCTGCTGAAGGAAGAGATCCACGGCGTTAGCGCTTGAACGCGCTCACGAGACCGTTTTGTACGAGTGCAATCGGCACGAGTCTCCCGTGTTTCATGGTAAAAATCGTGATGTCCGCATTCTTCCGGTCACCCTTGGCGTCAAACTCAACGGTACCCGTGGCGCCGGTGAAGCGCACGGAGGCCATGGCGGGGCCGAAGATGGCGGGATCCACCGAGTCGGCCCGTTTCATGGCTTCGATGACGGCTAGTGTGCCGTCATAGACGTATGGCGCGTATTGTTTGACGTCGCCATAGCGGGCCGTGAAGTCATCCAGGAAGGCCTTGCCGGCGGCTTCGCTCGGCAGTCCGGCTTGTGAGCAGATCAAGCCTTCGGCGGCGGTACCGGCAAGTCGAGCCGTTTCGTTGGTGCAGCCACCGTCGCCGAGCGCAAAGGTCGCCGTGATGCCGAGTTCACGCGCCTGCCTGATCATCGGGCCAGCAGTGGCATCCATGCCGCCGTGGAAGATCACGTCGGGGCGACGGGCCTTGAGTTTGGTGAGGATGGCCTTAAAATCGGTTTCTCTGTCGCTGGTGCGTTCGCGCCCGACGAGCGTCACGGGGGTGCCTTTCAGGGCCTTCTCGACTTCATTGGCGACGCCTTCGCCGTAGGCGGTCTTATCGTCAATGAGGGCGACCGTCGTGGCCTTCACGTTGTGGGCGAGGTACATAGCCAGGGCGGGTCCTTGCTGATCGTCACGTCCAACCGTTCGGAAGACGGTCGTTAGGCCACGCTCGGTCAGTGTGGGGTTGGTCGCCGAGCCTGAGATCATCGGGATGCCGGCTTTGTGATAGATGTTGGACGCAGGGATTGAAACGCCAGAATTGAGGTGGCCAATGACGGCGGCGACCTTCTCGTCCACGAGTTTTTGGGCAACGGTGGTTCCGACTTTCGGATCCGCCTGGTCGTCTTCGCTCAGTAGTTCAAACGTCACCAGCTTGCCGCCAATCATGATCGGGTTCGCGTTGGCCTGGTCCAGCGCGAGACGGACGCCGTTTTCGTTGTCCTTGCCGAGGTGGGCAATGCTGCCCGTTAAGGGGCCGGCATGGGCGATCTTGACGGTGACGCCGGGCGCCTCCGTCGCAGACCCCGTTTTCTTGGCCGGGGGGGCTTCTTCTTTGGGGCCGCAGGCTGCGAGGCTGAGCGCGACGATCACGGCCAATCCGAGTCTCCAAAACGTCTGCATGAAGTGGTTCTCCGTGCCGGCAGGGTTCAACAAAATGAATGCCATCTATCCGAACTGAAATTATGCGGATAGAGGGGCGCGTTGTCAAACGCTCCGGCGCGGCCCCTAAACCCGCCATGCGATTTGATCTGCTCACGGGTCAAGTCAAGAATGTTTGCAACTGTAATGCTCTGCGGCCTGTATTGCCGGCGATCCACGACACAAATGTCGCGTTTCTGACGAAAATGTCGCATGGGTGTTCCAAGCAAGCAGAGTGTCGTCTCGTCATCATACTGAAAGATAAGATTATTCTGGAGTAGCCAGATGGACAGAAGAAAGGCATGAAATTTGCGTGATGTCATCATGACATCACGCAGTGTGGTATGGTGACGGCAATGGCGCCGATCTTGAGGTCGTCTTGATACAATGGACGATCTGCTGAGGTCGGCGTTTGTATTTGCGGGAAGAATCGGCGGGGAGAAATCGGACAGCGCGTGAGGAGACTGGAACAGCCATGAAACGAGACGGGATCAGGCCGCCAAAGTTTGCCGATAAGTTTTTCCGGATTGATTTTGAGTCCGAGCCGATGCCGATACTCAGTCTCTATCCGGTCCCGCCGTCTCTGGCATTGGATGACGTGCGGCTGGAACTGGCCGGGCTGGAGCAGCATCCCCGGCTGTTGTCCTGGGCAGCGTTCAAGGACATCCCCAGGGTACGCCTGAAGATTCCCTTGATCTGCCAGATCTTCAACTGGTCCGAGACGGTGGAGTGGGAAGGCATTCGGGTGGTGGACGTGCTGGATTATTTCAAAGTCGAGACGCATCCGGACGGCTACTATGGGTTCTATTCACGCGACGGGCTGTTCTTTGAAACGCTCTCCCGCGATGAAGCCCGCGATCCCCGCGTGTTGTTGGCCACAGGCTTGAACGGCGTACCGCTGCCGGAGTTGCACGGCGGGCCGCTCCGCCTGGTGGTGCCGTTTCTCCAAGGCTACAAGAGTGTCAAGTGGGTCGGAAAGATCACGGCCTTTCGCCATGATCCCTGTGGCATCAAACGGTTACTGGGCCAGAGCCCCAGCGGCAACCTCAATGAGGAGTGGAAGAAGCGCTACGACATTACCCTGCCGGCAGGAAAAATCGGCGATCCGCCGCTCTCTGGTGCGCCTGCGCCTGCTGGAACTGGAAGCGCGGTGGTGGACGCAGCGCCGTCGAGTGCGGCGGCTCCGATGCCTCCGGTGGAAGCGAAGTTGGCGGCAGGTGCGACGCCTCTGACAGGGCCTGGCTCTCAGACAGAGGCGGCGGAACTGGTCGAGATCATGGCGATCCTCAGGCCGGGCAAGCGCCAGGCCACGCGCCAGGCATTGGAAACCGTGGGGGTCGTGGCCTATACCGCGCTCTCGGTACTGGGCCGCAGTCGTCAACGTGGACTGAAGTTCAAGGGAGAACCGGACTCCGGCGTGAAAGACGTGGCGATTCGGTTTTTGCCCAAACACATGATGGTCGTAGTCGTGGAGGCGAAGCAGGCCAAGGCCGCCGTCAAGGCCATTATCAAGGCCAATGCGACGGGGAAGGGCGAGCCAGGGGATGGGCGTATTTTTCTGATGGAGATGGGCCAGGCCCTTCGTATCAGTACGGATGAACGGGGGAAGGAGGCCGTCCAGCAATGAAGATGATTCGGGCGATTATCAGACCGGAGCGTGAGAGTGAGACACTGGCCTGCCTGGAGGCGAAGGGGTTTTATGCGATGACCAAAGCGCCGGTGTTGGGGCGGGGGCGCCAGCGAGGGATTCAGGTCGGCGCGGTCAGTTACGACGAATTGGCCAAGCTGATGGTGATTCTGGTGGTGGAAGATGCGGAGTGCGACCAGGTGACAGCACTGATTGAAGAGGGCGCCCATACTGGTCATCCCGGCGACGGAAAAATTTTTATTCAACACGTGCTGGAGGCCCACACGGTGCGCACTGGCAAGGCGGGGCTGTAGGCGATGCGAGCGACCCGATGAATCTCATCAAGGCCATCAAGAGCGGCCATCCTGGTTCGCTGTTCTCGGCCTTTCTCCACTTCGACGTGAGCTTTATGGTCTGGGTCTTGCTTGGCGCGTTGGGGGTCTTTATCGCCCAGGACCTGAACCTGACGGCCACGCAGAAGGGCTTCATGGTGGCGGTTCCGTTGTTGGGTGGCGCGATATTCCGTGTCGTCGTGGGATTTCTGTCCGACCGGTTCGGTCCCAAAAAGACCGGCATGGGATGTCTGATGCTTGTTATGGCGCCCTTGCTGTGGGGGTGGCTGGGCGCCGATACCTTCTCGGAAGTCCTGGCTTTGGGGCTGCTTTTGGGCATCGCCGGCGCCAGTTTCGCCGTCGCCATGCCGTTGGCGAGTCGTTGGTATCCACCGGAAGCGCAAGGGATCGCCATGGGGATCGCCGGGGCCGGTAACAGCGGAACCGTGATCGCCGTCTTGGCAGCGCCGCGCCTGGCCCAGGAGTTCGGCTGGCACGGCGTGTTCGGCTTGGCGTTGATTCCTGTGGTCATAGTGTTGGGTGTGTTCATTGTGCTGGCCAAAGAGCCGCCGGCCCTCCCGACGCCTGTCTCCGTTCGCCAGATGGCTCGTATCCTGCATGAGCCGGATCTCTGGTGGTTCGGATTGTTTTATAGCGTGACATTCGGGGGCTTTGTCGGGTTGGCCAGTTTCCTGGGGATGTTCTTTTACGATCAATATCAGGTGACGCGCGTCATGGCCGGCAACCTGACGGCGCTGTGCGTGTTGGCTGGGAGTGGCTTTCGACCTCTGGGAGGCTATCTGGGGGACCGTCTGGGCGGCCTGAAGGTGTTGCCATGGCTCTACGGATGTATCGCGGTGGCCTTGGTGGGCATCGGCAGTTTGCCGCCCTTGACTCTTGCGGTGGTGGTGATGGTCGTGACGATGGCGGTCTTGGGGATGGGCAACGGGACGATCTTCCAGATGGTGCCGCAGCGGTTTCGTGAGGACATCGGTTTTGTCTCCGGTTTGATTGGCGCGGCCGGTGGTCTCGGCGGATTCTTTGTGCCGTCGCTGTTGGGGTGGTTGAAGGACCTGACGGGATCGTTCGGGACGGGCTTTCTGTTGTTTGCGATTGGGGCGGTGATGTGCGTCGTGGCGCTGCTTCGGCATCGCGTGTTGTGGCAGACAAAATGGACGGCGGAAGCCGTCGGCGAGGCGATGGCCGCGCGGGCCGGGCGTGTGCGAATGGAGGTGTCCTGCGGTGGCTAGGCAGATCAAGCGAGTGGTGATTATCGGCAACGGCATGGCCGGGGTGTCGGTGGCGGAGGAATGTCTGAGGCTGCACCCAACCTGCCCCATCACGATTTTTGGCGACGAGCCGCACGTGAATTACAACCGGATTTTATTGTCGGACGTGCTGGCCGGAAAACGCTCAATGGAAAGCATCTACCTGAATCCCCTGTCCTGGTATCAGGAGCACAAGATTGATCTTCGGATGGGCTGTCGCGTGACCGCCATTGATCGGGCGGCTGGCACCGTCACCGATGACGGCGGCGTGGTGACGCCCTATGACCAGTTAGTCATTGCGGTCGGCGCGCCGTCGTTTGTGCCGCCCATCCCTGGACGAGACAGGGCAGGGGTATCGGTCTTTCGCAGCATTGCCGATTCCGAATCCATCATTGCCCAGGCCAAGCCAGGTCGTCGCGCGGTGGTCATCGGCGGAGGCTTGCTGGGATTGGAAGCGGCGCGCGGACTGATTAACTACGGCGTCACTGTGACCGTGGTGCATTTGATGGATCGCCTGATGGAGCAGCAATTGGATGCCATCGGCGGGGCCATGCTCAAGCGGGAGATCGAATGTTTGGGGCTGGAGGTGCGGCTGAATGCCGTCACGACGGAGATTCTTGGCGATGACGGCTCGGGCAACGAGGGTATGGGCCGTGTCTCCGGGGTGCAGTTGGCCGATGGGCAGATCCTGCCTGCCGACTTTGTGGTGATCTGCGCTGGTGTTCGCCCTGACCTGGCCCTGGCCAAGGCGACGGGACTGGCCACGGGGCGCGGATTGCTGGTGGACGATCAGATGCGTACCAGCGATCCACACATCATGGCCGTGGGTGATGTCATTGAGCATCGTGGGCGTGTGTATGGCCTGGTGGCGCCGCTTCGGGATCAAGCGCGGGTCGTGGCCGATACACTCTTGGGCGCCGGCACGAAACGCTACGAAGGCACGGTCTGCGCCACCACCTTGAAGGTGGCCGGCGTCCATGTCACCGCTGCGGGCAAGCAGATCAAGTCGCCAGGCGATGAAGAGCTGGCCTTCATCGATACCCAGACCGGCGTGTACAAAAAGTTGGTCGTGCGAGGCCCAAAATTATTGGGGATGATTCTCCTGGGGGACAACAAGGATGGCCCGCGCCTCTCCAAGCTGATTGAAACAGGCGAGGACATCACGGCGGTCAAGGCGCAACTGTTAGGCGTGGCTGGTGTCGCCGGCACAGGGACTCCCGCTGGTCTGGCCAGCCCAGCGATCACGATGGCCGACAGCGAATTAGTCTGTAATTGTAATACCGTCACAAAAGGAACGGTCGTTGCGGCGATCAAAAGCAAGGGGTGCAAGACTCGTGATGAGGTCGCAGCCTGCACCACGGCCTCCACCGGCTGTGGATCCTGTTCGCAATTGGTGGATGATCTCATTCAGATGGTCAATCATGCGCCAGTCCTCAACCAACCGGCCCCCATGAAGGGCGAGCTGGAATTGGCGACGTTTGAGGCGACGTCGGCGTCGGGACTCGCGATGGGCATGTACCCGACGGCCTATCCGACGAAATTGGAGATTGAGCGCATCAAGAAAGAGGGGTTGGGGCTTGATTGGGAGAAGATACGGGAGCGCGGCGCGCCGGCCCTCTCCGCCGACGACTACTATCGTTTGAAGACCTATGGTGTCTGTAGTCAGAAACACCCCGGCTACTTCATGGTGCGGATTCGGATTCCCGGGGGGCGCGTGACGGCGGCGCAACTGACCTGCGTGGCCGACCTTGCGGACACCCATGGCCGTGGGTGGGGCCATCTCACCACGCGCCAGGATATGGAACTCCATTGGGTGCGCGTGGAGGAAGTCCCGGATATTGTTGCCAAGTTGGAAGATGTGGGGATCACCACGAGGTCAGCCTGTGGCCACACGATGCGGAACGTCATGGCATGCTCCCATGCAGGTCTGGCAGAGGACTCGCTCCTGGATGCGAGGCCCTGGGCTGATGTCATGAGCCGGGCGTTCGTGGCGCAATCGGATCTACTGAATCCACTGATGCCCAGCCGCCTGAATATCTACTTTGCCGGGTGCCGCTCCTGCGCGTCCGAGGCGCGGATCAACGACATTGGTTTTGCGGCTGTGGCGAAGCCGGATGACACGGGAGCGGCGAATGGCGCGGGCGCGTTCGGTTTTGAGTTGTGGGCGGGGGGCAGTCTGGGCGCCCATCCGATGTTGGGCTACAAACTTCGGGACTGGATTCCCCTTGAAGATGCCTTGCCGGCCTGCCAGGCGATTTTTTCTCTCCACACGAGATTTGGGAATCGCAACAAGGCTAAGAGCCGGCTCAAGTTTCTGATTGACCAATGGGGCATTGAAAAATTTACCTCCGTCTTCAATCGTGTGTTCGAGGAAAAACGGAACTTGCCGGAGAACCGAGCGATTGCGCTGCCGACGTTGGGTCCGGAACGGGACGGCCCGTCTCTGTTGAATCGTCTGAGCACGGCGCTGACTGCGCCCTTCGGGTCGAGCGGGCCGATGGTCGGTGTGACGCCCCAGCCACAGGCGGGCTACAGCCGAGTGTCGGTGGCGGTGCCCTTGGGAGAAATTCGGGCGGAGCAACTGCGAACCGTCAGTCGGCTCTCGCAGCGATACGGGAATGGCCAGGTGCAGTTGACGGCGGATCAGGATATCGAGTTGCACTGGGTCAAGAGCAGTGGGGTGCCGTCATTGAGTCGGGCGCTGGAACAGGCCGGCTTGTGGGTCAAGGGCACAGAAGGCGGCCTCACGCACATCGGCGCCTGCCCCGGCACGGAATTCTGCGTCCTGGCTGTGACCAATTCGCAAGAGGCGGTGCGCGATATCGGTCGCTCTCCCTTGCTGGCTGAGTGGGCGACGGATTCAGCCAGAGCACGTTGGATTCGTGACATCAATCTGCAAATTTCAGGCTGTCCCAATAGTTGCGCCAAACAACAGGTCGTGGATATTGGCTTAGTGGGCAGCATGACGGTCGTGAACGAAGAGCGGCGCTATTCCTATCTGATGACGGTCGGCGGCTCCCTGGGCGAGGCAAGCGGCGACGTGCGGTTGGGCGAAGCCGTCCGCAAGGGTATTACCGAGGATCGGGTCACCTCGGCGGTCGAGGCGTTGGTGGAGGCCGTGTGGCAGCATCGGCAGGGCGAGGAATCGTTCCAGGCCGCCGTGGCGCGGTTGGGCACGGGCCTCCTGGCCGAACTCCTGATTGAGCGGCTGGGGCTGGTGAAGCCTGACGAGGCGACTGGCATAGCCCAACAGGAGACCAGAAAAGTGGAGTTGGCGCTCCACGTGTCATCATCGGTCTAAGATTAGGGGAGACGCACATGACAAAATTGGTGCAGGCCATCATCAGGCCCGAAAAAGAAAAAGACGTGCTGGCTAGTTTAGAAAAGGCCGGCATCAAGGGCTTTACCCGCCTGGATGTGGTCGGGCGAGGGCGACAGAAGGGGCTGCACGTCGGGCCGGTCCATTACGATGAACTCTCGAAGGTGTGGCTCATGATCGCGGTCGAGGCGGAGGACGCCGACCGCGCGGTGGAGACCATCAAGATCGCCGCCCGCACCGGCAATCCCGGTGACGGCAAAGTCTTCGTCTCGCCACTCGTGGCATCCCGCACCATCCGCGCCCGTTCTGCTGACATCGGGATGGTTCAACCTTGACATGCCCGCAGCCTGCATATTAGGATACGCCTTCGCGTTAGGCGCGTAGCTCAGGGGGAGAGCGCTACCCTGACACGGTAGAGGTCGACGGTTCAAGACCGTCCGCGCCTACCATCAATCGTCCGCGACCCCATTTTTTGTTTGGAGAAGCATTGGCCGTTGCATTAGACAAAACCACCGCCTTGATCAGTCTCACCTATCCTGACGGCACCATGAACGCAGTGCCAAGCGGCATGACGGCTGGAGAAGCCCTTGCCCGCCATGGCGATACGTCGGCAGCGGGCGTCCTGGCAGTCCTGGTGAACGGCGTCCCGGTGGACCTGGCGCGCCGACTGGAGGCCGATGCCTGCCTCGCGCCCGTGACTTTCGACATGCCGGAGGGCAAGGACGTCTATCGTCACAGCAGTGCCCATATCATGGCCCAGGCGGTGAAGGACTTGTTTCCCACCGCGCAGCTCACGATCGGGCCGCCGATTGAGGACGGCTTTTACTACGATTTCGCCTACGAACGTCCCTTTACGCCTGAAGACCTTGAGAAGATTGAGGCCCGCATCCAGGAGATTCTCAAGGCCGACAAGCCCTTTCAGCGGAGCGAGATGAGCCGGGAGCAGGCCATCGAGTTTTTCAGGCAGAGGGGTGAAGCGTACAAGTGTGAACTGATTGAGGGATTCGCCGATCCGTCGGTGTCCCTGTACGACCAGGGCGGTCTGATGGACCTCTGCCGTGGGCCGCATGTGCCGTCCGCCGGCGCGATCCATGCGATCAAGCTGCTGACCTCGGCGGGGGCCTATTGGCGCGGTGACGAGCGCAATCCGATGCTTCAGCGGATCTACGGCACGTCGTTCCCGACCAAGGCATTGCTGGACGCCTATCTCCACAAACTGGAAGAAATTAAGACGCGCGATCATCGCAAGCTCGGCAAGGACCTCGACTTGATCGCGGTGACGGACGAGGTCGGGCCGGGCTTAATTCTGTGGCTGCCGAAAGGTTCCACCGTACGGTTGCAGATCGAAAATTTCTGGCGCGAACAGCATCAGCAGCATGGCTATGCGTTGGTCTACTCGCCGCATGTCGCCCGCTTGGACCTCTGGAAGACGAGCGGCCACACGGACTATTACCGCGAAAACATGTTTGCGACGATGCAGGTGGAGGCGAGCGAGTATCAGCTCAAGCCCATGAACTGCCCGTTCCACATCATGATGTATAAAACCCACCTGCGGAGCTACCGTGATCTGCCCTTGCGGTACGCTGAACTCGGCACGGTGTACCGGTACGAACGCTCAGGGGTGCTGCATGGGTTGATGCGTGTGCGTGGCTTTACGCAGGACGACGCGCATCTCTTCTGCCGGCCTGACCAACTGGAAGATGAAGTCGCCCGCGTGCTGGACTTCACTTTTTTTGTGCTCCAGACCTTCGGGTTCTCGGACTATCAGGTGTGCGTGTCCACGAAGCCGGAGAAGGCCGTGGGGTCTGACGAGGCCTGGGCACAGGCCACCGACGCGCTGAAGGCGGCGTTGACGGGGCGCGCCGTGGCGTTTGAGATTGATCCCGGCGAGGGCGTTTTCTACGGGCCCAAAATTGACATCAAAATTAAGGACGTGTTGGGCCGCTTGTGGCAATGCTCGACGGTGCAGGTGGACTTCAATAATCCCGAACGCTTCGGCCTGGAGTTTGTCGGCGATGATGGCCAGATGCACCGCCCGATTATGATTCACCGCGCCTTGATGGGTTCGATTGAGCGGTTCTTCGGCATTCTGATTGAGCATCATGCAGGCGCGTTTCCCACATGGCTGGCGCCGGTGCAGGCGGTCGTCATTGCGATTACGGACAAGCAGGCCGCTTACGCCCATGAGGTGGCGCGGGGCTTGACGAACGCGGGGTATCGCGTTGAAGTGGACGTACGGAGCGAGAAGATGGGGTTGAAGATTCGGGAAGCCGAGAAGGCCAAGGTGCCGTACATGCTGGTCGCCGGTGACAGGGAAGTCCAGGACAGAACGTTGTCGGTTCGCCTGCGCGGAGGCGCGAATGCGGGCACGATGACGACGGCGGCCTTCCGGGAGCACCTTCAGGCCGACGTGCAGAGACGGGGACTGGCGGGTGAGCCATCCACGCTGTCAATCTAACGTGAAAGGAGACGTGCGCTATCGCTGTCCAAAAACTACGGATCAATAGGGAAATTCGTGTTACCCCCATTCGCGTCATCGGTCCAGAGCCAGAGAACGAACAACTGGGCATTCTGGCGACGCCCGATGCCTTACGCAAAGCGGAAGACTTGGGGTATGATCTGGTCGAGATCTCGCCGACGGCGCAGCCGCCGGTCTGTAAGATCATGGATTTTGGCAAGTACAAGTATGAACTGAGCAAGAAAGCCCATACGTCCAAGCAACACCAGAAGGGCACACAGCTCAAGGAAGTTAAGCTGAGGCCGCGGACCGATCAGCATGATCTGGAGACGAAGGTTCGGCAGATGAAGGAGTTTTTGGCCGATGGGAACAAGACCAAGGTCACGGTGATGTTTCGGGGCCGCGAAATGGCCTACCAGCAGATGGGCCGGGTGATGCTGGACAAGGTGTTGGCCCTGATGGGCGCCGGCGCGCAGATTGAGCAGCCTCCTCGTCAGGAGGGACGGTTTTTGATGATGGTGTTGGCGCCAAAGAAATAACGCGCATGAGAGCAACGTTGAGCGAAGGAGAGCAACGACGATGGCGGGCCAGAAACTCAAGACGCACAAAGGGACGAAGAAACGGTTCCGGAAAACCGGGACAGGAAAACTTATGCGGAGCGGGGCGAATAAGCGGCACATCTTGACCAAGAAGAGCCGGAGCCGGAAACGGAAGCTCGGCCAGCCGGCCTTGGTGTCGCTGAGCGATGTGTATCGCATTGCGTCGCTGTTGCCGAATTAACACAAGGAGAACGCACTATGCCACGGGTCAAAGGCGGGACCAAAACCCGCGCACGTCATAAGAAGAAACTGAAACTGGCGAAGGGCTATTACGGCGCCAAAAGCAAACTGTTCAGGAGCGCCACTGAGGCGGTGGATCGCGCCGGGCAATATGCCTATCGTGATCGTCGCAACCGGAAGCGAGATTTTCGCCGCCTCTGGATTACCCGCATCACCGCCGCCTGCAAGATCAACGGCATTCTCTATTCCCGCTTCATCCATGCCATGATTCAGGTGGGTGTCGCGTTGGATCGGAAGGTGCTGTCCGAGATGGCCATCCGCGACCCAGGCAGTTTCACGAAACTCGTCGAGACCGCCAAAACGCAGATGGCCCGCGCGTAATTGTCTCTTCGTGCCTGGTAACAACCTGGAGGGGCGCGGCGAGCCGCGCCCCTTACCTCCGGCGGAGCAGATCCAGCCCCTTTTCCAGCAGGCCGCCGAGTTCTTCCTGTAGTCCCTTCAGCGCGCGGGATGACACGCTGGGATTCGCGGCGCTTCCCTGTATGTCGAATGTGAGGCCCATCGCCGTCACGACCATCTTCATCTGTTTGTTCGGCAGGTTGAACGTGCCGGTGATGTCCGCGTTCAGAAGAGAACTGTTGAGCGTCAGGTCAGAGGTGGTCATCAGGCCATTCTTGAACTGCAGCGTGCCGGCCAATCGGTCAATCAGAATATCCTTGTGGGGCAGGTTCAGCAGAGAGAGAATCTGGGCTAGCGTCGTGAGTGTACCGAGAGACCCGTCCGTGACCTCTAGGCGGGCGGTGCCCGTCAGGCTGCGCGTAAAGTCGTCCGGCGTGTTCCCGTGCGCCGACAGGTCGGTGGCGGTGACGGTGATCTTCTGTAAATGCAGCAGCGGAGGCGCGTCCGGCGACTGTCGCTCGCGGATGGTGAGCGTCCCGTCTTCAATGCGCACATCGTCCAGGAACAGGTGGAGCGGTTGACTGCTCCCTTCTGGGGCGGTTGTTGATGGAGGGGCCAACGCCGGCAACGGGAGATTCAGGGAGCCGTCGGGGTTGCGGGCTAAGGTGAGGCGCGGACGGACGATGATGATCCGGTCCATGACCACCTCTTGCTGGAGGAGTGGCACCAGTTTGACCTCGACCCACAGGGTGTCCACCATCACGACAGGAGCCCCATTGCGTTCAGTAATGCCGAGGCCCTCAATCTGCAGGGCTGGACTCGGAATGGCCCGAAGGCTCAGGCGGGTGATGGTCACCGGATGCTGCAACGCCTCCGAAGCCGTCGCGGCCATGCGGTCTCGGACTGTCGTCAGGTTGGTGAGAGAGGGCAGAGCCAGGAGCGCGACGACTAGGAGCGCGACGAGCCCAACGAGGCCGATCAGCAGTTTGTGCATGGAACGTGGCGTGGTTGCGTTACAGGAGTGGATCAAGCGCCAGTTCAAACATGCTGCACGGCATCGTGATCTGCCAGCGCTCCAGCACCTCTGGGTGGAGTTCGCCGATCAATCCGATCGGTTGTCCGGCCCATTCAATCCGGGCCGCGCGCCCTTCCATACAAGACGGGTGGAGAATCGGCGTCAGATGAATGTCCGGCTTGCTGAGGTCATAGCAGAGCAGCGCGAGATAGGCATGGGCCTCTGAGAAATTCGCGTCGGCATGGGCCAGCAGGGCGCTGAGCCGAAGCTCTGTGCGCGTACCAGTGTCCGTCGTTGGATCGGGAACGGCCACCTCGCCGACCTCGAACAGACGATGGGGGTAGAAGCTGCGTGACGAGGTCGTCTCGACGCGCAACAGCGATGGCAGAATCCACTGACGAAGATTTTCGTAGGTCTTTGACATCACGTTCTCGATGACGATTCGGTGGGCGCCGGGGTCGTCCTCGCTCAGGCGCATCTTGCCGACCAGGTCTTCCCTCGATCCTAGGATATTCGAGATGATCTCCTGAAAGCCAAACCCGATCATCAACTCGCGGACCTTGTCCGACAGGCGCTCGATGCGGGACAGTCCGCCCACGGTGAAGGCGGAGGGCATGAGGGGGCCGAACGTATGGTAGCCTCGGCTGATGGCGACGTCCTCAATCACGTCTACTGAGTGCATCAGATCATTCCGATAGGACGGCAGGGTGACGGTGAGGCGTGGGCCGTTCGCGGTCACGGCATAGCCGTAGGATCGCAGACTCGTCTGAATCTCTCTGGACGAGAGCGCCGTCCCCAGTGCCCGTCCGATCTCGGCGTACGTGACGGTGTGAGGCTGTCCGAATCGTTGCGGCGTCCGGACGGCTCGTCCCCTCTCCGTGTGAGAGGGGTAGACGATGGTGACTGGCTCGATGGTGGCTCCGCGATCATGCAGATTGGCGGCAAAGATGTTCACGGCCAGCATGACCATGCACAAGTCCGTACCCGTCACCTCGATAAACAAGTCTTCGTCGCCGACGCGCACTTCGCCGATGTCCCGGCTGTTGATAATGGGTGGGAATGACAGCACGACGCCTGTGGCATCGCGGAGCAGAGGGAACCGTTCCTGGCCGGAGAGGATTCCGCCGTATTCCTGTCCCTTGGGGTGGATGTCCAGGATGTCCCGTAGGCTCATGGCGTCGTGATAACCAAGCGGGCGGAACGTCGTCTGGTCGGGATCAACGAGACCATAGCGGATCGGGAATGTGATCGGCTGCAATCGGTAGATTCCGATGGAGATCGTGCGGCGTTTCCGCCCAAAGATGTCGGCAAGTTTTTCCTGGGTCTGGATGAGTTGGGTCAGCCCTGGCTTGGTGATTTGATACCCACGAGCTTTGCAGGCGCCGATAAACGGACGTACCGTCTCCAGGCCCTTCTCAACCAGGACGTGATCGAGTGTGCCCTTGCCTGTGGCGGCTTTCAAATACGGATAGGCGCCGGGTTTGCCATCTAGCTTGCACCGAATCTGGCGCGCGAGGCCTTCCACGCACCAGAGGTCGGGGCGATTCGAGTCCTGCAACTCGATCCGTAACTCGCCGGCGCTGTCGCCGGAGCCTTTGATCTCGCCTTTCACCAGCGGCAGCCATGTCTCCAGATCTTTCTCCGTCGTGCGCCGACCAAGTAGCCGGGCGAGGTCTGTGCGGTGGACTGAAATCGTGGGCATTAGTACTGCACCCGTTTGGAGCGGATCAGGTCGAGGTCGCCGGAGAAGAGGTCACGGATGTCGTGGATGCCCAGCGCGATCATGGCCATGCGGTCCAGTCCCAGACCCCAGGCGATGACCGGCACGTCCAGACCGAGTGGGCGCGTGACCTCCGGACGGAAGAGGCCGGCGCCGCCGAGTTCAATCCAGCCGAGACGGGGATGGCGCACATGCAGTTCGACCGACGGCTCGGTGAAGGGAAAGTATGCAGGGGTGAAGCGGATGTCCTGGGCTTGGGCCATTTCACGGGCAAACAGGGTGAGCAGGCCCAGCAGGGTGCGGAAGGTGATGTCCGATCCCAGCACAATGCCCTCGACCTGAAAAAAATCCGGCGCGTGTGTTGCGTCCACCTGGTCGTAGCGAAAACAGCGGGCGATGGAGAAGTATTTGCCGGGGACGTTCGGCGCGGCGGCGAGGGTGCGCACGGAGACGGCCGTACCCTGGCTGCGCAGCACCAGGCGGCGCGTTCTCATGCGGTCAAAGGCGTAGCGCCACCCGCTCGATCCGGTTTTTCCGCCGCCCTCATGCGCCTGCGCGACCTGTGACAGGAGCGGCTCCTGAATCGGCGCGGAATACAGAGGATCTTTCACGAAGTAGACATCGTGGGTCTCGCGCGCGGGATGAAACTGCGGCATAAAGAGCGCATCCATGTTCCAGAACTCGTTTTCAACCAACCCCCCGCGCATTTCTTCAAAGCCCATGCCGACCAGTTTGAGTTTCACCAGATCGAGGAATTCTCTGTAGGGGTGTTTCTTGCCGGCGGGGATGCGGGCCGGACTCAGGCCGATGGTGTACTTGCGAAAGTTGACGTGGCGCCAGCTCCCGTTCTTGAGCATCTCCGGCGTGAGTTGTGCGACCTCTTCACGGACGCCGTCGTGCGCGATCTGCTGGCGCACGGCTTGGCCGGTCTCCGTGAGACCGTAGGTGCGAGTGACGGGGTCATCCAAGCGGAACGGGAGATCGGACTTGCCGCGTTTCTGGGCGAACGTGTGAATGATCGTTTGGTCTGCGTGGCTCAACTCGGCAAGCGGGATGGGGTGGTCGCGGACTTGCTGAAGGAGTCGTGTGAGAGACTCTTCCGTGGGGGATTCGTGGCCCGCCCACGCGACGATGCCCCCAGGCGCGATGGTGATGGTGCCTTCTCGTTTCAGATCACCCATGACGCCGCTGATTTCCCCGGGATCGAGTCCAAGCGTGGCTTGAAGGTCTTTCATCGCGAGCGACTGTCCGCGTTGTGTGGCGTCGCGGAGGGTGGCCATCACTCGTGAGAGCGGCGAGGACTGGCTGTGTGTCACATAATGCTTGCCGGTCTCTGTCAAGGACACCAGTTGAGGAGCGGGGGATTCCCGGAGGCCCACCAGGTTCTTGAGATGCAAACGTCCCAGTGCCGCGCCGACCTGGGCGGCCTCCAGGCCGCTGGTCTCCGTGAGCGTCTGCTCACGCAGGTCGTCGGAATGGTCTGCGGGAAAGGCTCGTAGGACTTTGGCTTCGTGGGGGTGCAGGCTCTCGGCGAGCGTCGCCACGTCACTCATGGCAGATCATTCATGGATGGATTTGCGAAACGCGGCGCGAGATTTCCGAGGCGCGTGGCTGTCCATGCCTGCCGCGCGCAGTTGGGCGATGGCCTCTCGGTAGTCGTGGTTAGGCGCGCCGAAAATGGCCGATCCTGCTACCAGGATGTTCGCGCCGGCCTTGACGATCTCGCCCGCATTGTCCGCCTTGACGCCGCCGTCCACTTCCAGGAGGATCGCCCGTTTGGTTTTGTGAATCATGGCGCGGGCCCGGCGGATCTTGTCGAGGACTCCCGGAATGAACTGCTGGCCACCGAAGCCTGGATTGACCGACATAATTAACAGGAGATCAATGTCTGAGAGAATGGCCTCGACGCTGGACAATGGCGTTGCGGGATTTAACGTGACGCCGGCTTTGACACCGGTCTCTTGAATCGCCTGAATGGTGCGGTGCAGGTGCGGGCAGGTCTCAACGTGAACCGTGAGGTAGTCGGCCCCTGCTTTGGCAAATTCGCCGATGAAGGCATCAGGGTTGGTCATCATCAAGTGGACGTCAAGCGGGAGTTTTGTGACCCGGCGGATCGCGGCGACGAGGGGCGGCCCGATCGTCAGGTTCGGCACGAAATGGCCGTCCATCACGTCCACATGCACCAGGTCTGCGCCGGCCTTCTCGACGGCGGTAATCTCGTCGCCGAGGCGTGTGAAATCAGCCGAGAGAATGGAGGGGGCGATACGCAGGTTGTTCATAGCAGGGCTATGATAGACCATCATTTGGAGAGGGCGCAAGAGGATGTGAGCGTCGTGCCGATGGTGATGGGATGGCCGGCGAGGTATTGCCGGACGCTCAGGCGCTTCCCGGATGCCGGTTGGAGTTCCTGAATCAGGAGGGCGCCCTGGCCTGTGGCCACACGGAGCGTGTCTGGTGTGACGGCAAGGATGGTCCCAGGCATCGCTTCGGCGCAGCCGACCGGCAGGGCCTGTGCGCGCCAGATGTGCCATCGCTCGTTGCCATGATAGGTGTAGGCGCCGGGCCATGGGGTCAGCCCTCTAATACGGTTGGCAAGCTGGGTGGCGTCGTTTGTCCAGTCCAAGAGGCCGTCTTCCTTTGTGAGCAACGGCGCGAGGGTGGCCTTGGCAGAGTCCTGGGGAATGGGATGGAGCGTGCCCTGCTTGCGTCCCGCAATGGTTTCGACCAAAAGCTGTCCGCCGAGTGGGGCCAAGCGCTGGGCCACGTCACCGGCTGTGTCCGTTGGATGGATTGGGATGGTGGCCCGCAGCAGCATGGGGCCTGTATCCAGGCCTGGGTCCATGAGCATCGTCGTGATGCCGGTGTCGGTCTCGCCGTTGATCACCGCCCATTGGATCGGCGCGGCTCCGCGATATTTCGGCAGAAGCGAGCCGTGGACATTGATGCATCCCAGAGGGGGGAGATCAAGAATCACCGGAGGCAGAATTCTCCCAAAGGCTGTCACGGCAAGTAGGTCTGGCGTCCACTGGCGTAAGGCGTCCAGAAATTCCGGATCATTCATTTTGACTGGTTGCAGCACCGGCAGGCCGGCCTGTCGCGCCAGAATCTTGATGGGTGGCGGCGCGAGTTGTTGGCCGCGGCCTTTGGGGCGATCCGGTTGCGTGACCACGCCGACGACGCGTCCGATGGTGTCGGGATCGGCCGTCAGCAACGCCTGGAGAGACGGGACCGCAAAGTCCGGCGTCCCCATAAAAACGATGCGCAAGGGGTGATCCATGAATCGGCGTGTGCAAGGATTAGTCTTCGATCATCTCTTCGCTGTCGGGCATCCCGCAGGCGATGAACTTGGCGTAGCTGAGAAAAATGGCGCTGCTGTCGCGCATCGCTTTGGCGCCGTGCGTCAAACGTTCCAGCTTGGTGGGGTCGGTGGATTCGGACGCCCGCAGGGTCACGACCTGCTGCTCAAGGAGCATGGTGAATTCGGACATTGCCTGCTCGATATTCATATAGGCTTCTTTGATCTGGTCCGTCATGTGGCGCTCCTTATCGGTTAGAATGGAGAGGAGAATAACCTTACACCACCGTTGGAGCACTGGTCAATTGGCGCACACGATGCACACTGATGCCGTTCCCGCAGACCTGCTGACGGATCTTCGGGAGCGTGGTGGGATTCCGACCCGTGACACAGTGGAAGGCGTCAGGAGGCTTTCGACGTTGTTCACAACGGGGCGGGTTGGGCTGTCCGGGCACCCGGTGGACTACTTGGCCGATCCGCAGGCGCGTCGCGCCTACCTCCTGTATTTCTTCCCGGTCAACTATGCCAAGGTGGCTCATCTACTCAAGGAGATGCCGGCCTTGCCCCTGCGCCCCTTGAGGATACTGGACATCGGCAGCGGGCCAGGGACCGCATCGTTGGCCGTCCTTGACCACCTGACAGGGCTTGACCAGGCCTGCCTACAGGGTTCTGATCTGATCGCCATGGATCGAAACCGGCAGGCCTTGGACGATGTCACGGCCATCTGGGACCGGGTGACGAACCGGCGAGCGGTCCGGCCGCTCTGTACGCTTCGCACGGTCTGCGCCGATATCGTCCGATCTGATGCGGCGGCCCCCTGGGCAGAGGGTTCGTTTGACCTCATCATGCTGGCGAACAGCGTGAACGAATTGTTTGGCTCTGCGAGGGATCCACTCGCTGAGCGAGTGGGGCTGCTGACGACGCTCCTTCAAGCCTTGGCGCCAGATGGAACCATGATGATCGTTGAACCGGCGCTTCGGAGCACGACGCGCGCGTTGCACCAGGTACGGGACCGGCTTGTGGCTGACGGCGCGGCAACCGTCTATAGCCCCTGCCTGCATGAACGGCCCTGCCCCGCGCTCGCGCGTCCAGACGACTGGTGTCATGAAGAACGGCCCTGGATGCCTCCTCCGGTGGTGAGGGACATGGATCGCGCTGTGGGGTTCATCAAAGACGCGCTGAAGTTCTCGTATCTGCTTCTTCGCAGAGATGGGCTGACGATTGCCGCGCGGCGTCCTGACGTGTATCGCGTGGTCAGCGAGGTGCTGGTGATGAAGGGTGATCGCCGGGTCTGGCTGTGCAATGAGACCGGACGTCCGCTGGTGGGCCGGCTGGAAAAGGCCCGTTCAGAGGCGAACAGGGCGTTTGACCAGTGGCAGCGGGGCGCGATCGTCCGCGTTGAGCCGATGGAGCGGCGCGACACGGTCAGCCGTATTGGCCGTGAAGCTACGGTGGAAGTCATCCGCCCCGTGACATGATGGTCGGTTTGCCCCGCAGCGTGAACAGGGATAGAATACGAAACCGGGAGAGGATGCCACAGGTCTGTTTCTTTCTGTGAAAGGAGAACGCCATGCGGAGAATCAACGTCTGGGTCTGTGCGATTGCGCTGAGTCTCACGGCCACGGTTCTTGTGTGCCATGGGAGTCTGTCGGCGAAGGAGGCGAAGCCGATGTCCAAGGCGCAACCTGTGGCCTTGTCTGTGCTCCTGCCATTCGGATTAGACGCAGATGCGGCTGTCGTGCCGGCGGACAATCCGATGACGCCTGCGAAGATCGAACTTGGACGCCTGCTGTTTTTCGATAAGCGCCTCTCGAAAGACAATTCCATTGCCTGCGCCAGTTGCCATATGCCGGGCGTGGCCTTTACGGACGGGCAGCCGGTGTCGGCAGGCATCCGGCGTCAACAGGGCGGTCGCAGCGCGCCGGCCTCGATCAACCGCCTGTTCAGCGCAGTTCAGTTCTGGGATGGACGGGCGGCCACATTGGAAGAGCAATCTATCGGCCCCTTTGCCAACCCCATTGAGCACGGCTTTGCGAATCACGACGAGATGATCGCCAAGATGAACACGATCGAGGGCTATCGAAAACTCTTCAAACAGGTGTTTGGCACGGACATCACTATCGCCGGCGTGGGCAAGGCGATTGCGAGTTTTCAGCGGACGATTCTGTCCGGCAACAGCCCGGCTGATCGCTTTGACATGGGCGGGGACGAGAAGGCCCTCTCGCCGGAGGCCCAGCGTGGGTTGATTGTGTTTCGGGAAAAAGCACGGTGTACCAAGTGTCATTCGGGATTCAACTTCACGGATGAGAAGTTTCACAACCTGGGGATCGGCTGGGACAGCAATACGGTGGACCTTGGCCGCTACATGGTCACCAAGGATCCGCAGGAGATCGGCGCGTTCAAAACACCGACGTTAAGGGAAATCTCCCGCACCGCACCCTACATGCACGACGGGCGTTTTGGGACGCTGGCAGAGGTGGTGAATTTTTATAATCAAGGCGGCATCACGCATCCGCATCTGGACGCCTTGATTCTGCCGCTTGAGTTGACCGAGCAGGAACAGCGCGACCTGGTGGCCTTCCTGCGCGGGCTGAACGGCGAGGGCTGGCAACAGATCACGGCACCGACCGAGTTTCCGAAATAAACCCGGATGAATCCTTTTCCCGGCTGGCTGTCTCTTAGGAGGAGAATGGTGGAGGGCAGATCGCATGCTCTTCACGCAACTGAATCCCGGCGCCTGCCGGACCTATCTGATCGCCGACGAGGAGAGCAGGCAAGCGGTCCTTGTGGACCCGGTGTTGGAGCGCGCCCCGAAGTATCGCTGGATGTTCGACCAGCAGAAGCTCACGCTGACACATGTGATCGACACGCACACCCATGCCGACCATCTCTCCGGCAGCGCGGGAGGTGCTGACCCGCCGGACTGACTGTAGATAGCAAGTTAACTTGTCCGGTTTATGTAGCCCATGATCTGTCCGGTTCTTCCTCCTCCGATTGTTAGCGCCGCGCTCGTTTTTTTTCGTGCGCTGTTGCCCCAGGATCAACGATCGGGTGGTCGCCCGCTCCATGCGTCGGGCCGCTGCGGCCTGAGTACCGGTTGGCCGCCGCCATCTCGGTGATCCCGGCGAGGGCCAACTCTTTGGGCAGGCGGCCTTGCAGGGTCCGGAAGGCCCGTTCCGACCGGCCGTGCGCTTCCGGCGAAGAGGCGGGAATGAGCGTAATCCCGAGTTGCTGCAACGCGCGATGCACCTGCGTCAGGCGGGTCTTGTCCACCTTGCCCCCGGCCTCGTCGGTGTACCAGTCGTGGGAGCCCCGATCCGTATAGAGGGAACTGAAGAGCCCCTTCGCCTCCATGACCTCCTGCAGGCCCCGGAAGCTGCTCAGCGTCCCTTCTTCCTCGACGAAGAAGGCCGAAGAGAGCTCGCTGGTCGCGTCATCCATCGTCACGATGAAATCCCATTGACAGCCCGGCACCCACTCATGCGTGGAGCCATCTTGATGCAACATCATGCCGGGCAGCGGTTTCCGGGGCCGCTTCTTGCGGTGCGCGCCGCGTCACCCGGCCGGCGGCCTGTCACGTCTTCTTCGTCCAGCTATACGAGCGCGTCCCGCCATGCTCGGTGTGCCAGCGCTCGTGGAAATGCTTGACCGTCCACCCGGTGTACCGGGTCTCATACAGCGTCACCAGGCGCAGCGCCTCATCGACTGGCACGGCCCGCCCCGATGGGCGGCCGAGCCGCCGATCCTGCAACCCCGCGGTCCCCTCCGCGTCATACCGGCCACTCCAGCGGCGAAAGGTCCGCTCCGTCACGCCCAGCATCTCCGCCGCCTCCGCCATCGTTAAGAACCGCTGCTGCCGCCGTGCATAGAGTTCTTCAAACCGCATCTGTCTCACCTCCTGTAGGACGATTGCCCGTGTCATCGTGGCCCTCCTTGAGGGACCACCCTTAACCGGACAGATCATGTGCTACATAAACCGGACAGATGATGTGCTAGCTACACGCTAGAGGCGCTTGCCATTGACATGAAATCCTACACTGCGGTATATCCTACACTGTGGTATTCATAGAATCGCGCGCATTCACCCGTCGGCTGCATCAGCTAGCGGGGGCGTCGGCCGACAAGGTTTTGCGACAGATACAAGAGGACTTACTCAAGAATCCTGAAAAGGGTGATGTCGCTGAAGGGCTGAGCGGAATACGCAAGGCGCGCTCGTCGAACCCGACCCGGGGAAAAGGCAAACGCGGCGGTTAGCGCTATATGCATCTGTATCTGAAGCACCGGGGCCATATCCATTTGCTCATTCTGCTGGATAAGAATGAGCAGGAAGACTTGAGCACTGAACAGCGAAGAAGCCTCCGCGTGATGGTAGCAGAGCTGAAGAAGGTATAGGAGGACTAGATGCCTAAGAAGATCAAGGTAAAGATCTACGACGACATGCGGCAATCACTGGCCGACGCTTTGGCGTATGAGCGCGGGCAGCATGTTGACTTGCGGGTGACAGAAATGCCAGCCCCACCCAAGGCGCTCAAGCCCGAAGAAATCCGGCACATCCGAGAAAGCTTGCACGCAAGCCAGACCATCTTCGCGCACTTCTTGTGTGTGAGCCCCAAGGCTGTACAGAGTTGGGAGCAGGGATCGCGACGTCCGCAGAACACCGCGCTGCGGCTCCTGACGATTGCTAAGAAGAATCCCACCGCTCTTCTGCAGAGCTGATAAGAGCAAACTCTTCAGAAGTACGGTGAAAATCAGCGTGATAAGGCTTGTGTAGAATTTAAGTAGGGCAGTTCCCGTCGAGTAACGAAAGAGGGGGAAACAATCCAAACGACTTCGCGGCCTTCATTTCTCGCTCTATGCAGATTGGAGTGGGTAAATGAGAGCGTGTGAAGCCCCCAACTCCGCAGCCAGTCTGGATTTGGTCAAGGATGGCGAGACCTCTAGAACAAGAAATGGGGTCAGACTCGATTTCTAGGGCGTGGCGAAACAAACCATGCCGAGTGCATTGCTGAGTAATGCGCATGGCCCCCTCACCCTGGCCCTCTCCCTCGAAACGGGGGCGAGGGGAAGTCGTTATTGATGCCGTGTTCTCCATCGGTAGGCGAGCCAGGTGCCACATCCACCTATCGCTACGATGGCCTCGGTCGGCGGATTGAGAAAGCGGCCACTGGCTGCGGCTCTTGCGGAGAAGAAGGTACTACAGTTTGGTCTGACGCGCCTTGACGGGTGGCAACCATCGTGTTAGAAACGGGGATGGCCTGTGCCCGGGTGGCGAAATGGCAGACGCAGCGGACTCAAAATCCGCCGGTGGCGACACCATGGGAGTTCGACCCTCCCCCCGGGCACCACACCGAGCTTGCTCGTGCTTCGGCCGTCCTTCGATCACCAACGTGATTTCGCCCTTCGGGGGATGAGCCTGCACTTGTTCAAGCAGTTCACTCAGCGTCCCCCGATGAAATTCTTCAAACCGCTTGGTCAATTCACGCCCCAGCACGGCGCGGCGATTGCCGAGGATGGCATGCAGCGATGCGAGGAGTGTGCCGATTCGGTGCGGGCTTTCAAAGAGGACCAGCGATGCGGCGTCGTCTCGTATCCGTTCAAGGCGTTTCGAGCGCGGCCCGTCTTTACGAGGCAGAAAACCCTCAAAGCGGAAGGCGTCGCTTGGCAGGCCAGAGGCGGCTAATGCGGCCATGACGGCTGATGGGCCTGGAATAGGCACGACTCGAATGCCCGCTTCAATGGAGCGGGTAATGAGAAAATATCCCGGATCAGAAATGACCGGCGTGCCTGCGTCGGACACCAGCGCAATGTCGGCGCCGGCCCGCAACCGTTCGAGCAACACCGCCGTCTTCTCCTCTTTGTTGAAGTCGTGGTAGCTGGTCAGGGGGGTGGTGATCCCAAAGTGCCCACAGAGGTGTTTGGTGTGGCGCGTGTCTTCGGCGGCAATCATGGCGACCTCCTTCAGCACGCGCACGGCTCGAAAGGTGATGTCCTCGAGGTTCCCAATCGGCGTGCTGACCACGTATACCGTGCCTGGTTCGTGAGGAGTCATGGCGCACATCCTAGCTGAATCGAGACCGAGCGGCAATGGACACCCTCCGTCCGTGCCAGGCGGACGGCTCCTGATTCGACCAGGGTGCGCGTTGCCAGGTGTTCGTGGGCGCTTGACTCCATCTTGCCACCATCCGTATGATGAGATGGTACAGTCAAGAAAATTCCCTCGATATTCAGCGGACTTATGACGCTATGAACGTTGTATTTTTTGAGATCACCTTGCTGCTGTATTTTCTCAGCACGACATTGTTTTTGATCCAGTTGTCCGGATGGTGGGAGAAAGGCGCGCAGGCGTCCTTTGCGGTGGCGGGGGCCGGGTTCTTGTGTCATACCCTTGCGCTGGTCTCGCGGATGGTTGAGGCGGGGCACATCCCGCTGACCTCCATGCACGAAGCCCTATCGTTTTTCTCCTGGGCGCTGGTCTTGGTCTTTCTGGTCATCGAACTCCGTTACCAGGTGCATATTCTGGGTTCCTTCATCCTGCCGCTGGCGTTTATTTCTTTGATTTCATCCGCCGCCTTTCCCAGGGAGATCAAAGCCTTCGGCAATGTCTGGATTCATGTGACCTTCTCTCTGCTGGGCACTGTGGCATTTGCACTCGCCTTCATTGTGGGCGTGATGTATCTGATCCAGGAGCACATGCTCAAATCCAAGCACTTGGACGGCCTGTACCATCGTCTGCCGTCGCTGGACTTGCTTGACGAGCTCAACGGCAAGGCCATTTCTATGGGGTTCCCGCTGCTGACGCTCGGGATCATCACCGGCGCGTTGTTTGCGGAGTTTGCGCGTGGGTCATTTTTGAACTGGAACGCCGAGCAGATTGGCGCGCTGGGGACGTGGCTGTTCTATCTGATCGTGCTGTTGGGCCGTGTCACGGTCGGCTGGCGCGCGAAGAAAGCTGCCTACCTAACGGTTGTGGGGTTTGCAGGCGTGGTGTTTACGCTGGTGGGTGTGATGCTCAAGGGACAGAATCCCTTTACATGAGTGAGCCCCGATGAATATCGTCGCAGTTGGGTTGAGCCATCGCACGGCGCCGGTCGAGTTGCGGGAGCGGTTTGCGGTCACGGAGGCCCGATTGCCGGAGGCCTTGGCGCAGTTGAAGCGGTGGCCCGGCATCCGCGAGGGGATCATTCTCTCGACCTGTAACCGTGTCGAATTGTACGCCGTGGTCCAGGATACGGCGATGGGCCTGGAATCCCTGAGCGAGTACCTGGTGACGCTTGCCGCCGCTGTCGGTTCCGGGCCGCTTGAGCCGCATCTCTATCGGCTGGACGGAGCCGACGCCGTCAAACACCTCTTTCGTGTCACGGCCAGTCTGGATTCCATGGTGATTGGTGAGCCGCAGATTCTGGGCCAGGTGAAGGAGGCGTTTGAAGCCGCGCTGCTGGAGAAGTCCACTGGCGTGGTGTTGAATAAGGTGGTGAAGAAAGCGATTTCGGTGGGCAAGCGGGTGCGGGCTGAAACCGGGATTGCTGAACATGCCGTCTCGGTCAGCTATGCGGCGGTCGAGTTGGCGAAGAAGATCTTCCAGAACCTGGCGGAAAAGACGGTGCTGCTGGTCGGCGCCGGAGAGATGGGCAAGCTGGCCGCACGGCATTTGATCAGCGCGGGGGTGGGCCGGGTGCTGATTGCCAACCGGAATTACGACCGCGCACTGGATGTCGCCAAGCGGTTCAAGGCCCTGCCGGTGCCGTTTGCGGTTTTCCGCGAGGAGATGGCCGGCGCTGATATCGTGGTCTGCGCGACGGCTGCGGATTCGTTTGTGATCGGTCCCGACGATGTTCGGAAGGCGCTCCATGTGCGCCAAAACCGCCCCATGTTCCTCATTGATATTGCCGACCCGCGCAACATTGACCCGACGGTGGGGGCGCTCGATAACGCCTATCTGTATAACATTGACGACCTGCAGGGGCATGTAGACCTGAACATCGAGCAGCGTCTTCGGGAGGCGCTCACAGCCGAAGACATGGTCCGGGCGGAAGTACCCGCGATGGTGGCCTGGATGAAATCGCTGGAGGTCGTGCCAACGATTATGGCGTTGCGGCGTCGGGCGGAGGCCATTCAGCGCGTCGAGATCGAGCGGGTTTTGGCGAAGATGGGCGCACTGTCTCCTCGGCAGCGCGAGCTGGTGGAAGAGCTGGCCGCCGCGATGACGAACAAGTTGCTGCATAGTCCGCTCATTGCCTTGAAGGCCGAAGCGGAGTCCCCGAACGGGTCGCTCTTTGCGGAGACCACGCAGCGTTTGTTCGATCTCGAGAAGGAGTTGCAACGGCTGCCCGATGTCCCTTCTTCCGAATCGGCGCACCGGGGATGAATGCGTCAGTGAGGCCTCGCGTCTTTACCTGCCCGCGTTGTCGGGAGACCTATTGGGGAGGGGCGGGCGAGCAGTTGCCCGATTGCCCCCATTGCGGGCATGATTACCGGACGAACGAGGGATTCAGACTGGATTTGGTCTTCCTGATGATCCTCATTGTCGCCATGGTCGGGTTTCTGCTGCTGTCCTCGTCCTACAGGAGCGGGATCACGGGGTCGTCCGCGACACAGACGTTACAGGGGCAGAGAGAGATTCCTGAGAAACTGCCAGGACGTTAGGGCAGACGGTTGCAGAGAAGGCGGCAGGTATGACGCAGGCGGTTCGTGAATTGGTCATCGGCACACGCGGCAGTCGGCTTGCCCTCTGGCAGGCGGAGTGGGTCCAGGCGCGGGTACGCGCATTGGAGCCGGGCCTGGCCGTCTCGCTGAAGACGATCACCACGACTGGAGACCAGATACTCGATACGCCGTTGGCGACCATTGGTGGCAAGGGGCTCTTCGTCAAAGAAATCGAAGAGGCGCTCTTGCGAGGCGAGATTGATCTGGCCGTGCATAGCATGAAGGATGTTCCGACGCGGTTGCCGGAAGGATTGGCCATCCTGGCGATTCCTGAACGGGACGATCCGAGGGACGCGCTCATCAGTCGGGGCGGTCTCACGCTGGCGCAGTTGCCGGTTGGGGCGTGTATTGGGACGAGTAGTTTGCGGCGGCAGGCCCAAGTGTTGCATGTCAGGCCGGACCTGACGATTCAGATGTTGCGCGGGAATCTGGACACGCGGCTCCGTAAGTTAGACGCAGCCGAGTATGATGCGATCATCCTGGCCGCTGCGGGTCTCCGTCGGCTCGGCTGGAGCGACCGGGTCACGGAGTATCTTGCGCCGGAGGTCTGCCTTCCGGCCATTGGTCAAGGGGCGCTGGCGCTCGAAGGCCGTTCGGACGACGTATTCGTGCGGGAACTTGCGGGACGGCTCGAGCATGGGCCGACCAGGGTTGCTGTGACGGCTGAGCGGGCGCTGCTTGAACGGCTGGAAGGCGGGTGCCAGACACCGATTGCCGCCTATGCCACCATGACGGGCGAGTCGGAGGCCATGAACGCCGACGCACAACTTTCTCTGAACGCAGTAGTAGCGAGTGTTAATGGGAGTCGCCTGATTCGTGACACGATCCAAGGCCCTGTCGCAGAGGCGCAGACGTTGGGCGTCCAGTTGGCTGAGCGCTTACTGGAACGTGGCGGCGCGGAGATACTCCGGGACATGTATGGCACGGTGCCATGAAGACGGGGATGGTCTATCTGGTCGGGGCTGGGCCTGGCGACCCGAAACTGTTGACCCTGCGAGGCAAGGAATGTTTGGAGCAGGCCGATGTCATACTTTATGATTATCTGGCCAACCCCGCGTTGTTGGAACACGCGCGTTCTCAAGCGGAACGGGTTTATGTAGGACGACGGGGGCGAGGGGAGTACGGCGCTCAGGACGAGATCAATCGTCGCCTCATCGCGGACGCGCGCGCCGGCAAGATCGTGGTCAGGCTCAAGGGCGGCGATCCCTTTGTGTTTGGCCGTGGCGGGGAAGAAGCGGAAGCGGTGGCGGAGGCAGGAATTCTCTTTGAAGTCGTGCCGGGCATCACGGCGGCGATTGCGGCGGCGGCCTATGCCGGGATCCCGGTCACCCATCGGACGTTGGCCTCCAGCGTCACGGTGGTCACAGGTCATGAAGATCCCTTGAAGCCGTCCGCGACGATTGAATGGGATCGGTTGGCGGCGACCAACGGGACGGTGGTCTTGATGATGGGCATGAAAAATCTGCCGACGATCGTGGCGCATTTGACCGCGTCCGGTCGTGCGTCGAGTACGCCGGTGGCGTTGATTCGCTGGGGGACGCGGGCCGAGCAGCAGACCGTGACTGGCACATTGGCGGATATCGTGACGAAGGCGGAGACGGCGAAACTGGAGCCCCCCACCGTCATTGTCGTGGGCGAGGTGGTGCGGCTGCGTGAGAAATTGAACTGGTTTGAGTCCCGTCCGCTGTTCGGGACGACGGTCCTCGTCACGCGGCCCCGTGAGCAGGCGGCGGCGTTTGCCAATCTGTTGTCGGCGCAAGGCGCGCAGGTCATGGCCATACCGACGATTGCGGTGGTCCCCCTGGCAGATTGGAGTGGGCTTGACCTGGCAATTGCCAATCTCGCCGGCTATGACTGGCTGCTCTTCACCAGCGCCAATGGCGTACGGTTCTTTTTCGAGCGCTTGCGGGCCGTGGGACGTGATGCGAGGGCGCTGGGGCCTGTGCGCCTCTGCGCGATTGGTCCCCAGACGGCCGAGGCGTTGGCCGGCGTGGGACTCACGGCTGATATGGTGCCGTCCATGTATCAGGCGGAAGGGATTCTTGAAGCATTCGCGCGCGAACGGCTTCACGGCGTCCGTGTGCTGATCCCTCGGGCCGAAGTTGCCCGCGATCTGTTGCCGGACGAACTGAGGGCGAGGGGCGCGGAGGTGACGGTGGCCGTGGCCTATCGCACGGTCTGTCCGGAGGCCGATGCGGAGGCGATCAAAGAGCGGTTGCGCGACAGAGAGATCGGTGTCGTCACGTTCACGAGTTCGTCGTCCGTGCGGAACTACATCGCCCTGTTTAACGATCAGCAGGAAGCGCGCGACATGACAGCCGGTGCGGCCGTGGCCTGCATCGGTCCTATGACGGCGGCGACGGCAGAAGCGTATGGCTTGAAAGTAGTCATTCGAGCGAGAGAGAATACCATTCCGGCGCTGGCAGAGGCTATCGTCGAGTTCTGTGGGCAATCTGTGCGTCGTCCCTAGCAGACAGATCAACAGCATACAATACGAGGAGGACACACTATGGTGCCGGTCAAATCAGTGATGATTCCAGTGGAGAAAATTCGGACGGTGGATCGGGACGTGACCATTAAGGTCGCGGCGGAACAGTTGCGGGACTTCAACATCGGCAGTTTGTTTATCGCGAGGAAGGGCGAGATCATCGGCATCTTTACCGATACGGATGTTGTGCGGCGATGCGTGGCCGGTGGGCTTGATCCGAACACGGCCACCGTCGAGCAGGTGATGTCGGCGCCAGTGCTGATGATTGACGAAAACAAAACGCTGCTGGACGCCAACGACCAGATGGCCCTGTCCCACGTGCGCCATTTGGGCGTGTCGCGCAATGGGAAGCTGGTCGGCATGATCTCGGTCCGTGATTTGGTGGTCTTTCTGACCAACTTGCCCAGAAAATAGAGGCACACGATGCCGTTTCCGCAAGATCGTTTGCGCCGCCTTCGGGCGACTGCGGGATTCCGTCGCATGGCGCGGGAGACGCGGTTGTCGCCGGACCATCTGATCGCGCCGTTTTTTGTGGTGGAGGGGCACAATGAGCGCCAGCCGATTGGCTCCATGCCGGGGCAGTACAGGCTCTCGGTGGACCAACTGATTCAGGAGGCAGGGGAGGTCTACGCGCTCGGTGTGCCGGCCATTCTGCTGTTCGGCATCCCTGCGACGAAAGATGAGATTGGAAGCGAAGCCTGGGCGCCGGATGGGATCGTGCCGAGGGCGCTTCGCGCAGTGAAGGAGCGGCTTCCTGATCTGGTTGTCATCACCGATGTCTGCGTAGATGAATATACGACGCATGGCCATTGCGGCATGGTGCAGGATGGACGGATCCTGAACGATGAGACGCTGGGCTGTTTGCAGAAGATGGCGTTGAGCCATGCCCGCGCGGGTTCCGACATGGTCGCCCCGTCGGACATGATGGATGGGCGGGTCGCAGCCATCCGCCTCGCCCTGGACGGCGAGGGCTTCGCCTCTGTCCCGATCATGGCCTATGCGGCCAAGTTCGCGTCTTGTTTGTATGCGCCGTTTCGAGAGGCGGCGGATTCCCGTCCGGCCTTTGGCGACCGTCAGTCGTATCAGATGGATCCCGCCAACGTTCGTGAGGCGCTCCGTGAGATTGAGGCGGATATTCAGGAGGGCGCCGACATCGTGATGGTCAAGCCGGCGCTGCCGTATCTCGACGTGATTCACGCGGCACGACAAACGGTCAGGCATCCGATTGCCGCCTACCAGGTGAGCGGGGAATACAGCATGATAAAGGCCGCCGCTCAACAGGGGTGGCTGGATGAGCGGCTGGCCATGGTGGAAACGCTGCTGGCGATCCGGCGCGCAGGGGCTGATCTGATCCTCACCTATTATGCGAAGGACGCCGCCCGCGCCTTGCGCGAATGACAATGAACGTGAACGAATGAGGGTCTTCGAGCGTCTCCAGGACTGCGCGGGATTGCCCTTTCCCGTCGTGACCATCGGCAACTTCGACGGGGTGCATGTGGGGCATCGAGCTGTGTTGCACCTGGCCTGTGGCCGTGTGCGCGCGCAATGCGGCACGGCCATCGTGCTGACGTTCGAGCCGCATCCTCTGCTCGTCCTGACTCCAGGCGTGGAGCTGAAGTTTCTCAGCGATCCTGACGAGAAGCTGGCGTTACTGGAAGAGGCCGGCGTGGATGTTGTGGTGCGACTGCCCTTCACGCGCGACTTCGCGTCGCAGACGGCGGAGGAATTCATGGCGCAGGTCTTGCGGGACGGTCTGGGAACCAGGGAACTCTATGTGGGCGAGAATTTTCGATTTGGCAAGGGACGGCAGGGCACGATCCAACTGCTGCGAGACAGAGGCGCGAGCCTGGGGTTCACCGTCCATGCGATTTCGCCGGTGTTGGTGGACGGCGCGCCGATCAGTTCGACGAGGATCAGGCATCTGGTGCAGGCAGGGGAGATGGAAGAGGCCTCGTTGCTGCTGGGACGGCCCTATCACCTGACGGGCCTGGTCGTCCATGGGAGTCACCGAGGAGGGGGCTTGGGGTTTCCCACGGCGAATGTGGCGCCGCCGGATGGGCGGGTCCTTCCGCCGGACGGCGTCTATGCGGCCCATCTCCGCATGGGCGCGCAGATGTGGCCGGCCGTGACCTACATCGGGACGCGCCCGACCTTTGGGCCTGGCGCGCGCGTCATTGAAACGTATCTGCTGGACGGCGATCGGAATCTCTACCACTGTGCCGTGGGCGTGATGTTTTATGAACGGCTGCGCGGCGACCAGACGTTTACATCGCCCGAGGCGCTGGCGCGGCAGATGGCCACCGACGTCGAGCGGGCGCGAGAGATCTCACGAACACGGTCAGGGATGCCGACTCGCTCCCTGTCATCGTGAGGGCACAGATGGGCATGACGCGCCTGCAGTCGCTTCATTCCGTTCTGCGACAGGTGACAGCAACCGTGCGGCGCAGGTCGTTACTCCATCCAGGCGCGACGGCGCTGGTGGCCGTGTCAGGCGGCGCGGATTCGGTCTGCCTGCTTGCGCTCCTGCAAGAGATGAGAGAACGGGCGTTGCTGCCGGGGATCGTGCTTCGCATTGCCCACGTCAATTACGGCTTGCGCGGAGACGAGTCGGAGGGTGATGAAACCTTTGTGCGGGCATTGGGCGCGACGCTGGGCGTACCGGTGAGTTGTGAGCGGGTGTGCCTCGTGCCGGCCTCAGGGACAACGCTCCAGAGCCGGGCGAGGGACGCGCGCTATGCGTGGTTTACGCGACTGTTGCAGGAATATGGGACGATGTCCGTGGCGACCGGCCATACCGCCGATGACCAGGCAGAAACGGTTCTGTTGTGGTTGATGCGGGGGGCTGGTATGAGCGGTCTGGCCGGCATCCCTGCCAAGCGTACCATGGCAGATGGAACGAGCATTATCAGGCCGTTGCTGGGTGTGACGCGGCAGCAGGTGTTGGAGTATCTCACCTTCCGTGGGCTGTCGTACCGCTCCGATTCCTCCAATAACCAGCTACGGTATCGTCGCAATCGGATTCGTCGGGAGGTGGTGCCGGTCTTGCGCGCCATGAATCCGCGCATTGTCGAGGTGTTGGCCCGTGGGGCTGATCTGCTCTCGGCGGATGCGTCATGGTTGGATGAGATTGAAGGCGAACGGTGGAGGGTCGTTGCGAAAGACACGGCATTGGGGCGCGTGGCGCTGGATAGTGTGCTGCTGGCGGCTGAACCGTTGGCGATGCAACGGCGTCTGGTCAAGCGGGCCTTGGCGGTGGCGCGAGGGCGAGCGACAGGACTGACCTTTCGTCATGTGAATGATATTCTTGAACGTGTGCTCGCGGGGGCGCAGGGAGTTGGGCTGAATCTCCCAGGTGGTCTCCGCGTGGAACGGCACCGTGCGCTTATCGTGATGGAGCACGGCGGATGACGCGCGCGGTCGTCCCGACTGTTGACAGGCAGGAGAACACCTGATGCCCACGAAGGAGATGTCCTGATGCCCACGCGCGTGGACGGTATACACGGCAAGCCCTTGGTCACCCAAGAAGCGATGCGGGCGCGTATTCGTGAACTGGGGCGCCAGATTACCAGCGAGTACGCAGAGAAGGATTTGGTCATGATCGGGATTTTGAAGGGCGCCTATGCGTTCTACGCGGACCTGGCGCGGGCCATCAGTCTGCCCATCGCGGTGGATTTCCTCGTTGTGTCGAATTACGCCGGGACAGCCAGGGCGTCGAGTCAGACCAGGGTCTTGACGGAACTGACCGAGGACATTGCCGGACGGCATGTGTTGTTGGTGGAAGACATTGTGGATTCCGGTCGTACCGTCCGGCATCTCAGGACCATGCTCGGCGCGCGCAAGCCCAAGACGATCAAAGTCTGCGCGTTGTTGAACAAGCCTGAGCGCCGCCAGGTCGAGGTGACGGTGGACTACGTGGGGTTCACGATTCCCAACAAATTCGTCGTGGGGTATGGGCTGGACTATCGTCAGCAGTACCGCAATCTTCCGTACCTGGCGGTCTTGGATAAGGTGGATGAGGAAGGCGAGCTTGCGTAGAGGTGAAGCGCCTTGTGTCCTCGCGTGGGGGTATGGTAGGGTGATAAATATTATCTAGGGGGTGCCAGGGATGAATGCCCGCTCGAAAAATATGGTGTTTTGGGTCGTCGTCGGCCTGTTCATGATGCTGCTGTTCAATATGTTTACGTTCCAGGGTCAGGTGCCTGACGAAGAGGTGCGGTTCAGCGAATTCGTGGCCAAGGTGGAACAGGGCGACGTTCGTGAAGTCACCATTCGCGGCACCTATCTCACCGGTCTGTTCAAGAATGGCAAGCAGTTCAAGACCTATACGGTCGAGTATCCTGAACTGGTGAAACTTCTTCGTGACAATGACGTGGCGATCAATGCGAAGCCGCCGGACGAAAGTCCTTGGTACATGACGCTCCTGGTCACCTGGGGGCCGTTTGTGCTGTTCCTCGGCCTGTGGTTCTTCCTGATGCGGCAGATGCAGGTCGGCGGCAACAAGGCGATGTCCTTTGGGCGCAGTCGTGCGCGGATGTTGACGGAAGACCGAAAGAAAATCATGTTTGCCGACGTGGCAGGGGTGGATGAAGCCAAGGAAGAAGTCGTCGAGATCATTGAGTTTCTCAAAGACCCGCACAAGTTTCAAAAGCTCGGTGGACGTATTCCGAAGGGCGTGTTGATCGTCGGCCCTCCGGGGACCGGCAAGACGCTGCTGGCCAAAGCCATCTCTGGTGAAGCGGGCGTCCCGTTTTTCAGCATCAGCGGATCGGATTTCGTGGAGATGTTCGTCGGCGTGGGCGCGTCCCGTGTACGCGATCTGTTCGAACAAGGCAAAAAACACGCCCCCTGCATTATCTTTATTGACGAAATTGACGCTGTCGGGCGGCTCCGTGGAGCGGGCTTGGGCGGTGGCCACGATGAGCGCGAGCAGACGCTAAATCAACTGTTGGTCGAGATGGATGGGTTCGACACGACCGAAGGGGTGATCCTCATCGCAGCCACCAACCGTCCGGATGTCCTGGACCCAGCCTTGCTCCGACCCGGTCGCTTTGATCGTCAAGTCACGGTGAATCGGCCTGACGTGAAGGGACGCGCCGAGATTCTCAAGGTCCATACGAAGAAGGTGCCGATGTCCACGGATGTGGACCTCGCCGTGATTTCTCGCGGCACACCAGGATTTTCAGGGGCCGACCTCGAGAACCTTGTGAATGAAGCGGCGCTGCTGGCGGCGCGATTGAACAAGACCGTTGTCGAGTTGAAGGACTTTGAATTTGCCAAGGATAAAGTGATGATGGGGGTCGAGCGCCGGAGCATGGTCTTGACCGACATGGAGAAGCGCACCACGGCTTACCACGAGGCAGGCCATGCGTTGATGGCACGGCTGATCCCTGGGACTGACCCGGTGCATAAAGTCACGATCATTCCACGAGGGCGGGCCTTGGGCTTGACCATGCAATTGCCGGTGGATGACCGCCACAGCTATTCCAAGGAATTTCTCTATAATACCCTGGCCATCCTCATGGGCGGGCGGGTGGCCGAAGAACTGGTCTTCCAGCAGGTCACCACCGGCGCTGGTAACGATATCGAACGAGCCACGGACCTCGCCAGGAAGATGGTCTGTGAATGGGGCATGAGTGACGACTTGGGGCCGCTCACGTTTGGGAAGAAGGAAGAGGAAGTGTTTTTGGGACGCGAGATTGCCTCTCGACGCGATTACAGCGAAGACATCGCCAAAAAAATTGATTCCGAAGTCAAACGGCTGGTCACCGAAAATTACGAACGCGCCAAACGGCTCATGCATGACAACATCGCCGCGTTGAAGGCGATTGCCGAGGCGCTCCTTGAAAAGGAAGTGCTGGATGGCGCGGAGGTTGATCTCATTATCCAGGGGGCGCAGCTCCAGGGAGCCTCCGCCTGAGGGTCGTTTCCCGTCTCGCCTCGCGTGACTTCTGCTGGTTTCGGGTGTCCCATAGACTATGGGGACCTGTGACATGATCCTTCCATCACCGTGTTTGTCGTGGACGGCGAGGGCGCAGACCCTGCCAATCCACGAGCGCGTCCTCATCATGGGCATCCTGAATGTCACCCCTGACTCGTTTTCGGACTGGGGGCGTGATTCAGACGTGGATGCGGCGGTGGCCCGCGCCCTGGAGATGGAAGCCGAGGGCGCTGATCTGTTGGACATTGGTGGGGAGTCCTCTCGTCCAGGGGCGCAGCCTGTGTCGCTGGAGGAAGAAGCAGCCCGTGTCCTGCCGGTGCTGGAGGCCTTGGCCGGATGTCTTCGTATTCCAATCTCCATAGATACCACGAAGGCGGAAGTGGCTAGAAGGGCGCTCGACGCAGGCGCGGCGATCATTAACGACATCAGTGCGCTTCGCGGCGATTCTGGTATGGCTGACGTGGTGGCCCGAAGCCAGGCCGGCCTGATTCTGATGCACATGCAGGGCACTCCTGCCACGATGCAGGATCAGCCGGTCTATGAGGACGTGGTCAAGGAGGTTGGGGCGTTCCTGAAGGTGCGTGTGGAGGCCGCCGTGGCTTCCGGGATTGCGCGTGAACGGATTGCGGTGGACCCAGGGATTGGCTTTGGAAAAACTGTGGCGCAGAATCTGGCATTGATGGGGGGGCTGGCGGCTCTGGCGACGCTGGGGCGTCCAATCGTGATTGGCCCGTCACGGAAGTCTGTCGTGGGCGCCGTGTTGGGTCGCTCGGTCCATGAACGGGAATGGGGCACGGCCGCAGCGGTGGCGGCTGCGGTGTGGCAGGGCGCACAGGTGGTGCGGGTCCATGCCGTCGAGCAGATGCGAGACGTGGCGCACATGGCGCAGGCTATCCGGGAGCACAGACCCGTGGATGGAGTGGCGAACGGGGCACCCCTCGTATAGGAGGCACGAGAGATGGAACGATTATTCGGGACGGACGGGATCAGGGGCGTGGCGAACATCGAGCCTATGACCAGCGAGACGGCCTTGAAGCTGGGGCGGGCGGCCGCCCATCTCTTTAAGATCAGGCCGGGTCGTCACCGTATCGTCATCGGCAAAGATACCAGGCTCTCTGGGTATTTGATTGAGTCTGCACTGACGTCGGGGATTTGCTCCATGGGGGTGGATGTCCTGTTAGTCGGCCCCATGCCGACGCCCGCCATTGCGTTTCTGGCCCGGAGCCTTCGAGCTGATGCGGGAGTCATGATTTCGGCCTCCCACAACCCCTATGAGGACAACGGGATTAAATTTTTCTCCCGCGAGGGCCTCAAGCTTCCTGACGAGGTCGAGGATCAAATCGAAGACCTGGTGGTGTCCGGGCATATTGACGCGATCCGCCCGACAGCCTCTGAGATTGGGAAAGCGTTTCGTATTGACGACGCTGAAGGACGCTACATTGAGTTTGTGAAACAGTCGTTGCCGAAGGGGTTTGATCTGGAGGGGCTCAAGGTGGTTGTGGACTGCGCCCACGGCGCCGCGTATAAAGTCGCCCCCCATGTCTATCGTGAACTGGGGGCGGACGTGACGGTGCTGGGCGATAAGCCGGACGGCACGAACATCAATCGGGACTGCGGCGCGGTGCAGCCTCGCATGTTGCAAGCCGCCGTCAGAGCAACAGGCGCGGCGCTCGGCATTGCCCATGATGGCGACGCGGATCGTTCCATCTTTGTCTCGGAGGATGGTCGGATTGTGGACGGCGACCAGATTCTTGGGGCGCTGGCCTTGGACCTCAATGACCGGGGCCGGCTGGCACGTCGGACGCTCGTGACGACGGTGATGAGCAATCTGGGTCTGGAGCAGGCGATGGCGCGGGCCGGCCTTGCGCTGGTGCGAACGGCCGTGGGTGATCGGTACCTTCTGGAACGGATGTTAGCCGAGGGGTATAACTTTGGCGGTGAGCAATCGGGGCATCTGATTTTTCTCGACCACAATACCACCGGCGATGGGCTGATTTCCGCGCTGCAACTGATGGCGTTGCTCTGTCGCTCAGGAAAAACGCTGAGCCAGTTGGCGGCGCGGACGGTGCTCTGCCCGCAAATACTGGTGAATGTCCGAGTGCGTGAGCGGAAGCACCTGGCCGACATCGCGCCCTTCCAAAAAGCGCTGCGCACACATGAGGCATCCTTAAATGGCACCGGACGGATTCTGGTGCGTTATTCAGGAACGGAACCGCTGGTCCGCATTATGGTGGAGGCGCAGGACGAGGGGACGGTTCAGGAGGTCGCCTCGCATCTGGCTGATGTGCTCCGCACAGAGGTCGGCGAATTGTGAGTCCGTCCGCGCGGCTCCTCGCCGTGCGGCCCGACGCTGTGCGGCCTTATGTTGTGCGGCCCCTCGTCGCATGGGCGGTGAGTCTGTTGCTGGGATCCCTTGCTGGTTCCGCGTTGACCTTCTTTCCCCTGTCTATCCTCTGCGTGCTGATCCTCGTTCTGAGCGGGATTGCGTGGTGTGCCTGTAAAGGGCACTGTACACCTGCATCAGGCTGCGCGGTATTCGGGATTGTTCTGTTGGGCGCGGTTGGGGCTGCGCTGGCTGACGCGCAGGCGGACTCGACAAGCCTGTTACGAGTGGTTGGATCAGGCAAAGTCGGACTGATCGGTGTCATTGCCGAACCGGTTCGCTTTGGGCCTGGCCGAGCCGTGGCGGTGGTAGACGTGCAGCGCATCGTGGAGGCGGACGGCAAGACCCGTTCACTTGCGGGTCGGATCAGGTTATCGCTACGTGGCGCTGTGCCGCCGTTGCTGGTCGGCGACCTGATTGAGTGTGAGTCACGACTCCGGCCACCAGGAGGGTTGCTGAATCCTGGAGGCTATGACGCGGCCGCGCACCTTCGGCGATCCGGTATCCAGGCGGTTGGGAACGTGACGGAACGTCAGGATAGGGCGGCTGTGAGGGTGCTGGCCCGTGGCATGTTTCCGATATTGTCTCACGTGGATTCCTGGCGGGGCCGGACTCGTGATGCGGCGCTCCAGACCTTGCCGCCTGCGCTAGCCGGACTCTATCTCGCACTGGTGACAGGGGAGACAGGGTATCTGACCCAGGAGATGCGGGATGTGTTTATGGCGTCTGGCACGATGCACATCCTGTCTATTTCCGGGTCTCACCTCGGGTTAATCGCGCTGGTGATCTTCTGGGTGGTCAGACGCACGGTGTTGGCGCTGCCGGCGCGGGCACTGTTGCGAGTCAGCGCGCGAACCACGGCGACGCGCATCGCCGCCGGCGCGACGATCCTTCCGGTGGCGCTCTATGCTCTGCTGGGCGGCGCGGAAACGGCCACCGTGCGGTCGCTCGTGATGATCCTCATTGCGCTGACTTCTGTGTTATGGGGCCGTGCGCACTGCATGGGGAACGGTCTTGCGTTGGCACTGCTGCTGATCGTGGGCTGGGATCCTTTGGCGCCGCTGGACCTGTCCTTTCAACTGTCCTTTCTCTCGGTGCTGGTGATTGTGTTGGCGCTCCAGACACAGACGCAGGCTGACGCAGAGGCCCATGAGGAGCCGCTGTCGGTCGGACGCTCCGACGCGCCGGATCTCAGGGGACGAATCAAAGACGGGATGGCGGACACGCTGCTGGTGAGTGTACTGGTCACGGTGGTGAGTGCGCCGCTGGTGGCGGTGTCGTTCAATCAAATGGCGTGGGTAGGAGCAGTCTCGAATATCCTGATCGTACCGTTCGTCGGAGTGCTGGTTTTGCCGGCGAGCTTGCTGGCCTGCCTGGGGACGCTTCTCGGTGGGGCGAGAGAATTGGCTGGGGCTGCGATGGTTGAGCCGTTGTTGCAGGCGTTGGTTTGGATGGTGCAGGGCTTTGCGGCATGGCCTGGCGCGGAATTTCCGGTGCCGTCTCCCGCCCTCTGGCAGATGCTGCTGTTTTATCTCGCGTGTGCGGTCTGTTTTCTCTACCGGCGACGTCCGGTGGGATGGGCGGCGGGGGCGTTGGTGG